>CDZY01052405.1_pt1 | contig 41372 bp, 45 predicted proteins | sample 557671 | NCBI WGS metagenome assembly CDZY01 (sample SAMEA3182091, study PRJEB8094) | gut metagenome | biome: human; feature: gut; material: Stool; isolation source: human stools | place: Canada | collected 2013-03-11
CGCAGACGATAATGAGAAACGCCTGAAAGCCCAGCGCCAGCAGGGATCGGAGGTAATTCTGTCCCATACCGCCCCATTCTTTACCCATCATTGCAGCCATTGGAACGGGAGCCACCGAAGTCACAAGGTAGATTTCGATCATACGGCCATAAATAACGATAAAGATACAGATATATAACGCCCACATAGTAATGCCAATAAAGAGGGATTGGAACCACAGTCCGAACAGCGGTCCCAGATCCATTTCCATCAGCCTCGGTTCCAGATCGGTCATAACTGAGGAAATGTCAATGGACGCATCCGAATTGATAACCCCTGCCGCCTGCGCCACTACGCTCTGCGCCATATCAAAGACGCCCATCACGATATTCCATGTATTTGTGACAATGAGGATGGCAGCGGCTGATTTGAACACCCACTTGAAAATCATCCAGGTGTCCACATCATGCAGGTTGTTCTTGTCTGCGATCATCTGGATCAGGTCTACGGTCATCACGATAGCCAGGATCACGCCTGCAATCGGCACCATGATGGAGTTGGACAGATTCTCAATCATGCTGAAAATACTGCCATTCCATCCCTGTGGGGTCTGTCCTACCTGTACGGATATATCCGCGACCTGTTGGTTTACGCTGTCAAACATCCCCGAAAGGTTGCTCATAATACCGCCCACCAGCATTTCTTTCAGCCAATTTGTCAGGGCTTCAAGTAAGAAATCCATACGGTGTCAACCTCCTTTCCGCCGCCCCCGCAAAGCTGCGGGAGCGGCAAGGATTTCATACGGAGACGCTTAGACAGAGAAAAGCCCGGAGAGCAGAGGTACAAGGACCATGCCGACCACGGCTACACCAGCGCCGGCCATGAGCTGCTTCATGCCCTGTGATTTTGCTTATGTGTGATAAAGAAGTAATAGAAGTGTAAAAAATTTTGCCTTTCCTATCCGATACTTGCCTTTGATATCGGATAGGGCGGGCGGTCATTCGGGCAAGTCCACTTTGCCGACGAAAGAATAGTAAATCTCAATATCCTGTCTGCGTGTGCCGTTTTCATCGTAGCTGCACTCATGCACAACGATTTTCTCTACAAACTCACGCAAGAGGGTGTGGGTCAGTTCTTCAAAGTTCATGTGCTTGCGGACAATGTTCATAAACTTTTCTGCGTTTACGGTAGCTTCCTGTGCTTTGGAAAGCTCCGCCTGTATTCTGGCAACACGCTCTTTCAATTCCTGCTGTTCGGCTTCATAGTCTGCCGAAAGCTCCGTGAAACGCTCGTCAGAAATGCGACCGCTTACGCTGTCCTCATACAGCCGCTTGAAAATAGCGGAAAGTTCACCGATACGCTTTTCGGCAGCTTCCAGTTCCTTTTTCTTGGCGGCGTTCCGGCGTTTGCCGCCGTCCTCGTTCTGCTCGATCAGCAGCTTCATAAACCGGGCTTCATGCTTTGCCGCATAGCTCGTCACTTTCCGTAGATTGGAGAGAACGCCCGCAGTCAAAAGGTCGGTGCGGATAAAATGTGCGGTGCAGTCATGGGTGCGCTTCTTGTAGTTCCCGCAGATATAGCAGTCCTGTTTCCGCTTATCGGTCTGGTAACGCTGCTGATACATGACGCTGCCGCAGTCCGCGCAAAAGAGCATACCAGAGAACAAGCCCACTTCATCATAGCGGTTCGGACGCTTGCGCTGTTTGCGTAATTCCTGCACACGCTCCCATGTCTGGGTGTCGATGATAGGCTCATGGTGGTTCTCGAAAATTGCCTGTTTCTCAATGGGATTTTCTATGCTGTGCTTGGTCTTGTAGGACGGTTTCTCCGTCTTGAAGTTCACCAAACAGCCCATGTACTCCCGGTTTTCAAGGATATGCACCACGGTATTTGTCGCCCATTTGCACTCATAGCCGGGGTGATAGCGGCGTGTGCTGCCCGTCCTGCGGTATTCCAGCGTTCCCGGCGTTGGGATTTCCTGCTCGGTCAGCATACGGGCTATCTTGGTCGGACCGTTCCCGGCAAGGCACAGACGGTATATCTGCTTGACCACGGGTGCGGCTTCCTCGTCAATGATGAAGTTTTCGTCCTCGTCCATGAGGTAGCCGTACACGGGTTTGCTCGTAACAGGCTTGCCGCTCATGCCTTTTGACCGTTTTACAGCTTTGATTTTCTTACTCGTATCTCTCACCAGCCATTCGTTGAAAATGTTCCGCAGAGGGGCAAAATCATTATCGCCCTGTGCGCTGTCCACTCCATCGTTAATTGCGATAAAGCGGACGCCTTTTTGTGGGAAAATCATCTCGGTATACATTCCCACCTGCAGGTAGTTTCGCCCTAACCGTGACATATCCTTTACGATAACGGTAGCCACTTTCCCGGCTTCAATGTCCGCAAGCATGGATTGAAAGCCCGGTCTTTGGAAGTTCGCACCAGAATAGCCATCGTCCGTGTACCAGCGCAGATTGGAAAAGCCGTTCTGCTTTGCGTAGGTTTCAAGGATACGCTTCTGGTTGGAAATGGAATTACTTTCGCCTTGCAGCTCGTCCTCATGGGATAGTCTTGGATAAAGGGCAGTGATTTTCTGGGTGGTCTGTCTTAACATAAAATCCTCCGTTTCCGACAGCCAGCCCCACTATTCCGTATTTCGATTATACCACATGGGGCGGCTGTCTGTATAGCGGCTTCTGCTTCTTTACCGCCCGGTAAAATGACGATTTTTCTGTGCGGCTTGTAGCGTTAGGGCGAAAGCTGGGCTTTGTGTCCTGCGGCGGCTTCCGCCTCCAGCACTTTCATCATCTTATCGGCTGCGGTGTCGGTGGTATCTTTTTTGAAAAAGCCGGAAACGACAAGGACGGTGTTGCCCATGCGGATCTCTGTCACGCAGTCCGGGCGGCGTTCCGGGGTGGTGTTCTGCTTGTTCTCTGCCATAGGCAACTCCTTTCATTTCATCAATTCTTTTAGTCTGTTCAGCTTGGCCTGCGCCGTTTCACGGCGGAAGTTCTCTCCCGTAAAGAGGATAGGGGCGCACATTTCCAAAAGGCGGTCATAAATCCGGGCATGGGCGGTGTCCAGCGGATTTTGCAGGCTGTCCAATGTCAGATTGGTGGTAACGATTAAGGGCTTGCGGCTGCGGTAGCGGCTGTCAATCACATTGTAGACCTGTTCTAAACCGTACTCTGTGCCGCGCTCCATTCCAAAATCATCAATGATAAGCAGAGGAAAACGGCAAAGACGCTCGATATACTCGTTGCGCCCCTCAAAGCTGGCGGTCAGGTCATTCAAAATCGCAGAGAAGTTCGTCATGCGGACAGCGACTTCCTGCTCCATGAGGGCATTAGCGATACACCCGGCAAAATAGCTTTTTCCTGTGCCGACCTTGCCCCATAGCAGATAGCCGATATTTTCCTCGCGCATGATTTCCCAATGCTCCACATAGAAGTGTGCAATCTCCATTTGCGGGCATTTCCCGTTGTCGTTGGCGAAAGTCCATTCCTGCATGGTAGGATTGGTAAATCCCCGGCGCTTCAAGTCCTCCACGGTGTCAAGGTGCTTTCTGCGCTGTTCGGCGGCTTCACGCTCCAAACGCTGGGCTTTCTGGCAGTCACATTCTGCCGGGTGGCGGTCACGCCCAAACAGGGCGGCTTGCTTTTCCGGGAAGTAGGCTTCTTTCGGAGTGTGACACTTGCCGCAGTAAAGCAGTCCGTCCTCGCCCGTGTAGTCCTCCGGCTGTGGGGTAACAGCCGCCATATTCAAAACTCGTTCTGTAAACAGATTACTCATAAGCTCTCGCCCTCCTTGCAGGTGTATTCGGGTATGCCCTGTTTCGGGGCAGCCTTTGCGGTATCGTCTGCCGCCCATCTGCGGATAGTGGCGGCGTGGTTTTTATATTTCTTGCCCGTGGACGCGATATAGCCGGAAAGCCGCTCAATGTAGTACGCCCATTTTTCGGGCAACTCCGCTTGCAGTTCGGAAAGCTCCGTATCAGTCAGAAATACATTCTCATATCTGCCATAGCTGCGGGCGAGGGCTTGTCCCTTTAACTCTCCCTCTTTTTCTAACTCTATATCTATCTCTTTCTTTATCTCTATCTCTGGTGGACGAATGTCGGACAAATGTCCGCCATTTGTCCGCGGCGGCAAAAGTGCCTTATTTTCAAGCCTTGCGGCGCGTTTCCGTTCCGCTTCGGTAGAGGATTGACCAATCATCAGCTCAATGTCGGTCATATAAAGCAGCCCGCAGTCAAGCTGCTCCACAAGCCCTAACTGCTGGAAGATGGCTAATGCCCGTTCCACCGTCCCGATTTGGTGACGGGTCAGCGTGGCTATCATCTGGGCGGTATAGGGGATATGCTCGTCAAGCTGCAATCTGCCGCCATTTTTCAGCGATTTTAAGTACAGCTTCAAGAGGATATTGGAATACAAAATCCCGTCTTTCATGTCCTCCAACAGCACAATGGAATCGCTGTCGAAGAAGTTTTCTTTCAGTTTGAGGTAGTAATATTTGCGGTTATCTGCCATTGGCGGTGTCCTCCCTGTGTTTCCATCTCTTAGAGAAATACCGGGGGCAGAGGACGATAATCGCCCGGAAGCTCTGCTTGCAGCCGTGTGTGCAGCCCCGGCAAAGGTCATTGTAGGTAATACGGTTTCGGTGGTTGAGGAAAAAGCTCCATTCCAACCGCCGCTTTTTGCTCATGCGTGGCATTTCTCGCTCCTTTCTGCCGTTTCCGCTGGTATAAGCGGATAGGTCGGTAAAAATGTAGTTTCTCGGTGTCATTTTCGGGGATTTCCTGCGCTGTGCGCCCCGTTTCAAAGGTGGGCAGTATTGCGGATAGGGTGCAGGGCATATCCCCGTTTTGGTATCGTTTCGGGGCGGTTTTTAACGCTCATGTTTGTGCTTTTTCTCTCTGTCTTTCTCGCCTTGCAGGATTTGAGAAAGATTGCTTTTCACGGTATGCAGCTCCTTGACACGGGCTTTTTTCTCCCGGTATTCGTTGTAATGGGCGTTCTTTTCGGCGGTAAGCTGCTCGATTTCCGCTTGCAGGGCTTTATGGCTTGGCAGCTTGGAAACGCCATGCGCCCGAAAATAACGGGTGGCTGCGTCCGCTATGATAAAATCGCTTTCGTGCCGTTCCCGGTAGGCGCTGCGGGCTTTTTCCGTTTTCTGCGCTTTCAGACCGTCACGGGCAGGCTTGGTCTTGGCATAGGCAAGCACCTGTGTCTGAAGCTCCTTTTTCTCCCGGATAGCAGCGTCCAGGGCTTTCAGCTTGGCGGTGCTGTCCTGTAAATCCGCATTGGTGGATACAAGGGCTGCGTTCAGCTCCTCCGGCGAATAGCCGTACTGCCCGTAGGCGGCAACGGTAGCCGCCATTTGTTTCAGATTGTGGACTGCCGCCCAGCGGTCATAGCCCACGCCTTTTCCCTCCGCTCGTTTTGCCGCCCGGTCAACCATGCGCTGAATACCGTCCTTTTCCGGGGTGGTTTGGACAGCTTTTTTACCCTGCAAACGCTCCCTTATGTTGCGGGGGTATTCGGGTACGGTTGCGGTCTGCTCGGCGGCTCTGTGGGCATTCTGTTCCAAAAGGGCAAGAACGGCAGCGCGGTCAAAATCATCTCCCAGCTTGCGGGCGGTAATGGGCTTTGTCCTGTCCGGCGTGAGGTAGGATAGCCGCCCTCGGCTCTCCTTGACAGTCACGCCCTGTTGCAAGAGAACGGCGGTGAACTCGCCATAGCTTGCGGCAGAGGACAGCGCGGTGCGTATGGCCTGCCGCAATTTTTCCTTGTCTGTTTCAAACTTCGTGGGCTTGGCTGGCTGCTCCTCGGCTGGCAAGGCGGCAGCTTCCTTGTCCAGCTTTGCCTGCCCTTTCCGCTGCGCCCAATACTCACGCTCGGTAATGCGGTTTTTGCTGCCATGCAAAAGGTCGATTTGATAGAGATTTTCCCGGTGGCACAGCTCCATGACTTCGGCTTTGAAGTATTCCATCGTCGCGTCTGTGCAGCGGTGTTTGCACCCGGCGCGGGTGTCTGCCGGTCTGTCCATGTAAGGCAGGAACGGAACTTCCTCTATCCGCAGAGAATTGATAACGATATGCACATGGATATTGCCGCTGTGGTTGTGTCCGTCCGGGTGGGTGCAGACAATGGCTTGGTGTCCGGGAAACTGCTTCCGGCAAAATTCCTCGCCCAACGCCTGCGCCCGGTCTACGGTCAAACCGTTGTCCACCGCGTCCCGTGGGTCAAAGCTGATAATGTAGTGGTGGCTTTTTACATCTTCCCGCTTCTGGTTCTTCCCATAGCGGAGATTGGAGCGCATACAGGCAACGGCAAAATCCTCGTCGCCGCAGTTCAGCGTGGCTATTCGATAGTCCTCCCTGAGCATGAGCCGCCCGTTTTCATCAAGGGTGGGCTTCATGGTAAACTCGTCATGTTCAAAGGTGAGGTACTGCTCGGCTGCGCCATAGTCCGCATTTTTAGAGCTGATATGTTTGAATGTTGCCAACAGCGTCACCTACCTTTCGCAGGACTTCAAACTTCAAGGCAGCAAGGTCAGAAATGGCGGCGCGGACTTCAACGGACAGGGCGTTGTATGGTGTGCCGTACTCGTTGAGGGCGCGGGCAATCTGATTGAGGTTGCCACCGATTTTTCCGTATTCGGCGGTCAGCCTGCCAACGGCGGACAACAGTTCATCATTGACCGGGGAAACGGTAACGATGGGGCGAATGGTCGCCCGTGTAATGGCTTGCCGGATAAATTCGGCTTGGCTCATGTCATAGTGTTTCAGCCGCTCGGTAAAGTCGGCGTATTCTTCCTCGGTCATGCGGGTTTTGACCACATGGCAGCGGTGGGGCGTGTTGTATTTTTTCTTCAAGCGTTGACCTCCTTTCTCGCCCGACAGGGCGCATGAGCAGGGTTTGGGGAAGGCACTCCCCAACAAGATTTACCAAAGGGGGCAAAACCGCAGATATGCGGATTTTGGCACCGTGGTAGAATCTTGCTCTAAAAAACTACCGCTTTCCTCGGCGGCTCTGGTTTGCGGATATACTGGCTTGCTCCACCAATATAGCGATTGCGGCGGCGTGTTCTGCCCGCTGTTCACCACTACAACGGTGAAAAGGGGGCGTTTTGGCAAACGCAGCGGAAATTTTTTTGTTTTACCTGTCTGCTCCCTACAACAATCCGGCGGTGTGGTTTGCCAAAGATTTTTGAAAATGGGCGCAAAAAAAGCAGTAAACCTTTTCAAGATTTACTGCTTATCTGCCGCTGTGATGGGCGGCGGTATTAAATTGTCAGCCGTTTTTCAAATGGAATTTATCTGCAATCGCTTTCTTTCTGCTTTCCAATTCCTTTTCTGTAATCTTCCATAATCCTAACGCAATGATCTGCTATCTTTTGCATTCCGAGTTTTTCAAAAAAGGCAATTTGTATTTTCATCATTTCTTCACAAACAGTCAACTTCTGCTCATCCATATTGCTAATAGCAAGCCATGGGAACGCTTTATATTTCTTAGTGTCCCCAATGAGAAAATTGTACCCTATCAACTCATTTTCACGGAAAACGAAATAGAATTGTGGGCCTGAACCTGGAACTGACTTTTCCATAATTTGCTGCATTGTTTTCACGCCGCCGTATGCCGGAAAAAAACCTATTCGCTCAAGAGCATTTAATATGTCAATCCTTTTATCTGTGGGTATGTCTCTATAATTGATAATCTGTTCCATTTGCTCTACCCTCATTGAAGTTTAATTTGTTAGGCTCTAATTATACAACTTTTCTGTTTAGCGGTCAAAGTGGAACTTCAACAGGCTTTCTATCAGTTGCCTGACGATATGCTCCTGCATATCCGTGTTAATCTGTCCGTCCATTTTCGCACAAGAGCGGATATATCCCGCATAATGGGATAGGACGGCGGCAACAGCTTCCGGGTCGCCCTCGCTTGCCTTAACGATTGTCTCATAGGGAAGTAGCTGGCTCATAGGACAAACCCTCCAACTCTGCCCGTAGCCGCCGTAAAATCATCTGAATACGCCGCCCGGTTGTGTTGCCAGCCCGTCCATATCTCCGTCCAATCTCCCTATGCGTCAATCGTTGGAAGTAGTACAAGAAAATGATTTCCTGTTCCATCTGTGATAGTGCGGACAGGGCTGCGGCAAGCTCTGGGCTTTCCAAAAGCACCATCTGACCACAGACGAAAAGCGGATAGCTGGTCATGCCGGATTGCTCCGCAAAGTATTTATCTGTGGTACTGAATGGATAGTGTTTTTCTTCTATCAGATATTCAAGCGAGATTTCCCGCTTGCGGCGGCTCCGTATGCTCCGGGCTGCGTCTATGGCAGCGTGGCGAATAACAGTCTTGCAAAAGGCATCGTGTGTATGCCGGATATGTTCTTGATACTTTTCGTGTTCGGTCATGGAAAATCCCCCTTTCTGAATAATGGCAGAGGGCGGCAGCATCTTGTGCTGTCGCCCTCTTGATTACCGAACAGCAAAGACGGGCGGGGCTGTCAACAGCGGCGCATTTGCGCCGTTCATCTTGACCGTTGACAGGCTCGGCTGGGTTTGCTATCTGCTCACGGCAATTCACTCTCATTGATAGGAATTGCTTCAAGTTCCGTATTCAAATTGTTCCAATAAGAGCCGATATCCGCACTTGTGAAATACTTAAAACCGCCTGCTGCTGACTTCAATTCGCCGTTTTTAACTCCATAGCAGGCGTAAATCAAATCGTAGCTTGTTCCATCTGAGAGGTTAAATCTAAAGCTGGTCACAGCTGCTCCGGCAGTTTCCTCAGTTGTTTTGTCTTTTAAGGATAAGCCCTTGAACTTATCATACAGGGTCTTTATATCATTTTCAGCAACAACTACTTTCTTTTCTGCTGATGCAGGCACTCCGTCATAGTGGTACATTTCAACGCTTTCGACATCTTCAACCTCAAATGGGAAGTCGATTTTGACAGGCTCATAAGCAATGTTTATAGGTAACAGAAAGAGAGCTGTAAAAATTGCAATGATACAAAGAGCGATGGAAACGAGAACAGCAATCGTTATCTTTTTTCTGCCTCTCTGCTTTTCTTTTGCCTCATGGCGCATAATAACGCTTTCGCTTTCTTCGTGAAGAACATCTTCGCTCGTGTGAGAAAGCAATTTCTGATAAATTGCGTTACAGTCAGCACAGGCGTTCAAATGCTCTTTTACCATCTCTGCGCTTGCTTCGCTGCAAGCACCGTCAACATACAGCGGAAGAATATCTCGAACAATATCGCATTGTTTACTCATGCTTTTCATCCATCCTTTCTTGAATTTTTAGCTTTGCACGATGATAAGTAACTCTCGCCCATGATTCTGTTTTTCCAAAAATTGCAGCGATTTGTGAAAAAGATAGTTCCCCGAATACGCGAAGCTGAAAGACTTCTTTGTATGGTTCTTCCAAACGGTGAAGAACGAGGTGTATGCGGAACGCCATGTCAGAATCTGCAACTGAGTTCTCAACATTTTCATTTGATGGCAAGTCATTGATTTCACTCACATCAGCTACTCGCTGACGGCTTCGCATTTCATCATGGTAAAGATTTTTTGCTATGGAGCAGAGCCATGTCAATTCATCTGACTTACCTTTGAATTGTGATGTTGTAGAAACAGCCTTATAGAATGTGTTCTGCGTGATTTCCTCTGCTATCTCACGATTTTTGGCAAGAGAAATAGTATACGAGTATACCTGTAAATAGTAGGCTTTATAGAGCTTTTCATAGTCCATACTTGTCATCACCTCCTTCAGCTTCATAGGTTAGACGGAGAAATCGGAATTTCGTTACAAAGAAGTTTGAAATTTTTATACCTTTACGCTACTCTTGCTTTGTGCGGACTATTGGTAGACGCGCATTAACGGCAAGTAAAGAGATTGCTGTGTCAGCTTGATATGTTCAAATGCTAATTAAGTATAGCATACAGCTATGAATTTTTCTATTGCGTTCCCCTGACTTCGGAATAGTGGCAGGGCTGGCTATCCTTGTTTTGCTTTGTGCTTCTCTACCGTACATGAGCATTGGCGCCGGGGTTGTCGTTGCCGTAACCTTCCAGCAGGTTGATAACGCCCCAGATACCGAGACCGGCACCGAGCGCGATAACGAGGGTCTGAAGAACGGTGATTGCCTGTTCAAAAAATGCCATATAGTTTGTTAGCCGGAATCTGATTAAAAAATAGGTTTGTCATGTTTCATAGGCATACAAAAGCCGGAACAATCTGCCGCCCGGTTTCCGGGGGCATGATTCCGGCTGTCCTCCTTTTTCATTATTTTTTCTCGCGATTGTCCGCTTTGTACGCCAATGGCCCATAGAGGGCAGGTGCGGCGAATAGATAAGATCACTCCCTTCTAAAGCGGAACGAAATTAAGCGCCCTTTGTGTCTACTTCATATACATCGCAGACCTCATTGGGCTTGAGTTTCAGCCTTGCAGACAAGAATGCTTCAATGTCAAAAGCGTTCTTATCATCCGCGTCGGCAGTGTACTTGAAATTGGGGTGCTTGGTGATGTCGTACTTATCCGAAAGGAAAGGACGCACACCGCGCAGCTGGAGGATACACTTGCCTCCATCCATAACAGCAAGCTCATCCTGGCTCATCAGCTCTTTCCCCAATTTTTGATAGTTGAGTGAATGGGATGTTTCCCTCCCACGGCTCTCTCCGGTGTTGTAGGTGTCGATGGTTTCCTTACCCAGCACGGCGGCCAGCTCCTTGAGAGTGGTCGGCTCCTTACCGCCCAGAAAGATGGAAGTATCCATGTTTCCGATAATGGTATCTGCGTTATCCTTATAAATCGCCTTGAGCTGACTCTGCGCCTGCAACACCAGACAGGCGGAGATCTCACGGCTTCGGATGGTGGCCACCAGCTTTTCCAACTTGGGTATCTGGCCAATGTTGGCGCACTCGTCGATCAGACAGCGCACATGAACCGGCAGTCTGCCGTCGTACACATCGTCGGCCTTTTCGCAGAGCAGGTTAAACAGCTGGGTATAACACATGGATATAAGGAAATTAAAGCTGTCATCAGTGTCACTCATGATGAGGAACAGGGCAGTTTTCCTGTCTCCCAGAGTATCCAGCTCCAGCTCATCATAAGCCGTGACCTCACGCAACTCTGCAATGTCGAACACGGCAAGGCGAGCGCCGCAGGAAATCAAAATCGACTTGGCTGTTTTTCCGGCGGCCAGCTTATATTTCTTATACTGGCGCACCGCAAAGTGGTTTGGCTTCTCGGCTTCCAGTGCATCAAACATCAGGTCTACGGGGTTTTTGAACTCCTCGTCATCCTCACGGACTTCCATGGCGTTGATGAACTCAATGAGGGTGGAGAAGTTTTGTTCCTCCACCGGAGCCTCATAATGGATATAGCCAATAAGCGCGCAGTACAACAAGGTTTCTGCTTTTACCCAGAAATCGTCTCCGGCCTTGCCTTCGCCTTTGGTATTGGCGATCAGCGTTGTTACCAGCTTCAAGATGTCCTTTTCGCTATGGATATAGGCGAAAGGGTTATAGTGCATGGACTTCTTGAAGTTAATGGTATTTAGGACCTTGATTCGGTACGGCTCATAAATGACCTTGCCGTGCTTATCCTTCATAGGCTTTCCGTCTTTCCCCAGCTTGGGTGCGCCCCTTTGGAGCATTTTTCCGCACTCCACCAAAATGGTTCCCTTCGGGTCTGTGACCACATAGGAACTGTGCATCTGCATCAGATTCGGTTTGAGCCAGAAGCGGGTCTTACCGGAACCGGAGCCGCCAATCACCAGCACATTTTTGTTTCTGGCGGTCTTTGGGTCCTTGGGGCGGCTGTTCATTGTCAGGCTCTCCGTTTTCGTCAGAATCACATTGTTCTGGAATACCGGGTCGATGTAGGGTGTAATGTCCTCATGGGTTCCCCACCGGGCGGAACCGTATTCCATGCCGTGCCTGTACTTCTTGGCGTTCTTGCTTTTCAGGTACACAGCCAGCCGCAGGCCGCCGCAGCAGCACAGGCCCACCAGCAGGTCCAGCGGGTGCAGGCTGGGCCACCAGCTGGCCAGCGCCACCGGCAGCGTGGAGAAGAACGAGAGCATTTTTGCCGAAGCGTCCGCACCCACGGCCATCCGCCACGCTTCACCGAAGTTGGTGGAGAAAAGCCCCATCAGGATATACGGCAGATTCAGCAAAATGAGCTTTTTGATGTTCAGCTGCTTTTTCATCGTTCCAGCTCCTTCCGCTTGTTCCGGTCCACGACGGCGTGTTTTACCAGTTCTTTGAACTGGCTCAGCTTTGCCAGCACGGACGGGCGCTCGGATTTCTCCGCCTTTCTGACCTTTTTCCCGGTGTACTCGGTAAAAGCAGCGGTCAGGGCATCCGCGTCCCGACCCTTGAAAAAGATCAGGTACTTGGGTGGGGAGCTGCTGCGGTCCTTCTTCACCGCATAGTCCACGCCGTATTTCCGGGCGATCTTCTCAAACTCCTTGATGGAGGGGTCGGTGATCTCGATGTTGGAAACCCCTTGGTTTTGACCAATCAGCTGTTTCACCGTCTGCTTGCCCTGGGGCTTCACAGGCGCGTCACGGCTTCTCTGCTTTTGCAGCTTCTTTTCCTTGCGGTGGGCAAGGTACTTGCTGATGGCGGCTTTGAGCAGCCTGCCGGTGAACTTTGTTCCGCTGACAACCAGCGTTAAAGTCCTGTTTTCCACTTCTTCCTGCATTTTCATCGCCTCCTTTCCACAAAATGTGCAGGGGTGGTGCATTTATTTCTAAGGCGGGACCACCAGCCGCCGGAGAAGGTATTTCTTCATCGAACCGCCCTCAACGAATTTGCTCAGAACGGTCATAGAGCAAATCTCCATTTCTGACCTTTGCATGACTGAGAATCTTGATCTGTCCCTTTGCCTGACTGTCCAGAGCTTTTTCATAGCCCTTATCTGACAAAAACAGGCGGGTTCGTTCACCTTTCCAGCCCACCGGGGAGTCATGCGTCAGCACATCAAAAATAATCATGTGCCGGGTGTTCTCAGCAAATCGCTGGAGATCCATGTAGTCATGGCCGTGATAGTTCTGCGCTCCAGCTTTCTGGCGCATTTCTTCCATCAGCTGACCGATTGTTTTGCCTTCTGGCATAAAACTCACTTCCTTTCCCACTCTCATACAACCATCAAAATCATGTCTCTCAGCTGAGCAAAGTAGAGTTTGCCTTGCGGGGTTATCAGCGTATAGGAGCCGATATGCCCGTGATTGCAGTAGTCTTTGACACAAAACAGTCCTTCATTGGCTGGCTTTGCATAGGGCAGTACATTACCGGATGCGGTGCGGTACACAAAACGCTTTTCCAGAAGGAAACGGACAAACCGACGCTCCGGGACAAGCAACTCTTTGGCGGTGGTGCGGAGGTTGGTACTGTGATTGAGGTCGATGAACAAATCATAAAAGGCTGCCTTACTCTCCAGCAGGGCATTTTCCTCTCGTAGCGACGCATTTTCTTCCCGCTCAGCAAGCAGCTCGGAGCAGAGCTTTATCAGAGCTTCCGGAGAAGTGGCTATCTCCCACAACTTCTCTTTTGTGAGATAGGCTCCGTGCTTGCGAATGGCAGGTAGAACTTCATCAAACACCCATTGTTCAAACCGTTCCGCTGACGGCAGTTTACTATGGGCGATCAGACGATATAGATCACCTTCGGGGATAAAGAGCATTTCGACCATTTGTACCGCGGGGCTTCCATCTGCCTTTTTCCCAGTCTGGACCCCTATGGAACATTTCGTTCCACCCCTGGTATGGTCGCGGACGGCTTTGCGTGGATTGGTATATCCCAGCGCTGTTGCCACATCTGTACCGCAAAATAATACTTTGCCATTCTGTTCCAAAGTGCGAATGCTTCCGAACTCTGGACTATTGAAAATTTCAATCTGATTCATGCTGTGCCTCCTTTGGTGTAATACAAAAGCGGCTGATTACCAGCCGCCTGCGTGCATATCGTGATTTACCAGTGAAGTGTAGTGGTTATTCATGGTGGTAGGAGCGTTGAACAGCACTGCAAGCAGGTACTGCTTGATGTTGTGTACCTGGGTGGTGTTCTTTTGCAGACAGTCCATGACAAACTCGATGTGAGAGCTGTCCAGCTTCAAAAAGCGGGAGCGTACAATTTCATGAGGAAAGTCCGCACCAGAGATCCGGGTGGTCTTTCGTTTGGCACAGACCGTTTCTACCAACAGCTCTACGATCTCATTCAGGTCATCCAGGTAGAGAGGATAACGCTGCTTCAGACAATCATACTCGATATTCTCCAAAATCAATTCCCGATAATTTTCTATCTCTGTGACAGACATCGCATCCCTTCCTTTCCGTTCCGGCGGTATTACCGCCGCTGTTTCCCGGAAGGGAATGGAATCGGTATTTGATCCATGAGTATTTTGTTTTTGGGTATTTGATTTCTTAGTATTTAATTGTGTTGGATTTTCCGGTAACGGATTTACCGCTGACGGGTTTACCGTTATCGGGTTTTCCGACAACGGCTTATCCAACATCGGTTCTCCCTCGATGGGACGCTCAAAAATGGTATACTCATTGGCTGCGAATTTACCAGAAGCATCAGTTGTCTGTCTGCGCCGAATGTATCCGGCTGTTTCAAGCTCATTGACAGCAGAGCGGATTGCATCTTTGCTTTCTCGATTGATATAGCTGAGTCCTGACAGCGTATAATCCCAGTCATCAGGCAGAGATAACATTTGCGACAAGAGACCCTTTGCCTTCAAAGAAAGTCGTTTGTCTTTTAGATGAAAATTGCTCATAACCGTGTAATCGCCAGTGCGTTCTACACGAAAAACAGCCATTTACTTCACTCCTTTCATTTCTCAGGTATGAAAAAAGCCGCAATTCATAAAAGAATTGTGGCAGCGGTTAGGGTCTGTCTGTATCTTTTTTCTTGCGTCGGTAGGGGCGTTTTGGCATTGGTGGTTTATCAAACAGATCCCTTTCCTGAGAAAATGGTAAGGTTTGAAAAACACGGTCAATCTCGGTGGATTCCATATCACGCTGTGAGCGGCAATCTTCTTGAATAGCTTCTCGGATTTCTCTTACAGTACACATATTCATTCCTTTCCTTTCGTTGTATCGGTTATGAACGACGGTGTTTTTTAGGCTTGAAGTCGAGGATATGCCCCTCAATAACATGGGCATATCTCTTAATTTTGATTTCTCGACGCTGCTGGCTTTGCAGAGCTGACTGATACCCGTCCTCTGTGAGAAAAAGCCTCATTTCGTCACCAGGTTCTCCATAAGCAGTAGGGCGCAAGACAGTAAACTCAATCATCCAGAAAGTGCTGTCCCAAAATCGCTCCACTGCAAGAATGTTGTGGCCTTTCAGTTCCCTTGCTGCAATATCTTTCATAGGCTCTCCCTTCATCGTTCCTGATCTCGTTGGCGTTTTTTCTGCCATTGTTCCAGCAGTTTAATAATGGTTTCCTGCATTTTGGCCGGTGTATAGCTTTTGGGGAAATACTTTCGCAAGGTATCGCTGCTCAAGGTCACTTTATCCAGATCACCCTTTTTTTCCTCTGACATGATGGCAAGCATCACATCTTCTGACAATTTCCCTTCCTGGCTGAACTTTTTCATTCGCTGAGCCTGAGAGAGAGAAGGGGTAGCCTGCTCATAGTCCATTGTTTCCACCAGCATTTGCTGTTCGTCCGGTTTCAAAAAAGAGAGTTCATAGGCTGGGTTAAATGCGATTTTCTTTTCATCCACCATATCCAAAAGCTCTGGAATCAGTTCAGTCAAACGAACATATCGCATTACCTGGATACCGCTTCGTTCACCGGCTTCTTTTGCCACCTGGTCTCTGGCGCTCAACTTCTGTTCAACTTGAACAGAAGTCAGGTCTGTTCTTGCTCCTTGATGTTTAATGGCTTCCAGCTTCATTTTGTAGGCAAAAGCCCTTTCACTGGGGAGCAGATTTTCTCGCTGCAAATTGCTGTCAACCATAATAATTGTGGCAGCATCGTCATCCAAGTCGCGCACAATGACAGGCATGGTTTCTTTTCCGGCCAATTCGCTGGCTCTGCGGCGTCTGTGACCGGCTACCAGCTCATAACCGCCATCAGGCAGTGGTCTGGCAATCGCAGGAACCAACACACCATACTTTTTGATGCTGTCTGCGGTTTCTATCATTGCATCATCATCCTTGACCTTGAAGGGGTGATCCTTGAACGGATGCAGTTCAGATAGGGGAATTTCCTGAATTTTTTCCAGTTGCTCGTCTTGCCGACTTTCTTCTGTAGAAAACAGGTCATCTACTGAGGCCAGCTCTATTTTTTTCGCGCTGCTTTTCAAGTTTCAATACCTCCTTCGTCAGATTTTTGTAGCCCTCAGCCACTTTGCCATTAGGATCATGGGCATAAATGCTTTTTCCTTCAGCACTGATTTCTTTAGCCCTGACAGAATGAGGAATTTCTGATGTAAACACCTTGATCTTACTGCCATAGGTTTCGCGCAGAAGAGCGGAGATTTCTTTGGCAAAGTTGGTTCGGCTGTCTACCATCGTCAGCAGAATCCCATCAATTTGCAGCTTGGGATTGATTTGTCTGCGAACCTTATTGATAGTTTGCAAAAGCTGCTCCAAACCTTTAGCTGGAAGATACTCTGCCTGGACGGGGATTATAACCCTATTAGCGGCAGCCAGTGCATTGACCGTAAGCATACCCAGGGAGGGCTGGCAATCAATAAGGATATGGGAGTATTGCCCCTTCAGCGTGTCCAGATATTGTCGCAGAATGGTTTCTCGGCTCATAGCGTTTACCAGAGATACCTCCATACCAGATAGCTGGATGTCCGCAGGCATCAGGTCTACGCCCTCAGGGTGGTGCAGGATACCCTCGCCGGGACGAATTGGTTCATCCATCAAAATACGGCCCATAGCGTCTGACAGTGTAAAGGGCAGCTTATCAGGCTGAGGATTGCCCAAGCTGATGGTCAGGCTTCCCTGTGGGTCTCCGTCAATCAGAAGGACTTTCTTCCCGGACTGCGCCAGACCAATTCCAAGATTGGCACAAGTGGTTGTTTTGCCGACACCACCTTTTTGGTTGGCTATGGCAATAATCTGTGTATTCATAATTTCACCTCATTTCTTTCTAAGTTTAGATATGAAAAAAAGTGCCTGCTCTACCTTTCCTGAAAAAGATAAAACAGGCACTTTTACTGGCTCTATACCTCTTGTAATGAACCTCTATGTATGGTAAACTATGTCCACGATACCATGAATATAATTAAGTCTCGACGGGAATTGAACTTTTGGCTAACGCCAAATTTCGCGCCTTTGCAAACAGAGTGCAAACAATAGGGGGCTAAAATCCTTTGTTTTTGCTTGATTTTGCTTGTACAAGGTTTATAGAGAACATGGAGAAAAGCCTTGATATAACTGCATTTTCTTTATCCCCGTTGATAGGGAATATATGCACTGGGTCCATCTCCTAAGGGGCAGTTGAGGGTTCGATTCCCCCAGGGAACATTAAAATAAAGCAGCAATGACATGAGAAAGGTCATTGCTGCTTTTTTCATGCAAAAACAGCATTTTCGGTGACAAATTTGTCAGCGAAATGTGTCATGGAGAACTGATTTTGTCAGCGAAAATGATTTCTTGTCACCAATCCATATTTTTTGAAACTGTCAGCCGTAGGGATTATGTACAAAGTAGGATGAGGTTTGGGCTGTAAAAGTAAGAAATGATGGAAAGTAAAACACTATAGCCATGCCGGTAAAAGGCCTGTCGGATAAGTCCGTTCAGATTAGATGAAAAAAATCTATTCTGGACGGGCTTTTTTGCGTGAGCGAGTGTGTTCAGTGAAAGGAAGTTGCCGATGGTAGAAAAGAAAGAATTAGCTGTAACAGAGGAAAAGGTCGTTGAGATCGAAATGGAGAGACTGAGATCTTTTGAAAATCATCCATTCAAGGTGAAGGCAGACAGTCAGATGATTGAATTGCAGGAAAGCGTGAAAAAGTATGGGATTCTTAATCCGCTGATTGTAAGACCGAGAAAAGATGGTACCTATGAAATCATATCAGGGCATAGAAGAAAATTTGCTGCGGAGAAGATTGGATATCGGAAGGTGCCAGTGATCATTAGGGTGCTTAAGGATTATGATGCAGTAGTTTCAATGGTTGATTCAAATTTACAGCGGGAAATGATCAGCCCTAGTGAAAAGGCATTTGCCTACAAGATGAAATACGAAGTAATCAAAAGAAGAGCTGGGAGAAGAAAATGTGGTCAGGTAGACCACATTTTAGGTAAGAAGAGCATTGAGCTGATTGGTGAAGAATGAGGAGACAGTCCAAAGCAAGTTCAGAGGCATATCAAGATAACAGATCTGATACCGGAGATGCTGGAAAAGGTGGATGATGGAAGCATGGGATTTACGCCGGCTGTACAGCTGTCGTACCTGAATAAGAAGGAACAGAAGGAAATGTTGGAAGCAATGGAGTTTGCACAGTGTACGCCTTCATTATCACAAGCACTTCGGATAAAGAAGCTTAGTACGGAAGGAAAACTGACGGTACAGGATATGGAAGATATCCTAAGTGAAATCAAACAGAAAGACATTGACCGTGTTGTCTTCAAGAATGAGCAGCGTCACAGATTTTTTCCAACAAGCTATACAGCAGAACAGATGCGGAGAGAGATATTAGAAATATTGAAAATATGGATGAATAATAATTGAAACGAATAGAGAGGACATGATTATGTGTAGAGTAATTGCAGTATCAAACCCAAAAGGCGGTGTAGGTAAGACAGTATCGTGCGTGAATTTAGGTATTGGCCTGGCACAGTCAGGCAAGAAGGTTCTTTTGATTGATGCAGATCCGCAGGGAAGTATGACAATCAGTCTTGAATATCCGGAACCGGATGATATGGAGTATTCTCTGGCAAGTATGATGATGAACAGATTATGAAATGATATCCGGGCATCGTAGATTACATGCAGCTGGCATTGTGGGATTAGTGAAGATACCAGCGATTGTAACAGCATTCGATGCATTTGTGCATATAATAAAGCATAGAAACACTATCATTACTTAATTGAGTGAAGAAGAATAAATTTTCTTTGACTATTTCAAAGTTGCAGTGTATAATTAAGGTACAAAAAGAGATACTTATAAGGTCGGAACAGAGACCTTAAACCTGTTCCAGCGGTCGGGATGGAGACCGAAAACCCATTCCCATTGCAGAATAAACTGTGAAAAATTAGTAGAAGGATGGCTGCGAAGTCATCCTTCTACTTTACTATATGGAGGTTTAATGGAAGAACAAAAGAGTTTTACACAACGTGTGAAAGAAACAGTAATCCACAGTGCTTATTTATATAAGAAATATTATGTTGAATATGAATATTTGCTCTGTTCTAAAGCATTTGAAAAGAGTGAATATTATATAATCAGTGCGCATGAGGACAATTATCTTCATCTTACTGGCTTACATACGGACTTAGATGCATTATTGTTTTTTGAGAAGTGTTATAGTGGCTCTTTACAAGAAAGTGATTTTGATTTTTGCAAAAATGGACAGAATGAAAAAGAAGTTAAGGGTTCTGTAAGAAGAAAAATTAATTCCTTACCGGCAATCATGAGTATGTTTTCTGTAGGAACTTCGGTTGAAGAAGATTTTGAAAAGAATAGAATACGATGCTCATTAGCAGCAGGTAATGTCAGTGCAACTTTAGGATTTATTGTTGCTGGCAACGCAAAACCTATGACATTGCTAAAAGGGAATGAATTGAATTCATCAAAAGCAAAGAAATTGGACTTAGTATTACGAAGAAAAGCTGGAGAAACAAAATTCTCTAAAATTATCATTGGTGATACAGAACAATTATTGGAACATAAATCTGTATTGAGTGAACTATTATCAGATGAGCTATGTGCATTGATGAAGACCTGATGAATGCAAATTATGGGGCATCTATAGGCATTGGAAAAGCAGATTATTACAATTATTAATTTGAGGTTATATGAAAATTCCAATTTGTCTGATTCACAGACAATTTAATAATCAATTTTACACAGCATTTTAGCCAAAAGGTTAAGGTGCTATTTTTTTACAACAAAAGGAGGAGTTGAATGTAACTAAAAATATATAAACATTATACATTACATTAATAAATGTAGTATTTACAAGTGATAGGAAAATAAAGTTGATACAACATAAAATAGACGGTATAATATATATAGACGATAAATAAAGTTTATTTTATGGAGATAGATACCTATGAACAATGTTATTCAATTCCCTAATAGTGATGTAAAAGAATATAGACAGAAGTGTTGTTTCATGAATAGAGCTGTACAGGTAGAAGGAGAAGATGGAGAACTTCAGAAGTATCCTTGTATCGTGTTGTACGAAGAAGAAACAGATATCCCTATCCTTTACACAGGGTTAGAACGATACCTTTGTCATCTGGTTAAGAGTGAGCTTCTGAATGGAAAGACATTATCAGCTAAGGCATATGCTATTTGCCACTTCCTAAATTACATGCTTAAAGAGACAGATATCAATTCATTGCATGAATGTACTCTTGAAACAGTAAGGGGATTTCTTAAATCAATGAAGACGCAGAAAGATGGAACTGAATACAACAAAGGCACATGGCTCCGTTACAGAGATTACTGTCAGAGTGTTAAAAGCACCGAAGACAGACAGCAGTATCAGAAAAGTATATATTCCTTCATCCGTGGCTATTCTTCTTGCGGAGCTGCGGGAAGAGCAGAAGGAAACAATAGAAGCACTTGGAGATATGTATGAAAATTACAATCTGGTTCTGGCAACGTCCTATGGACAGCCTCTCGGTGAGAGCTATCTGCGAGACAAAATGCAGGAAGTCATAGACAGAGAAGGTCTGCCGGATGTGGTATTTCACAGTCTGCGTCATACGAGTGTAACGTATAAACTGAAACTGAGCGGAGGAGATATCAAAGCAGTGCAGGGAGATTCAGGACATGCACAGGCAGATATGGTAACAGAAGTGTATGGACATATTCTGGATGAAGACCGTAAGAAAAATGCACAGCTGATCGAGGATGCATTTTATAAGAAAGAAAATCTGAATCCGGATATGAAGCGGACAGATACAGGAAAGAAGAAAATCGAAGTGCCGGATGGAATTGATGCAGAGGCACTTATGAAGGTGCTGAACAATCCGGAAATGGCAGCTTTGCTGGCAGGACTGGCAAAGGGTGTAACAGTATAAATATATGTATTGAGAATGGCGGAAGGTTAATCTTCTGCCTATTTTTTGTGAATTGAATAGCCGATAGAAAAAGAGGCAGAAGGTGAATAACTTCTGGTTGTGTATCTAGCTGGGGTGTGTCGGAAAGTTGGCGGGAATTGGTTTATTCAATGTTAATAATTATTCATAAAATTTTAATAAATACTTGAAGTAGTCGGGTTAAGAGGATATAATAATTACTGATATAGATTAAACTTGGATGTGGGTTTAATTATTAATAATACGAATTACTTAGGAGGATAATTTATGTACCTTGTGGATTTTATTAAACGTATGACACGAAAATCTAACATACCAGTGCTTATATATCTGGTATTGAATATTTTTGTCATTGCAGGAATTGTTAGCTTTTTGTTTGGGGGAGGAACAATGCCTTTCTGGCAGGCATTATTAATAGGAATTGTTTTATATGCAATATCATTAGTAATAGCACTTTCACCGATTGGAGAATGGATTTTAAGACTCCAAACAGGATGCAAGAAAATTAAAAGAGTTGAGCAGATTAATTTCATTGAACCGATTTTTAGAGAGGTATATGATAAAGCAAAAAAACTTGATCCTTCTATTCCGGATGATGTTCAGCTATATATGAATACAGATGAGGATCCTAATGCGTTTGCAACTGGAAGAAAGACAATCTGTGTTACAGAGGGAATGTTACATATGCCAGAGAGCCAGATTAAGGCAACGCTTGGTCATGAGTTTGGACATCTTGCACATAAAGATACGGATTTAATCCTTGTAGTATCTGTAGGAAATCTAATTGTTTCAGCTTTTATTTTAGGAATTAGATTGGTTATTGATTTATTCCATCTTGTATTTGGTTTATGTACCATTTTTATGGGCGGATCAGAAGGTGCTGTTGCAGCAATTTTAAATGCTATTTATCATGCAATGATTACTGCAATTGTTGCGGGTCTTACATGGGTATGGACAAAGATAGGTGTTCTTCTTGTTATGAAGGCTAGCCGTGCTAATGAGTATGAAGCAGATGAATTTTCATTTAATCTCGGATATGGAAATGAATTGTGCATTCTTTTAGATTCAATTAGCGGCTCTCATGCAAAAGGTCTTTTTGCAAACTTAGCAAGTAGTCATCCAGATAAAGATGACAGAATTGCAAAGCTTCAGGAGTTAGGTGCAACATATAGAGCTACTTACGGAGCAAAATAAAAAGATTATTTGCCAGGAGTGTGTTTGATTACATATTCCTGGCTATTTTTTTAGGAGGAGATTGGCTTTGGATAATACAGCAATAGTCTCAGTACAGGAACAGAAACAATTACAGTTATTGAATAACGGTCTGATAACAGCGGATAGATTCATTAATAAGAATTATTTAATTAATATTTCGGAACAGAATATTGTTCCATTAGATGACTATGAAAAAACTACTAATTCGATTCGATTATTTCAAATCATCAAATTGGTTTATGATAAAACAGAAAATATAAATGATAAATTAATTAGTGTTTATAGTGCGTTGCAAAATGTTGACAGTTCAGCGCTGCTTGTGATTAATGGAAATGGTAGAGAAGTAACATTTTATATCGGTATTCGCTCGGTTGATAATGCGGCAACTGCAAGTAAGATTTTAGAAAAGAGTTTTGTTGGCAACTTTCCCGGTAGTACACTTAGAAGTATGAAAAATGGAGAAATTGCTGAAGTGATGGCAACTGTAGCAAAAACAGATAATTACAATACATCTCGTAATGTATCCTGTGTTACAGTAATTCCTTCAATGAGAGATGAAGATAAAGATAAATTTGTACAAGGAATTGAAAAATTTATTGATACAATGCAAGGAGAAAAGTTTACCGCTGTTTTTATAGCTAAACCAGTTCCCAAAGATGATCTGGAAATGAGAAAGAGGGGATTTGAAGAACTGTATTCTTCATTGTCTCCATTTGTTAAAACATCATTAGCGTATGGAGAAAACTATAGTAAAGCAGTAACTAGTGGTATGTTTGAAAACTTTTCTCACTCTGTGAATAATAGCATATCAAATACTACAGGTAAGAACTCTAGCACAAGTTCATCACGTACACATGGTACAAACAGTGGAAGTAGTATTGGAGGCGGGGGATTTAGCATTAATTCTGGAACCACTAATAGTACAACAAGCGGATATTCATCAGGTTCCTCGTGGTCAAAATCTGTAACTGAAGGAACTGCAGATACAACTGGTTCGGGAACAAACCAATCAGATACGGAAACAAGAGGAAATACAAGAACATTAACTGTTGAGCATCAGAATAAATCTGTTTCTGTTTTACTAGATAAAATTGATGAGCAGTTGGAAAGAATAAAAGCGTGTGAAGCCTTTGGTGTATGGGAATGCGCAGGTTATTTTATAGCAGATGATATTCAAACATCAGTAGTAGCCGCCAATGCATATAAGGCATTAATGCTTGGAGATGAGACCGATGTTGAGAATTCTTTTGTAAATGTGTGGGGAATCAAAACTCCAAAAAATACAGAGCGTGTGTTGGAGTATATTCAGTATGGACAACATCCGTTAGTTGAGATAGCACCGGAGATGGGATATGAAATGCAATATGTTACTCCAGGCAATTTCATTAGTGGAAAAGAACTACCATTGCTTATGGGATTGCCTCATAAATCGGTAACTGGATTGACGGTAAGTAGTATTGCAGAGTTTGGTAGAAATGTTTTTATTCAAAATGAAAAACCTGACCAGAAGAAAATACAGTTAGGAAAGGTTTATCATATGGGGAATACTGAGGACAGTATTGTTAGATTAGATTTAAACAGTTTTACTTCTCATTGCTTTATCACGGGCTCAACAGGTTCTGGTAAATCTAATACGACATATGGATTGTTAGAAAAGTTTATTCAAAACGATATACCATTTTTAGTTGTCGAACCAGCAAAGGGTGAGTATAAAGAGGCATTTGGAGCAGTTGAAGGAATAAACATATTTACAACTAATCCGTTAATGGGTCAAATGCTAAAACTTAATCCATTCCGTTTTGACAAAAATATACATATTCTAGAGCATTTGGACAGACTGATAGAGATTTTTAATGCATGTTGGGAAATGTATGCCGCGATGCCGGCTATTTTGAAGGACGCAGTGGAAAAGATTTATATTGAAAAAGGTTGGGATTTATTAAACTCTGTTTATATGAGAGCTGGGGAACCAACGTATCCAACCTTTCATGATTTGATGAGAACATTACCTAATGTTATTAATAATTCTGGTTATTCTTCTGATACAAAGGGTGACTATATTGGAGCATTGGTTACAAGAGTAACTTCTTTGACAAATGGTATTTCGGGACAGATTTTCTGTGACAGTTATGACATCCCAGATGAAGTAATGTTTGATCAAAATACTATTGTTGATTTAAGTAGGGTTGGTTCATCAGAGACTAAATCGCTTATAATGGGTATTTTGGTATTGAAGTTATCTGAATACAGAATGGCAAATGCAAATCAAGCAAATTCTGTATTGAGACATATCACAGTATTAGAAGAGGCACATAATCTATTGAAACGTACAACAGCAGGTGCAGCAGGAAGTAATGTGATTGGTAAGTCAGTTGAAATGATTTGTAATAGTATTGCAGAAATGAGAACATACGGAGAAGGATTTATCATTGTTGATCAGTCTCCAACAGCTGTTGATATTGCAGCTATTAAAAATACTAATACAAAGATATTGATGCGGTTGCCCGAAAAGGGAGATTGTGAAGCCGTTGGAAATGCAGCCGGATTAAATGAAGAACAAGTAAGAGAAATGTCAAAGCTTGGAACAGGTATTGCTGTTGTAATGCAAAATAATTGGCTTGAAGCTGTATTGACACACATAGATGCTTTTTCAAATCAGTATGAGAAAAAGATTCCAGTTGCAGAATATAGTTCATTAAAGAAATTGAAGGGTGCTGTTATTCAAGAACTGATGCAACAGTATATTGTTGACAAAACAATGAATATGGATAGGATGATGGCTGTAATTGATAGTGTTGACGCCGTTACATATAAAAAAGAAGAAATTCGCTGTTGTATGAGATATGTAATAAGTCGATTGCAGAAAGGAAGAGATATAGATTTCTTCTGTGAGACACTATTAAATGTTTCTGGAACAAAAAATCTTTTTGACATTATTGAAACAACAATAAAGAAGTCAGAAGTAGAAGATGAAAAATATGACAAGTCAAGCGTAGTAAAGTGGAAATCACGTTTTAGAAGTGAACTTACTAAGTATGTAGACTTGCCGGATAATTTTAATAATACTATTCTCAAATACTTAATTCATGCACAGGAACTAGAACAAAATGGAATAGATTATTTTGAAGTAAAACGAATTTTATACTAGGAGGGCTGTGGTGTGAATACACTGAAATTAAAATTAAACCCATATAAAGATATTAATATTGCATCATTAGATGATAAACCATTGTCACCATATAGTGAATTAAATAACTATATGAAGGAACCATTTTTAAGCTGGGTATCAAAATTGTTGGAAGCAGCTGAAAGGGAAATCAATGATGACTATTGCTTAGAGGTAGCTTCAGAATCTTTTGAAGCGTTATTTCTTGAAGGGATGCAGAATGATTTTGATTCTTGTAAAGAGTATAGAACAGCTTCTTTTCAAGTGAATACATCAACAAGCGAAAGATTTGATTTAATTAGAAAACTTGCATCAAAATACGCCATTAATTATTCTTTAGAAGCATTTAAGCTTCCGGTTTATACAGATGTTAAGTTATCGTTAGATACAACTATGGTTAAATCTGTAACACTCGAGGATGCAAAATTGATTGTTACAAAAGAGAAAGAAATAAAAAATCAACTAAGCGCCATGTTAGAAGGTTCCATTATATTATTGATATCAGATAAAAGTGTTGTTACTGCTATTGGAAGTCAGAAATATATATGGGAAATCTGTGAATCAGATTTGGATAAAGTTGTAAATTGTATTATTGATAGATTTGTAAAAACACCTATTATAGTAAAGATATCTGAGTTATTGAAAAATGTTATGGACACGATGAATGACGAGGATAAGAAAACATTAAATCTTGCGACAGAAATAGATCCATTTTTAGCAATTTCAGAATTACCAGAAATTGAGGTGGGTCACTCAATTACTCTTGGTGTGGAAATGATTCCCGAGGGAACGGAGTTGCCTAATTTAAGAATAGTTGCTCAGAATGAAAGCATAATCAGTATAGATGGATTATCGATTACAGCTTTAATGCCTGGGACAACAAATATTGATATTTATAGAGCAGAAGAAAATATTCCATTTGTCAGAAAATGTGTTAAAACATATCAAGACAATTTTGTTAAGAAGATTGAATTGAGTTTGTCTGCAGGAAAAATGGGAATCGGAAGAAAACAAGAAGTAAATATTGCATTGATTCCAGAAGATGCGGAAGATATAAATTCAGTTGAATGGTCTGTTGATAATGCGGATGTAATAAGGGTAAGTCAGGATGGGGTTATTACAGCATTAAAGGATGGTGTTGCAACAATCACTGCAACAACAACCAAAGCATCTTCAAGTATTTCAGTAAAAGTTTTGCCTAATATAAGGAATATTGTATCCACTGTTACACAAAGTCATTTATATGTTGGTCAAACAGAGTCTATTTCGATTTTGGTTGAACCCAATAATTGTTTTGATTCTTCATATGAATGGAAATCAAGTGATAAGTCAGTGGCAATTGTGGATAAATTAGACGATGGACAAACTGTAATTAGAGCAACTGGAATTGGTAATTGTACATTAACTTGTATCGCAAAAGAAGGCGGTTGTTCAACTACATGTAATGTATTGGTAGAAAGTACATTTAAAAAAAGAGAGAATGCGCATGGAATGCTCAGTTTAACAGCAATTTTGGCTGTTGCGTGTATTTTCTGTGCGGCACTATCACCAGTTCTTTGCGTGCCAGTAGCTATTGCAACCGTTGTTTGTGGAGTATTGGCCATTGCTCGAAATAAAGGAGATAGATTTTGGGCGTTTATTTTGATGGCAGCGGCTGTCTTAACGGCATTAGAAGCAACGGGAATTACTAATTGGCTATAAACATAAGAAGTGTGAAAGGAGCTACGATGGGAATAGAAGGCGGTTCTAATAGTGAAGTACAAAATCAAGAAATAAATCAAGCAAACAATGAACAAAACGAGATAAATCAAGCGGAACATCAGAGAAGCGGAGAAGAACTTGAGGGTAATTCGACAATTGATAATGAAGGTGAAAGAAAGCAGATAGAAGGAAAAGATGATGCTACTGAATCGGCTGAAGATGAATCATCACAGTTAGATAAAGAAGACAATATTGAAGATGATCCAAATACTGAACAACCTCCAGAATCAGATAATGTAGCTCCGGAACAGCAGCTAGACAATCAAGATACTATTGAGTCAGATCCATCGGGAGCTGATGAAATGGGTGAAGACAATAATGAAACTGTTGATTCGCTTGATAATGATGACGAAATAGAGGACGCTGAGGATTTAGATGATAATCAGGACTCGACAGAAGGAGATATCCAAGATTCATTAGACGCAGAAGATTCAATTGATTCAGATGATACTGATGATTTAGTTGAAGAGGACGACAATAACGAACAAGATCCTCTTGATTCAGAAGATTCGATAGAAGATGATGGTGAAGAAGAATCAGAGAGTCCAGAAGGAGAGGAAGAAACTGAAAATCCAGAGGGTGGTGAAGAGTCAGAGACTCCGGAAAAAGAAACCGAAAATCCAGAGGATGGTGAAGAGTTAGAGACTCCGGAAGAAGAAACCGAGAATCCGGAGGATGGTGAAGAGTCAGAGAATCCAGAAGGAGAGGAAGATACCGAAAACCCAGAGGATGGTGAGGAATCAGAGAGTCCAGAAGGAGAGGAAGAAACTGAAAATTCGGAGGATGATGAAGAATCAGAGAGTCCGGAAGGAGAGGAAGAAACTGAAAATCTGGAGGATGATGAGGAATCAGAGAGTCCGGAAGGAGAGGAAGAAACTGAAAATCCGGAGGATGATGAAGAATCAGAGGGTCCAGAAGGAGAAGAAGAAACTGAAAATCCAGAGGGTGGTGAAGAGTCAGAGACTCCGGAAGAAGAAACCGAGAATCCAGAGGATGGTGAGGAATCAGAGAGTCCAGAAGGAGAGGAGAATACTGAAAATCCGGAGGATGGTGAAGAATCAGAGAGTCCAGAAGGAGAGGAAGAAACTGAAAATCCGGAGGATGATGAGGAATCAGAGAGTCCAGAAGGAGAGGAAGAAACTGAAAATCCGGAGGATGATGAAGAATCAGAGGGTCCAGAAGGAGAAGAAGAAACTGAAAATCCAGAGGGTGGTGAAGAGTCAGAGACTCTGGAAGAAGAAACCGAGAATCCAGAGGAGAGTGGAGAATCAGAGGGTCTAGAAGGAAAGGAAGATATCGAAAATCCAGAGAAAGATATTGATGTTGAACCAACATTAGACAATAAACTGGATGACATTAAAGATGCTGCATATGAAGGAAGAGATGCCGAAGGAAATATGACTCCTGAAGCTAAAGAAAAGCTTGTCGATGACATGAAACAAGCATATGATGACACTCCAAAGGAAGATAGGGGAGATACACTAGTTCCGGAGAAATCAGAATACTTAAAGGATCCTCCAATTGCAGAAAATAAAAATACTGGTGAAAGATATAATGATGTAAATTATGATTGGCCAAGTAATGGTGGATTTGAAGGAAAACCAGAAGAGGTAGCACCACAAGTAGGGGATAGATTTGATAGAGTTGGAGCAGAAAATGGAAGATATGTTGCCCCAATTGAGGGTGATACACCGCAACCTGTAGAAAATAGAGGATTGCCATATCATTTTACAGAAGATAATATCACGGACGAACCTTCATATCATTCTTATGAAGTAGATCGAGATTTCGGACAACTTCAGGATGCGATTAATGAATATAATAATCCAGCGTTAACAGCGGAAGAGAATGAATTTATGCGTGGTGAATTTCAAAAGGAATATGACAGGAATAATTGGCCATCTGATGAATATACGCATGAACCCGGAAAAACATATTATGGGGATATTGCTGAAGCTTTTGATAGTGGGGGCGGAACACAATTGGAGTTACCAATGTCAGTTGAAAGCTTAAAAGAACTTGGAATGATTCATGAAGTATAGGAGGCGAGATTAATGAATAGAAAAGAGTTTTATAATATTGTTAAAGCTGAAGGATTAAGTAAGTTCAATATAGGTGATTCTTTTGAAATACCCAAAGTGGCAAACGTTGTAGGTTGTATCAATGATAATGGATGGGTTGTATATGCGACAGATGAAAGAGGTGCATATCATGTTATTTCAAAACATTCATCAGAAGAAGAAGGCTTAGAGGCTCTACTTATTGAATTGAGAAATAAAAAGAGAAAAGAAGCAATTATGAAAAAATTGCGTAAATAAAGAAATTTCGTTGTTTTTTCTGTAATCACGATTTTTGGACTCCGCGTACATATCAGAAGATTGAGCGAACCTTACTAATACGAGGAGCCTTTTGGTTATGAGTGAACAGAAGAAGCAGAATCTTCTTGATTAGAGTGTGCGAAAAGATTTGTTATTTATAAGGAGGCAACAGAACTTTATAGTATAGCTCAATAGAAAATCACTATGAAAAGGCATATCTGTAAAAAGGTCAAAAACTTATCGACAACCGACCTATCACACGATATAATGTAAGTAATCTAATAGAAATATTGATCAATCATTACCGAGAGCAACAGGGGAATGATGGTCATGTTTATGAATTTTGATGTACACATTAGTTAATCCCGTACGTTAGCATTGCTAACAAACTGCTAACAGAGAACATCAAAAATCGGTTTGTTTCTATTATTTTATATTGACAAGGATTTTCAATTAAGTGCCTACTTTCCTGATAAATACTGGATTTGGTTGACATCAGGTAACAAGTGGTAACTAAGGTGACTCGAACTCCTAAGAGGCAGTTGAGGGTTCGATTCCCCCAGGGAACATTGAAATAAAGCAGCAATGACATGAGAAAGGTCATTGCTGCTTTTTTCATGCAAAAACAGCATTTTCGGTGACAAATTTGTCAGCGAAATGTGTCATGGAGAACTGATTTTGTCAGCGAAACTGATTTCTTGTCATCAATCCATATTTTTTGAAACTGTCAGCCGTAGGGATTATGTACAAAGTAGGATGAGGTTTGGGCTGTAAAAGTAAGAAATGATGGAAAGTAAAACACTATAGTCTTGCCGGTAAAAGGCCTGTCGGATAAGTCCGTTCAGATTAGATGAAAAAAATCTATTCTGGACGGGCTTTTTTGCGTGAGCGAGTGTCCCAAAAACAGGACTTACGAAAGGACACGGCCGAAAATTTTGAAAGAACTGTTCTCTGTAACCGGAATCGGATCATATTTTTTATTGAGCGATATGATGTAGGTTCCGAGTCTGTTATTCTGAAATTTCTTCACATATGCATTTCCATCAAGATAGAAGATACCTATTTCGCCATCATCAAGGCAGGCGGTCTGTTCAATCCAGATGAGTTCCTTATTATGGTATTTAGGCTTCATACTGTCACCATCTACATATACGCCGAAGGTTGCAGCTTCCGGAATGTCAGGAGAGGAGAACATCTCATATTCGTTGCTGTCAAGGAAAGAGCCGGTACCGGCGGAAAAGGTACATCCTCATGGATATTTTGGATAGGAGGGATTGAATTAACATGGAAAGCAGCAAAGTATATGTGAATGTCATGGCTGAGTTTACGGCAGATGGCAGATTACTTCCAAGAAGTTTTATATGGAAGGACGGCCATGTATATGAGATTCAGAAGGTAACAGATGTAAGAAGAGCTGCAAGCCTGAAAGTAGGCAGAGCAGGGATAAGGTATACATTTATTGTGGATGGCAGGGAGAGCCATCTGTATTATGAAGACAATAACATGTGGTTTATGGAGGAGCGATAAATTCTTTAATGGTATTTACCGATAGAAAAGGTCAGCAAGAAGAGTACAGGATGGATGGTGCGGACTTCGGCACATCGGAACTAATTTGTCCTACAGATATAATCATCAATGGTTTTCATTTCCCTTATCCGTTGAATGGTACAACAGAATGTACACGTCAGGAGGACTTTGATGATGACAGAGAGAGTTAAGATGAAATATGTCAGCTGCCTGGCATGCGGCAAGCAGTTGTTTAAGGTGTCAGGGAACTGCAGTGTTGAGATAACATGTTCCAGATGCCGGAAGGAGATAGTAGGGGTAGTTGATGAAGTCTATATGAGGATATTTGAGAATTGTCGGGGAAAAAAGCCCGGACAGGAAGTTTCCAGCCGATGCTCTACGGATATGGAAGCGTTGAGAAAACAGAAGAGAGCAATGTAACAGCAGAAATATTTATATATACAATTAAATAGAATGAGCCGGTGGCTGAACCGTCAGATTGGGCAGAGGCTCCAGAACATGGAATCTGGAATTACCGTGAACCCTTATAGACGACCACGCCAGGCAAGAGTTTGTAAACGAGCTGAATTTAGCAAAGAACTATCAGGAGTCTGCAAAACGGAAATATGACAACAAAGGTCAGAGAGACTTTTTGATTGTTTTATTTAAGTACGTTTTGCAGGCTCTTTTTCTATGCCGGGTACAGGTTCATGCATATTTCCGTTTTGGACTCCAGAAATGGAGAAAAGAATGGAAAAGACAATAGGACAGAGAATTAAGGAATGTAGAATCAAAAAAGGGATGACACAGGAGCAGCTTGCGGAAGCAATGTTTACCAGAAAGAGCACGATTTCAGATTATGAAAATGATAAGATTGATTTTAAAATCAGTGTTCTGAAGAAAGTATCAAGAGTTCTGGAGACTTCGGTCACTTATCTTACAGAGGAGAATGCTGTAAATATTGAAGATGAGATAATGCAGATGGCTATGGTGTTACAGCAGATTAAAAGCAGGGAATTAAGGAAAGCTGCCATTGCACAGGTTAAAGTATTGGCAGAAATTATATAGAATGTAAAAAGGGAACCTCAAATGAGATTCCCTAAAGAATTATATTGTTGATTTAGTTGGAGTGACAGTAAGCTGCAGGCCAAGATGTCTGAATATGTTAAGCAAAGTATCAAGACTTGGAACAGTCTTACAAGATTCTATACGTGCTACGGATGATTGTGCAATACCACACATAGAGGCAAGTTCTCTCTGACTAAGACCGAGAGAAGTGCGCTGTTCAACCATTGCACTAACGATAGCAGAGATATTTTCTACTTCATCCATATCTTTTCCGATTTCGGGATCAACAGATTTAACATGTTCTTTGTAATCATTCCAGGTTCTCATAATCAATCAGCCTCCTTTCGGCGTAGGTAATCATCACGTTCTGCTTTGGCTCTTTCAATTTCGCGTTTAGGTGTTTTGTGTGTTTTCTTGCGAAACTGGTGCAGAAGCACAAAAGTATCATCTTTGAAATAGAAATATAAAACCCTGTTGTTGCCAGGACGTAATTCCCAAATGTCATCATCCAGATGTTTGGTTATATTTTCATTTAGTCGGGTGCCGTTGTCTTCGAGAAGCTGAATATACAAACTGATCTGCTTTAGCTGAATACGAGCATCTTTATTTGTCGCAGCTTTCAATCGGAGTTCTTCAAGAAAATCCCAAAGTTCTGAATGACCGTTGGCATCTTCATAAAATTCAATATTGTACATTATTATATGTTCTCCAGAGTGAATGTATTTATTCTGTATCTATATGATAGCATCTATGCTATCAAAAATCAAACAAAAAATGAAAAAAGATTATTAAGTCCGCTCCCACCGTATTTTGTACGTTCGTTGGGGAACGATTTTTACTCCGTATTCATCTACAATAATTTCTGTAAAGAAGAGTAAACGTGCGATAACTCATAGAAAGCAGAGATTAAGGAGACAGATATGGCAGAAAAAAATATGATTAAGGAATATATTGGTTCATCAGCAGACAAGCGTGTGGACATTATCATGAAAAACTATACGAGATTTATGGGTATCGTGGACGGTTATATAGATGGACTCAGATACATGATAGAAGCCGAAAAGGACAGCAACAGCAGACAGAATATTGAAGAACTTGGAGTAAGGGTTCAGACGGGCGGAATGACAAGTGATCCGACTGCAAAACATGCAATCAGAAATGTGATGACCAGAGACGCTCTTATTAACTGTGATTTTTCAGGTGATGTGCTGGATGGTGTTGATCATCCGGAAGCATATATGAAGGATGCTTATATACTAAAAGATATGCGCCGTGATTATAAACTTTTTAACAGCCAGCTGTGTATTCTGGGAAAAGATCAGGAACATTTTGTGAAATTTATCAGCAAGGAAACCACACTCGTTGCAATAGCACAGGAGCAAGGAATTTCCTATGAAACTGTACAGCAGAATATGGCGAGAAACAAGAGGCTGGTTAAGAGACAGGTTGTAGGATTTATGGAAAGAAAGCTGGGAGGTATCGCATGATGGGAGAAGTTGTTATTGCACAGGAAAAGCGATGCTATACCGTAAGGTAAAGGATGAAGATGGTACAGAGCATCAGAAATCAGAAGGATTTGATACTCAGAAAGAAGCAGAGGCACGGAAAAAAGAGATTGAATATAAGAAATCAATCGGACAATTTACGGTACCTAAGTGTACAACAGAAAAAGATCTGTCGGAAGAATATATAAGAATCTATGGGCACAACAAATGGGGAGTCTCAACCTATGATGGAAATGTGGGGTTGTTTAATAATTACATTATTCCGACAATAGGTAATACAAAGCTGAGTGAGATCAATACGCATTTTATGGAAAAGTATTATACAGAGCTTTTGGAAATGCCGGCGGTCGTAAGTGCCTGCAATATGAATGGAGAAAAAAAGATCACGGCAGCTACCGTGAACCAGATTCATAAAGTATTAAGAAGCTGTTTCAGACAGGCTGTTAAATGGGGGCTAATGGACAAGAATCCGGCAACGGATGCAACCGTGCCAAAGCATAAAAAGCAGAAACGTGAGATATGGACTGCAGAGATGCTTATGCAGGCCATAGAAGCCTGTGATAATAAATGGCTAAAAGTGGCATTTCATCTTGCGTTCACAGCAACATTAAGAATTGGTGAAATGCTGGGAATTACATGGAGCTGTGTTGATATATCTGATGATGCAATCAATAGGAACTGCTCATATATTCTGATCAATAAGGAGATAGAGCGGGTGTCAAAAAATGCAGTAGAGGAGCTGAATTCCAAAGATGTCATACTGGTATTTCCTTCGCAGAGAAAAAATAACACTACAGTAAGGGTTATGAAAACACCAAAGACAGAATCCAGCGTAAGAAAAATCTATATACCGAGATATGTGGCAGAGATTCTGGTTCAGATCAAAAAGGAACAGGATGAGATAAGGGAAGCTCTGGGAAGTGAGTATCAGGATTATAACCTGATAATGGCAACTACATTTGGTCTTCCTCTTGGGGAAAGCTATATCAGAAGTAAAATGCAGGATGTTATTGACAAAGAAGGACTTCCGGATGTTGTCTTCCACAGTATAAGGCATACCAGCATAACATATAAATTGAAATTAAGCGGAGGAGATATAAAAGCTGTACAGGGAGATTCGGGACATGCACAGGTCGATATGATAACAGAGGTCTACGGACATATTATGGATGAGGACAGAATAAGAAATGCACAGAGGATGGAGAAAGCATTTTATAATAAAGAAAACCTGAATCCTGATATTCACGGACAGCTGGAAGCAAATGCCGGTAATATGGTAGCGGTTCCGGAAGGAATTGATGCAGAAGCACTGATGAAAGAGCTTGGAAATCCGGAAATGGCAGCACTGCTGGCATCTCTGGCAAAGACTGTAAAATAATAAAACAGGAATTGTGCAACAAGTTGTTGCATTATTTGGTGGTATCTTACAGACAGATAATCTATAGGATATCGCTTTTTTGTTATGAAATCAAAATAAGAAAAGATATATGAGTATGGAAACCATTGACAGCAACTAATGTAATAAGAAATAATAGGATAAGTAGCAAAGTAAAAGACGGAGTGAGATAAAAATGGATTTTGCAGAATACAAAAAACTGGTTGATAAATATTATGAAAAGGATTGTCGAGAAGTTAATTTTCAAAATAGAATTATAATTCCTTTTTTAGAGTCATTTATTCCAGAAGAATTTGATGTTGTAGATTCTAGTACATTATATAAAAATTGGAGACATTATAAGGATGAAAAAGGCAACGGAATTTGCCGGGAGACATTTGCGGGAGATTGTACACCAGACATTCTTATAATGAGAGGTTGGTCATTGTTTGCTATAAAAAGAGAAACGCCTTCAATAATAATTGAAGTGAAGAGGCCAACTGCAAGTGATCGATCTCATGCAGATAAAGAAGTTAAAAATTATGTGCAAGATATAAAGTGTAAATTTGTAATTTTGACAGATGGTATAACATGGGAAATATATGAGGGCGGAAATGAAAATCAACCTCAATATTTTCGTTTAAGTAAAAGCAATGATACGGTATGCAATCGAAGAGACACTACTAGCAGAAAAGTACAATGGATAGATGGAGACATAGAAAATAATGACTGGGAGAGATTGTTGACGAAAATTAGAAGTTACTTGCAGTAACCGAAGTAAAAATAAGTAAATTATGGTCAAAAAAACATCGACATCCGACTTCATACACGGTATAATAAGGTTAATCTAATAAGGAAACATCGTTATCATTGTTGCAGATTTGCGTAGGAATGGTAGCCATAAGTATGAATTCACATGAACGGAATGGTTGAAGCCTTTCGGTGCTCCGAACACCGGACGAGCACCAAAAAACGTTTTACAGAGATGAAATTGAGTTTTCTTATTTTGACAGGGATTTACAAAATAGTTAGGAAAATCAAGGCTTTCCTTGACTTGGATTAACTCAGAATTATATATATTTCCAAGGTGGATTCGGGCTCCTAAGGGTCTATTGTAGGTTCGATTCCTATAGGGAACGCTCATTTTAAGCAGTAATGACTAGAAAGTCATTGCTGTTTTTTTCATGCAAAAACAGCATTTTCGGTGACAAATTTGTCAGCGAAATGTGTTATGGAGAACTGATTTTGTCAGCGAAAATGATTTCTTGTCATCAATCCATATTTTTTGAAACTGTCAGCCGTAGGGATTATGTACAAAGTAGGATGAGGTTTGGGCTGTAAAAGTAAGAAATGATGGAAAGTAAAACACTATACACCTACGCATAAGGATGAAAAACTGTCGGATAAACTTGCAAGACTACAAAGGGAAGCCGCTGAAAACCAGAACAGTATCAGCAGGCAGACAAAGAACAGAGGGGCAAGATAATATGCCCTTTGTTTTATATTCTTTTGACGGAATTACGATAGAATATTGGAACTTAGCATGATATAATAATAGAAAATTTTTAGGAAGAGGTGAGAACGATATGAAAATTATCCGAGATAACTACTCAGTACAGTTGATGTAAACTGTTGGCAGATTGTGCTGAGGTTAAAAGAAACTTGCCAGTAGTCGTTGACTGTACTGCCCTAATGCTTGAAATACAATCTATAAAGGAGTACAGTTATGCGTTATATAAAAGAAATATTAAAGAAAAACAGCATATGGGTATTGGCCTACATTGGACTAGCAGTCCCTTAGTGTACTTAAAGTTCAATAGAGTCTTTAGAATAGGTGAAATCTCAATCGAAGTTTGGAGGTACACGATGATAATAAAAATTGTTACAATTTCACTGATGGCAGTGTTCTACATCTGCTATTTTGCAAAGCTGATTAGTCAGAAAAAGCAAGGCATAAAGACAGATCAATTAGGAAAAGGAAAAGAGGGATTTGTCAAATTTATAGAAGTAGCTCTTAAAATAATCACATATTTGCTTACTGTAATACAGATTATCAGTATTGTGTTTTATTCGGGAACAGCACATATTGTGTTGCAATTTACAGGAGTTGTAATAACAATGTTCGGTGTACTTGCTTTTATTGTTTCTGTTACACAGATGAAGGAGAATTGGAGAGCAGGTGTGCAAAAAGAAGAAAAGACCAGTTTGGTAACAACGGGCATCTATTCTATTAGCAGAAATCCTGCATTTTTGGGTTTTGATTTAATGTATATAGGAATATTGTTTTCGTTCTTTAATTGGTTCCTTTGTTTTGCCACAGGCTTTGCAGTGGTATTTTTTCATTTGCAGATAGTCAATGTAGAGGAAGATTTTTTGATAGAAGCATTCGGAAATGAGTACCTGCAATACAAATCAAAAGTATGCCGATATTTAGGAAGAAAAAGATAACTCGAAGTTCTTGGGGCTAAAGCCAATATAAATAATACTAGACAGATTTGTCCAATAACGTAAATACGGCATTTTCTCGCTTTGTGTCGTGTTATGTTTAGTAGAATAATATTACTCTGTCAATGAAAGGAAACAGTATGGATCAGAAAAAGATTGGACGTTTCTTAAAAGAACTTAGGAAAGAAAAGAATATTACACAGGAACAGCTTGCTGAAAAGATAAAAGTTTCAGGCCGAACGGTTTCTAGATGGGAAACAGGTTCTAATATGCCTGATATTAGTTTGTTGGCTGAATTGGCTGATTTTTATGATGTTAGTATACCTGAAATCATTGATGGAGAAAGGAAAAGCGAGAATATGAATGAAGAAATAAAAGAAACAGTATTGAAATTATCTGATTATACAGAGACAATTAATCAAAAAATTAAAGGAAAGTTATTTGTACTTACGGTTATTGCAATAAATGGTATATTTTTGTTGCGAGAAGTGATACATACAAATACAACTTCCAGTTTCAATTTCTGATAACTTGCTCTTGTGTTTTCATACATCTATATATCTAAACATACAGAGGAAAAATACAGCGGAAAAAGAAAAACATGAAAAAGAAACCGTGCGATATTACAGTCTTGCATTGCGTACGGTTTTTTAGTAATATGTGGTTAGATGAAGCTAACGCATATGCGATATACAGAACAATCTAAAAGAGGACTGTGAGAAAAGCCTAAAGGAGGCCAGCTATGAAATTTTATGAAAGTGGAGACAGTAGTAAACCGGTAATATTTTTATTTCCTGGTACCTGTTGCCTGTATAGCAGCTTTGAACATGTACTGGATGGATTACATTCTTATTTTTACACGATAACAGTTTCTTATGATGGATTTGATCCAAATGAGAAAACAGAATTTTATTCAATGGAAGATGAATGCGAAAAGATTGAGCAGGAAATCAAGAAAAAGTATTGTGGAAGAATTAAAGCAGCGTATGGATGTTCTCTTGGTGGAAGTTTTGTATCTCTTTTGATTCAGCGAAAAAGAATTCATATAGAACATGGCATCATTGGGAGCAGCGATATGGATGAAGCAGGTAATCTTGTGGCAAAAATTCAGGCATCCATGGTAGTTCCTTTCATGTATAAAATGGTACATACAGGTGCTCTTCCGAAATTTATGCAGAAAAAGCTTAACAAGACAGACGGGGCTAAGAAAGAATTATATAATGGATTTTTAAATATGTTTGGAATCGGTAAAGGAGGAAGTCCGTGGATTACAAAACAGAGTATTTATAATCAGTTCTATTCGGATCTGGTTACAAAAGTCCAGCATGGAATTGATGTACCGGGAACTACAATCCATGTGTTTTACGCAACAAAGATGGGAAAAAAATACGAAAAGAGATATTGTACTTATTTCAAAAATCCGGATATCCGGAGACACAATATGCAGCACGAAGAACTGTTTTGCTGTCATAGTGCAGAGTGGGTGGAAGAAGTAAGAAAGGCAGTGGAGGGCGACAAACAATGAAAGAAAAAGTGAATGTGACAGGTGTACCTGAAACAATGGTACAGACCCTGTATGCAAGAGCAAAAGAAACAAAAAAACAAAATGCAAAGATTAAGGATGAGATTGCCGTAGAACTTATGGAAAGGCTTGATTATGATTTTTCCAGAGCGGATAAAGATAGTGCCATGACTTATGGTGTGATTGCAAGGACAATTGTATTAGACCGGATGGTCAGGCGATATTTGGAGAAGCATGAAAATACAGTTGTTGTAAATATTGCATGCGGACTGGATACCAGATGTTATCGGATGAAGGGAAAATATCTGCGCTGGTACAATGTAGATTTGCCGGAGACTATGAAGATAAGGCAGCAGTTTCTTCCGGAAACAGATCCAATCTATCAGATTGCAAAGTCTGCAATGGATGATTCCTACGTGGACGATATAGATTATCATGGAGAAAATGTTCTGGTAGTAATTGAAGGACTTACTATGTATTTGTGTGAGAATGACATCAGAAAGATGTTTTCTATTATTGAAAAATCATTTCAGAAAATAACTGTAATGGTCGAAACCATGTCACCATTTGTTGTAAAACATGTGAAAGAAAAATCTATAGAGGGCAGCAATGCAAAATTCACATGGGGAGTTAAGAACGGAGCAGAACTACAAAAGATTGCAGCAAATTTTTCTATCCTGCATGAAGTCAGTCTGGTTGAGGGTATGAAAGAACTTATGCTGATTTATCATGTGATTGGGAAGATTCCGGCTATTCGGAATATCTCGAACAAAATAATAGTTTTGGAGAAATGTGACTGATATTAAGGAGGTGATACAGATGAAGAAAAGACGTTTTAATATGGAAACAGATGGATTTTATGGTGTATATTGGAAATGTAAAACGGACGCAGACTGTGCAATGATTGCAATGATCGGAGATGATTCAGAGGATTATCTGGCACGAACATCCGTGAAATGGTTACATAAACTTGGTGTGAATGTGATGACAATGTCTCCGGCAAAAAAGAATTATGGACATCATAATTATCCGCTGGAACGTATAGAAAAAGCAATCAGTTGGTTAAAAACACATGGTAATCGGAAGATAGGAATTGTCGGGGCATCTACTACAGGAACACTTGCTTTAACTGCCGCTTCTTATTTTGAAGATCTTACATTGACAATAGGTCTGACACCGAGTGATTTTATCTGGCAGGGTTTTATGCAGGGGAAAAAAGATGGCTGTAAGGAATGGCCGATTGAGGGAGAATCACTTTTCTCTTATAAAGGTGAACCGCTTCCGTATATGCCGTTTTGTTATAAACATCCGGACTATTGGCACATGATTGAGAAAGAAACAAAACGGATCGGTGATATGATTAATTCGAGAAAATTGTTTGATGACTCAGAAACAGCTCATCCAATTACAGAAGAAGAAATGATCAAGATTGAAAAAATCCATGGAACATTATTGCTAATTGGCGCTGAAGATGATGTGCTGTGGGATACTGCAAAATATATACGCCGTATGGAGCTGCGTATGAAAGAGCGTCCCCACACATGCAGGTTGGAGTCTGTTATTTACGAGCATGCGACCCATTTCGTTTTTCCGGAGAGTATGTTAAAGACGATGCTGCCAATTGGTTCTGGAATCTTTATGAAACTGGCATTTCAGGCGGCAAGAAAGTATCCGAAAGAATGTCAGACAGCACGTTTGGATATTGACCAACGGGTGAAAAATGCCATTCTGGAATGGGGTTCGCAATTTATAGAAGAAAGTATGTGCAAATCGGAGTAATGGTCAAAAACCCATCGACATCCGACCTACGGCACGTTATAAAATAGTTAGGAAAATCAAGGCTTTCCTTGACTTGGATTAACTCAGAATTATATATATTTCCAGGGTGGATTCGAGCTCCTAAGGGGCAGTTGAGGGTTCGATTCCCCCAGGGAACATTGAAATAAAGCAACAATGACATGAGAAAGGTCATTGCTGCTTTTTTCATGCAAAAACAGCATTTTCGGTGACAAATTTGTCAGCGAAATGTGTCATGGAGAACTGATTTTGTCAGCGAAAATGATTTCTTGTCACCAATCCATATTTTTTGAAACTGTCAGCCGTAGGGATTATGTACAAAGTAGGATGAGGTTTGGGCTGTAAAAGTAAGAAATGATGGAAAGTAAAACACTATAGCCATGCCGGTAAAAGGCCTGTCGGATAAGTCCGTTCAGATTAGATGAAAAAAATCTATTCTGGACGGGCTTTTTTGCGTGAGCGAGTGT
>CDZY01040705.1_pt1 | contig 40065 bp, 38 predicted proteins | sample 557671 | NCBI WGS metagenome assembly CDZY01 (sample SAMEA3182091, study PRJEB8094) | gut metagenome | biome: human; feature: gut; material: Stool; isolation source: human stools | place: Canada | collected 2013-03-11
AACCAGCACAATGAGCGGCGGTATGAGTTCTACTGGGGATACAAAAGCCATGTGCTGGTGGACTGCATCTCCGGGCTGCCACTCTACGAGCTGACCACCCAAGCCAACATCATGGATTCCACAGTTGCCGTTGACATCCTCGCCGCAGCCAACCAGATCCTCCCTTTGCAGGGGTGTTCCTTTCTCGCGGATAAGGGCTACGACGCGAAAAGCATCTACAACACCGTGAAATCGGTCTATGATGGGGAAGCTTTTATCCCCCTCAAAAAACGCAATTCCAAGAGCAAAGCTCTTCCGGCAGGTAACTTGATCTGTGATGCTGGACTGGCTATGCACAAAGATGGCAAAACCACCGACAATAATCGTACCCGGCAGAAATTCTGCTGCCCCTTCCGTCAGTCCAAAACCGGTGTTTGCCCTTGTAACCACAAAAACTGGAACAACGGGAAGAAAAACAGGGGTTGCGTTAAATACAGGATCGTCCCCACGGATTACAGGCTTTCCATTGACCGCAGCTGCCTCTGTTTCAAGAGAACATACGCCTTGCGTACAGAGTGTGAAAGATACAACTCCCGCTTTAAGGCGTCTGGACAGGAACGATTATGGGTGCGCAACGGCGCAAGCGCGGCAAACCTCAACACACTGGCCCACATCTCCGCTTTAGCGGTTGCGCTGGCCGCTGTTCTGCACGGCTTTCACTCCTACCGTTCTGCCAAACAGCTTCGGCGTTCCGCCTGATCTGTCTTTTCCATACCTTTTGTAGGCGCGGGGTTTACCGCGCTATGGTTTTTGCGCCCTTGAGATGCCCCAAGCTCTTTTGCTTCCCATTTGCCTGTTTGTGGGCTGCTCTTTCCAACTGTTTTGCTCATCGCTTCACTTAGATTGTACCGAAAAAAGGCTGTCTACTTCCACTAGGGGCTGTCCTAGTTTTTCAAAATCCTTAAAAATCCACTTTGCCCCCTCGTGGAGGCAACCCATTATTCGAAAGTTCAAAACAAAATGTAGCTACCCAGATTTTTAATTGCCTAGGGACATGGAAATTGACACGGCATTCGGAGTATGCTATAATGTATCATAATTAAATTTGTTGCATATAATACAACTGAGAGGAGGGAGACCGTGGACTATAGAAAGCTATGTGTAGAGCTGTTTGGTACCGACGATGAAGCCGCGCTCCGCAAAATCGCTGCAGAATATGAAAAAAAGAACACACGCAATGCTGGCCGGAAGCGAAAAGCATCCGATGAAGACATCCGTAAAATGCGGACGATGCGTAACGCTGGGGCATCCATGCAGGAATTGGCAAGGAAATTTAGGATCTCCCGTCAAACGGTAGAGAGATATCTGAATACATCCATAGGAGATGGCTGCACAATGCGTCTTACTTATATGTTCAGGAGACAGCCTTGTACCGTCATTGATGTGAACTTTCTCGACCGGAAAGTGGTGATCCAGAATAAAACAGATGATATTCTGCATCGTGCCTTCGGCGTGATCAAGGACCCGACTTGGAATGACTTTGAAAATTTCTTACGGGATCGTTGCTTTCCTCAGACACGCGGCAACTGCAAGGAACTGCTTCAAGAAATGGGTTTAACGGATTATGATCCGTTGCAGATCGCGGAAAAAACGAAGGGGCGTTTAGCTGATGACGAAATGTGGCTGAGATTTCGCTATCTGCCTAAGAGAGAGGAGGTGGTTGGGTATGCGGATCATTGATTTTACGGGTCAAGAGAACATTAGAAGCGAAGGCCACACCTCAAAAGGGGACCAGCCAAAATGGAAACAGGCGGGGAATTGGTACAAAGCAGACCACATGGGATACGAGGCCCTTTCCGAAATAATCGTTTCGAGGCTGCTTGCATGGTCTGACGCGGATGACTTCGTGAGCTATCAGCCGGTGCGCATTCACTATAACGGTAAGGTAGTATCGGGATGCTCCAGCCGTGATTTCATGCGCAAGGGCGAAATGCTGATTCCATTTGAACGGCTCCATCGTGCCTATGAAGGCCGCGGACTTGCCCAAACGCTTACAAGGGTCGATTCACCGACAGCTCGTATAGCCTACACAGTTGATTTTGTTGAGCGTGTTACAAATCTGACCGGTGTGGGAGCATATCTTACCTCTATTCTTGAATTGGACTGCCTGACACTCAATGAGGATCGACACACAAACAACCTTGCCGTATTACGAAATGAAGAAACCAAGACATTTCGACTTTGCCCAATTTTCGATAATGGACTCTCTCTTCTTTCAGATTTGAATGACTACCCTTTTGCCGATGATCTGTATACCTGCATTGAGCGAGTAAAGGCGAAGCCTTTTGATTCGGATCACGTGGAGCAGGTGACGGCAGCAGAGCAACTCTATGGCAGGCAGCTCACCTTTCATATACCGCACGAAGAACTGCGGGCAGAACTGGAACTGTTGACGGAAACATATTCCCCAGATAAGCTCCAAAGGGTAGAGCGTGTGCTGCTCGAACAGAAGCGAAAGCATAGCTGGCTCTTTTGAAACTGGTGCTTCCTTTTGTCAGCTTGGAAGAGCGTCAGATATTACACAACAGAAAACAGCCACGGATCAGGGTACCCTCTGGTACTCAAATCCGTGGCTGACTTTTTGCCAATACGAGGCGAACATCTCAATTTTGATTGCAACCGGCTGCGGTCCAACGCCTGCCGGCAGGGGAGGGGGTCACACCAGCAGCACGGTGATGTCGTTGACATTGGTGCCGGTAGGTCCGGTGACGATCAGCCCGCCGCAGGCTTTCAGGGCGTGATAAGCATCGTTGTTCGCCAGCGTTTTGTCGATGGAAATGCCCAGAGCGGCCAGAGCGTCCGCCGTGGCGCCGTCGGTGATGCCGCCGGCCGCATCCGTGGGACCGTCGGTGCCGTCAGAGCCGACGGAGGCCACCACAGCTTTCAGGCCTGCCAGTCCTTCCGCCGCTGCCAGCGCCAATTCCTGATTCCGTCCGCCCAGGCCGTGGCCCGTCAGGTGGACCACCGTCTCGCCGCCTAAGATATAGGCGGTTTTTTCGCCCTTTCCGGCGTGGGTCCCCGCCATGGCGGACAGGAAGCGGCCCGCTTCCCTGGCCTCGCATTGGAGCCGGTCCGTCAGAAGGCAGGTCCGGTAGCCCAGCGCTTCCGCACGGGCCGCCGCGTCCCGGCAGAGCTGGGCCACGCTGCCGGTGATGACCGTGGTGACGTTATCCAGCACCTTGGGCGGTTCCTGCTCCAGCAAGTCCAGCGCCTGGGGGCTGCGGGTCAGACCGTACCGGCTCACAAGGGCCATGGCCTGCGCCGTTGTGGTGCTGTCGGGATAGGCGGGGCCGGAGGCGATCATATCCGGGGGATCTCCGATGACGTCGGAGAGGAGGATGGCATACACATGGGCCGGGGCGCAGAGCTGGGCGAACCGCCCGCCCTTGACGCCGGAGAGCCGCTTGCGGATGGTGTTGATCTGGGTGATGTCCGCACCGCAGGCCAGCATCTGGCCGGTGATGTCCTCCAGCTCCGCCAGAGGCACCAGAGGGCGTTCAAACAGGGCGGAGCCCCCTCCGGACACCAGAAACAGCACGCGGTCTTTTGCACAGAGGCCGCTGACCGCCGCCAGCGCCGCCTCCGTGGCCCGGACGGAATGTTCATCCGGAACGGGATGGCCCGCCTCGTAAATGGCCAGATCACCGATGGGGCCTTGGCTGTGGCCGTATTTTGTTACCACCACACCATGCTCAATGGTGCTGTCCAGCGCATCGTAAGCGGCCTTGGCGGTCTGCCACCCGGCTTTGCCGATGGAGACCAGCACCGTCCGCCCCTGACAGGGGGGCAGCTGGGCCAGCGCCCGCTGGATGGCGGCGTCCGGCACCGAGGCTTCAATGGCGCTGCGGCAGATATTCTCCGCATCCCGGCGGAGGGTTTGCAGGGTTTTGCTGTCCATCGTCAGATTCCCCTTTCAAAAATCGGCATTCTGCCGGAAAACTTACGGATTTACCACATTTTCCGGCGTTCCATTCAGAAACGCCCTGATATTGTTTACCGTGCAGTCCATGATCCGCTGGCGGCTGCCCTGAGAGCCCCAGGACATGTGCGGGGTGATGATGCAGTTTTTCGCCGTCAGCAGGGGATTGTCGGCTCGGATCGGCTCCGTGGAGACCACGTCCAGCCCGGCGAAGGCCACCTTGCCGCTGTTCAGGGCGTCCGTCAGATCCTGCTCCACCACCATTTGTCCCCGGCTGTTGTTGAGGATGATAACGCCGTCCTTCATCTTGGCGATGTTCTCCTTGTTGATGATCCCCACGTTGAAGTCCGCTAAGGGCATTTGGAGCGCCAGCACGTCGGACCGGGCAAACAGGCCGTCCAGATCCACAAATTCCACCCCCAGATCCTTAGCGGCCTGAGACTGGGAGCGGTTGTAGGCGATGACGTGCATCCCCAGTCCCTTGGCGGCCTCGGCGGTGTGGATCCCGATACGGCCGCAGCCCAGCAGACCGAAGGTCTTGCCTGCCAGCTCGACGAGAGGATAGTCCCAGTAGCACCAGTCCGGGCTGTTCTGCCATTTGCCCTCATGGACGGTGCGGTCATGGTGGCCGATGTGGAGACAGGCTTCCAGCATCAGGGCGATGGTGAATTGGCTGACGGAATAGCCGCCGTAGTTGGGCACGTTGCACACGGGGATGCCCTTTTCCTTGGCATAGGCCACGTCCACCACGTTGTAGCCGGTGGCCAGCACCGTGATGAGCTTCAGGTTGGGGCAGCTGTCAATGACCTTCCGGGTCACGGGGGCCTTGTTGATGACGGCGATCTCCGCGTCACCGATCCGGCGGATGGTTTCATCCTCATCGGTCAGGCCGATGCGGTCATAGTATGTCACCTCACCCAAGGCTTCCAGCGGAGCCCAGCTCAGGTCGCCGGGGTTTTCCACGTAGCCGTCTGTTACAATGATTTTCATAGAATGTGCGCTCCTTCGCAAAACGGGATATCCTTTGTTGAAACTTACTGCTTGGGATTATAACCTTGCACCTGCCGGAGTGCAAGCAATTGTTTTCAAAAAAAGTGCTGCGGTTCTTTTGGACCGCAGCACTCTTTTTGAAAATACCATGTCAGTCTGCTTGGCGTTACAGCCGGGTAAAGACGGTGTAGCCGCCCTCGGGGGCGTCAAAGAGGTTGACGCCGGAGATGGGCGTAATGGTCATCTCTCCATAGTCCTTGTTATAGAGGTCAAGGGCGAAAGTCCCATTTCGGAGCTGGTCGCCGCTGTAAAGGCCGAACTGGTAGACCATGCCCAGCTCCGTGGTGCCTAAATAGGTACAGTAGCCGGCGATCTGAAGGGGCGCGTCGATGCTCACGATAACGTCGTTGATCTCCACGAGGCCGTTTTCGTGGATGCTCAGATAGTAGACGCTCTCATAGGAGGCGCCGCTGGCCACGCTGTGATACACATTGGCGCACCACTTTCCGGCGGCGTAGCTGGGTATGGCGTTCCCCTGCGCCGTGATGCAGGCGGGCATATCGTATTTCCTGCCGTTTTTGTCCACGGCGTACACGGTTTCATAGCCGCCGAGGCCGTACTCATAGACGCCGGCCTCAAAGCCCACGATGTCCCGGAAACCGTAGAGCGGGCCGCCGGAGCAGAGGCATCCGTGCCACAGGCCGCCGAAGATGTCGATGTACTCCACCGTGCCCTCCGTGGTCAGGAGGAACACGTAGGGGCAGAAATCCTGTCCGCTGGCGCTGACGAAAATGTCCTGATAGTCGCCGTAGCACCCGGCCACGGGGTATTCCGTATCATACGCGAAGCCGTAGGCTCTGCGGTAGGTCTCGCTGTCCGGGAAATCCCTCGACTGGCTCTTGGTAAAGGAGACCGATACGCCGTCATCGGTAAGCCACGCGGACACGAAAGCGTCCTCGGACTGGGGGCCGCCGTCCGCCCAGTCGCCGGGGCCGGGCTCCACGAGCACCGGCTCATAATACCATCCGTTGCCCCCCGCGATAGAGGCGACAGGCTGGAAGGCGGTGAAGGTGCCGTCCCCGTTGGGGCAGAACCTGGCGAGATCCAGAGAGAAGTTTTCCTCCGCCACCGTCCAGGCCCGGAGTGCCGCCAGATCAATGGCGATGCCGCCGTAGTTTTCATCCTCCGGCGAAAGGCCTCCCGTGCCCCAGGGGGCGTAATGGGAATCGAACTGCCGGGCCGCGCCCCGGCGCAGGGCGGCGATAAAGTCCCCCTCGTCCACGTGGAAGCGGTCCAGAAGCTCCAGGTTGTCCGGCCGTTGGCCGGTCTCAAAATCGTAGTGATACACCGCGTAGTCGATGAGGTCGCTGGTCCAGCCCAACACGCGGATGGAAAGGCTCAGCAGGCTGTCGTTCCAATAGCTCTGCCATGTGACCTCCATGTACTGCGAGCTGGGCGTTTCTCCCGATTCGGCGGCGTCCAGCGTGGCCTGCACGTCATTTCCGAAGCTCTCCATGATCTCCCAGTTGATGGCCTTGGCCTCCGGCGTGTCGGCCTCCAGCTGCGGAACGTGACAGATGTAGGAATATTCCGCGCCGTATTCGTCGGTGAAGGAGTCCTCCTCGTCATAGACCTCGGTGATGAGGCTGTCATCATAGACCTTTTTCGACACGGACGGTGCGGACGGCCCGGAGGAGCCGGGCTTGGGAACGGGTTTCTTGCCGCAGGCGGTCAGCTGGGCGCAGAGTCCGAGGCAAAGGAGCGCGCTCAGCGTCCGGTAAAGGAAGCGATGGTGCTTCATGTCTGGTCCCTCTATCTTTTCGATATTTGCTTCCGCTGTGAGCGGCGTCACTGACGCTATATCTCTAGCATACGGACTTTTGTCCTTGTAAAACAATATCATACCATGATAGCAGATGGTGAATCAAGAGGGATCTGCGTCAAAACCGCATACAAAAACCGCCTTTTTGTACGTACTGACCGTTGTTTGACCACGATGGAGCCATCTTGCTCACAAAAAAGAGCAGTTTTGAGATTTCTGTCTCAAAACTGCTCTGAAGGGACGGTATTTTGAATGTTACGCCTTTCTCCTCTTGGTAAACAGCGGTCCCCTTTTGGGGAGGAAGATGTCCGAAGCCGGACGATCTTGAAAGGCTGTTTGCGCCGGGGCAAGTCATTCCGCCTTCATGATGACCTTCAGCCGGTGGACGATCTGACAGGTTTTCAATTCCTCCAGATCAATGACGGCGATGCCCAGCTGGGCGGCCCGGTGACGGGCGGCGGCGTTGCAGACCTCCGTGGTGACGATGGCCGCCTTGGCACCCTTGCCGCCGAAGCGGTCCCGGAGGATGGCCAGCTCGTTCAGGGCCTCCGTCTTGATGTCGCAGGCCTTGCAGCTTAAAAACAGGGGGATCACGCCCCGGGCGGCCATGACGTCGATCTCGTTGGAGACGCTGCCGTGGCCCAGTACCTCATCCCACCGCACCACGGCGCTGCTGATAATGTCATGGAAAATGGCGGAATCCACGCAGGCCTTGTAGGCATACAATTCCAGCGCGCTGCCCACGTCCCGCAGCCACGCCCGGGTGTTCAGATCCCGGAATCGGAAGGATACCTGCTGGCCGGGGACGATCTCCAGATCCTGAATAAAGTCGATACGGGCCAATTCCCGCAGCGCGTCCTCGTTGGCGGCGTTGCGGGAGCCGCGCTCACCCTTCACAGTGTAGCCACCCTGTACGGACAGGGGCGGGGTCTGGCCATATTCCGAGGGGGAGATCCGCTGGATGTAGGAGATGATATTGGGCCAGTCCCGGCGGAATTGGAGGAAGCAGTCGAAAAACGGGTCGAAGTCCGAAAGATATTGGGACAGGATCTGATTGTCCACCCGGCCGGGCAGCAGCGTGCCGCCGGCCATGAGGAAGAAATCCTCGATGGAATAGGTCAGGCCACAGGGCAGCTCATCGGCAAAGGCCGCGCCGGAAATGTCATAAAAGCGGTTTTTCTTCCGGGAATAGGTGAAGGCGGGCACGCCCTTCTGGGCAGCGAACATCCCTGCGGCGAACAGGGCCGCGTCGCTGCCGCCGGTGACGTCGATGGCGCAGTCCGGGTACTTCTCTCCGATGGTGAACAGCTGCCGCAGGATGCGGTCAGCCTTGAACCGGCTGGTCTCCACGAAGATCAGTTCCGGCTCCCAGCCCCGCCGCCGGAAGAAGGCGGCCAGCGTCTCCTGCCGGGTGCGGTCCTGGGCGATCTCACCGGGGCAGAGGTAGACGATGCGCCGGGGGCGGAACATATCCGGCGCCAGAATATTCTCGATGGCTCGTTCATCATACAGTTCGATCAGGGTGTTCATGTGCCGTCCGCCTTCCTTTGTTTTTCCCCATTATATTGCGTTCCGGCGGAGAACACAATAGACAACCCGCCCGACTTGTCGGAAAAGGGATGCTGAATTCAGAAAAAACAGCACCGCCGAAGCGGCGCTGGTTAAGGGCGAAGCAGGGGGGATCACTCCTCCGTGCGGTCCGGCAGGGGGACCTCCGGCATCAGTTCCCGGCTGACCACCGTGAGGATCTCCTCTAACTTGCCGCAGTCCTCCGGGGAGAAGCGGGCCATGATGCGGTCCATGACCTCCGACATATAGTTGGAGGAGATGTTGTAGTAATCGATATACTTCTGGGTGACCTCCAGATGGAATTCCCGGCGGTCCGAGGGGGACTGGACCTTGCGGATGTAGCCCTTTTTCACCAGACTGTTCACCTTATAGGCGGCGTTGGGAGGGGAGATGCACATGAAGGTGGCGAACTCGTTCACCGTAGGCCGCCCCAGCGCCATGATGCTCTCCATGCAGAAGGTCTCCACCGTGGTGAGACTGGCTTCTCGGTCCTGAAACCGGCGGAAGATCTCCTGATAAAAGTGAAGCTTGAATTTGGTGTATACTTCGTTAAAAGCCTGATGCAGCATGACGCTTCCCCTTCCCGCGGAATGAAAAAATCTAAGCTTAGTATACCAATCCTGACGGAAAAAGGCAAGTCGTCACCGGACGGCGGGGGACAGTTTTCCCATACAGGCCGCTGTGGGTGTTTTCAGCCTTTGTCCAGAACCCGCAGTCGGGGAAGAACATGATGTGGAACCACAAACTCGCGCTCCATATCGCTGACACCTCATGGGGTGAAATCCGCCGACAGCTTACCTACAAAGCCGACTGGTATGGAAAGGAACTCGTTGTTATCGACAGGTTCTTCCCATCCAGTCAGACTTGCGGTTGCTGTGGTTACCGCAGCAAAGAGGCCAAAGACCTCAGGTTCGGCTCTGGGAGTGCCCGGAATGCGGGGCGCTCCACGACCGCGACATCAATGCGGCACAGAATATTCTCAAAGAAGGGCTCAGGAAACGGACACCCGCTGCCTGATACAGCTTTCTCGTACACATGGTAGGGTGGGACCCGCCAGAACCTATCCGCTTGGGGAGACCATGTATGACCCCGCTAGTGCGGGCTGCGGCCGCTGAACCAAGAATCCCCTGACTCCAGTCATGGGGAGTGTCAAGGGGTAACTTCTCCCAACAGAATGCGGATATAGTCCTGCCGGGCGTTGATGATACGGCCAACAGAAACAGTTTCCGTTTCAATGCGGTAGAGGGCAATATAGCTTTCCACCACCAGCATCCGCAGATCGGTTTCATAGCCGGTCTTTGCTCCAATGGAAACACCCATTTTAGGAAGTTGCTTGAGCTGGGCACAGCCATCGAGGATGGCTTTTGTGATCCAACTGGCAACGGCGGGGTTGTGAAGCTCACTTTTGATATACCGTTTGATCTCCTGGAGGTCGCATAGCGACTCCGGCGTATATCTTAGCTTCATTCCGTTACCCCAAGGGTGCGGTAAGCATCTTCCTCAGAAACCCAGCCATCCTTTTCAGCGGATTTCCAGCCTTTTTCCGCTTCATCCAACAGGCGGCGCATGGCTTTCGCCTTCATATATTCCGCATTTTCAGGCGAAGCAAGAAATGGCAGGCCCTCCATGTTTAGGGATTGCTGAATGAAGATATTAACGGCATCGGTAAAGGAAAGGCCCTGGCGGGCGTAAATCTCCTCCACACGCTGTTTGACTTCTGGATTGATCCGCATTTGAAAGGTTGCGGTCTTAGGTGCAGATGTGACATTGATCGTGCTCATAGCATTCACCTCAATCTCAGCATATACCAAAAATCAGAAATGTCAATACAACGTCATTACAATTTGGGGCGAGGGGACTTGGACAACAACTGGATCGTAGAAAATCTGACCAACGCCTTTGGCGTCTGGACCAATAAAATGACGGAAATGTGGTCGCTGCTGACGGAATCGCCCCAGACCTTCAAGGGCGGCACTATTTGGCAGACCACCGAGCAGTTAACAAATTTGAATTCGCACCGCCCAAGTATTTCACCCGTTATTGGCGGTTATAAACAACCGTCAAAATCGGCGCAAAGCATTGAAATTACTGAATTTATTGAGAAATCAAAACCATCCCAAATTATCTTCCTTTATACGCTGTTACCCTTGACCGCGTGAGCTGATAAGGGCAAAATCAAGGGAAAACCCCGTGCGGGAAACACAATTATTTGACAAACGGCTGACAGTGATGTGTTAAGTCAAACCGAATAAGAATCCACCGGCAGGCCCGGTTACGGTATCGCGGCCTGACACTGGAGCTGGCCTTTGATACCTTCGCGCGGGAGTACCGCCTGACCATGATCGGGCAGCTCCGCCATACCGTTACGCTGGGAACCGATGTGTTCGGCAATTTGCAGCGCATGGACAACGCGCTGGAGGGACTGCCCATTAAGGAGCAAACCTGTCGGGAGCAGCTTTTCAACCTGCAAACGCAGCTGGAAACCGCAAAGGCGGAGGTACAAAAGCCGTTCCCCCGCGAGGCGGAGCTGAACACCCAAACGGCACGGCTGGAGGAATTGAATTCCCTGCTGAATTTAGACCACAAGGAGCCGGAGATCGTAGACGCCGAACCAGACGAGGATCAAAGACCGCCGGAGCGCCGCAGACCGCAGCTGGAGCGGTAAAACCAATAGAAAACGGAGGAAATTATGGGTTATCAGGAAAGTTGGTTCTATATCGAGCCGCAGCATAAATTCAAGAAATTGATCCAGGCATACGAAAAGGCGGAGCAGTCCGGCTACTATGAGGTAGCCGGGGCGGAACCCCATTCCGTCATTGTTTTGAAGCAGCCCTTTGGAGATATTCCTGCCGGGAAGAAGCTGCTTTGGGTGTGCGGTGACCGCGGATTCCACTGTGCCGCTGGGGTATTCGGCGGCGAGCTGAAATGCTCCGGCAGGCTTCGCGTGATCCCGGTGGAGGAGGTGCTGGACGGCACCGACGATCCCCGCATGGAGGGGCTGGACTTAGGCAGTCCGGCTCCCAGCGAAAATGCCTATATGAAACGATACAGCGTTGCCAATTACGCCCACCGGATGCGGGCGGGGCTGGCGAGATGAAGGGAGGTTTACCATGACGAAGGAACAGTTGGAAAACAGGCTCTATGAGCGCATGTCTGCGGAAAATGAGGCGTTTCTGGCGGATTTGAGAGTAAAGCCCGTGGACGAGATCATTTCTCACGCCTACGAGATCGCTTGCCGTGATAATCTGCTGATGCTTTTTGAGGATGAAACAAGCCTCTCCGAACGGCAGCTTGCGGTGCTGACTGAGTTTGAGCATCCCCTGTCACAGCTTTATACGGACTGGCTCTCCCGCGATACGGATGAGATGGATGCCTTTCGTGACAGCATTGCGTGCTGTGCGGATGATATTCTGCGGAAAAGAGTCGAAGAAAAATATCGAGATCCTGCGCAGCCCATATATCCTAATACCCGTTCTGAGGCTGTGGTTCGCGGAGAGGTCTTTGAGTGGATGGCCAGCAGGGATCGGACGCTGACCTGTGCGGGAGCCTTTGAGAAGGGTGCGACCAACGCCTACAACGATGGAAAGCTGTCTGCTTTTTTGAAGGAGTGGACAAACACCTACGGCAAGGGCCGCTGTATGTCCGTACTGGCCTGCACCATGGCGCAGCGTGGCGGAGATGAGCGGTTTTATCTGCCGGCGCGTCAGGCCGCAGGCCGCTTTGCGGCGCTCCAAAAGCAGATGGGCGGGCACACAGATGTTTACGCTGTGGACAATCACTCCTGCGTGATCAATGCGGCAATGGAAGAACTGGCTAAGCCGGAGCGCAGCGTGGAGCAAAAGACAGTGAAAAAGAACACGCCGGAGCGGTAATTGTTGGACATTGCGTAATTTCAATTCTAAAGGAGCTTTCTAAAACGGCCCCAGCATGGTATAATACTGAAAAAGTCCGTGGGAGTATGTTATTATGACGGATGAAGCAAAAGAACGCAGAATTCAGGCGGTAAAGTTGGCAGATGCCTTGAATGCCATTGAAGGCGTCCCTGTTTCGGAATATGCCAAGATGCTCTCACAGTGCTGGGCAAACGGCGATTTGACTGGTGAGCAAATGAAAGAGGCTCTGCTGGCCTCCCATTACAGGTTGGCAGCGTAGGAGCATTCTGCTCATGAAACTATGTTTAGTCAAGAACAATAGGAGGAACCGATGCATGGATGATTTAGCAATCAGTAAAAACGGCATCCATCCTGAACAGACAGAGATCATTATGTATCAGACCGAGGATGGTTTGACAAAAATCGATGTTCGCATGGAAAACGAAACCGTTTGGCTGACGCAGGCACAGATGGCGGAACTGTTTCAACGAGAGCGCAGCGGTATCACGAAACATATAAAAAATGTATTTGCTGAAGGTGAGGTAGATGAAAAAAGCAATGTGAAAAATGTTCACATTGCAAATTCGGACAAGCCCGTCGCATACTACAGCTTAGATGTCATCATCTCTGTGGGCTATCGTGTGAAATCATTGCGCGGCACCCAATTCCGAATTTGGGCCAATTCCGTGCTGAAAGAATACCTCATCAAGGGCTTTGCCATGAACGATGAACTTCTGAAGCAAGCTGGCGGCGGCAACTATTTTGATGAGTTGATGGATCGCATCCGCGATATTCGCTCGTCTGAAAAAGTGTTCTGGCGCAAAGTCCTGGACATTTACGCCACCAGCGTGGATTATGACCCGCGGACAGAAGTCTCCGTCCTTTTCTTCAAAACCGTTCAGAATAAAATGCACTGGGCCGCTCACGGTCAGACAGCGGCGGAAAAGATTTTTTACAGTGCAGACAGCAGCAAACCCAACATGGGCCTGCTCTCATTTTCCGGAAGCCACCCGACCCAGAGCGATGCCCTTATTGCTAAAAACTACTGCACGGAGGACGAGCTGCTGGCACTTAATGACATTGTATCGGCTTACCTTGATCTCGCAGAGATGCAGGCACGCCGCCGCATTCCCATGTATATGTCCGATTGGATCGACACTCTGGATGGATTCCTCAAGCTCTCTAAACATGAGATCTTGACTCATGCAGGAAAAATCAGCGCGGCCGCAGCAGAGAAAAAAGCCAAGGAGGAATACCGAAAATACAAAGAGTTTCAGTCCGCCGAATTATCCAGAGGTGAAAAGGACTACATCGCCGCACTGGAAAGCACTGAGCAAAAATTGCTGAAAAAGAGCGATCAATAAGCGATTCATATGATTCAGAAGCCGTTTGCAGAAATGCAGACGGCTTTTCTGATACCCGGAGGTGATTCCCCATACCCTACCTATCAAAAGACAAGATCGCCGCCGCCCGCGAGATGGATCTTCTGACCTACCTGCGCCGCTTTGAACCGCAAGAGCTGGTCCATATCGGCGGCAACACCTACGCCACCCGCACCTACGACAGCCTAAAAATCTCCAACGGAAAATGGTGCTGGTGGTCGCGGAATATCGGCGGCACAACTGCGCTGGACTATCTGACCCGCGTGGAGGGACTTTCCTTTCTGGATGCCGTTCAGCGCATCCTTGGAGAACTGCCCCATGTGCCGCCCAAATCAGAGCCAACCGCACCACTCCCGAAAACTGAATTTACCCTCCCCCCCAAACACACCGACACCCGGCGTGTTTTTGCATATCTGCGGAGCCGGGGCATTGACGCAGAAATTATCAACCACTGCATCAAGCATGGGCAGCTTTACGAGGACGCCGAGCGTCATAACTGCGTATTTGTGGGTTATGAACATGGAAAGCCTGCCTATGGCTGTTTGAGATCCTGTGTTGCTTTTTATGAAAAAACTCTGATCTCTCCGTGAAGAAAACAATGTGACCGCTATCATTGATAACAGCCACATTTTTTCATCCATTAAAAAATTGCGTTGTTGAAGTTTTTACTTCCGCATACTAAAATGGTGGTAAGCCCCTGTTCTTTTTTGAGAGCAATCAAACCTATAAAGACGCATCAGCAACGTTTGATCTTTTTATTAGCCCGGTTTTGTGCTATGGTAGATATACCACAAGAAATGTTTCGACCGGGATGAACGCTGAACATAGAAAGCGGAGGTACTGTATATGTCATACCCAAAGCCATTGTCCGAGAAATCACTGAAACGGCTGTATACACAGGCTAGGTTATCGACAGAGGCGTGCGATTTTCTCCATTCGTTATTTGCCGCCTGCGCAAATCTGTATGGAGCCATCGCCCTGCGCGATGTGTGGTCGGTTTATCGGGAGCTGAACAGCGCCGCACCCCGTATTCGCCGACAGGACCTCATTGCTTTTTCCGCCATCGTCCGCCGGGAGGTACAGCCCTATCGGGTATATGAGATCGAAGAACTGTACACGGAAGAACCTCATAATGACCTGGATCGGCACATCGTATCGAAGGAACTGATTGGCACCGGTTATGGCAAGATGTTTTCCTTCTATGCGTTGATGGAAGGACTCGGCAATCATCCGTACTGTGTTCCTGACAATTTCCTCTCTTATGCGGCACCGTCCGCATCGGCAGAGGAAAAATCACTGGCGGATTTCATCGGAAATCTGGAATCTACCGCAGAGGAATGTGCGCCAAGACAGCGCAAAGCGTATCCCAACGAAAATCGCGGGAAGAAGTTGGGGACGTTTTCATTCCTCAATTTGAGCGAGCGGTTTGATCTGGAGTATTATAAAAAAGTCCCTGCCACATATTCCGCTCTGCTGGAAGAATACAGCGGTACAGAAGCGGAAAAAATCATGCGTCAGCATAGATGGAATGAAAATATTGGCCGTCTGCACACAACGGAAATCATTCAAAACCTGGAAAATGAACTGCATGAGGTAGGCGTCTGTCTGACGGAAAAGCAGCAAGATACGCTTATGCGGCTCATCGTGCAGTATCACAATGGAAGCCGCTTGTGGTGCCTGCGCGGTTGGAAGCCAAATGAGCTGGCAGATATGCACGGCAATTCCGGCGTTCCAAGCATCTCCTTCGGTCCGGGTCTTCAGCAAGCCTTTGTTGACGGAATCATGGACAAGGGGGATCTCGTTCGCAAAATACAGGAACTGGGATGGAAGGTGACTGAATGAGTGCCACGGATAAAATCAAGGAAGCTGACTGGAGACTTTTCAGATCCCGTCTCCCCATCTGGCAGGAAGCCTATATGGAGCGGTTGAACCGCGAATATATTGCTCTGCTCTCAGGGACCGGCTCCGCGTCCGAGAAGTTCTGGGAGCTGGATAGACGCATGCGCGAGGACAAAAGGCGGGGCGGCGTGGTGATGCGCATGAGCCGCAGTGATATGGAGCTGAACCTATTGAGCCTGCTGTCTGACGGCGTAATTTCCACCGCGGAACTCGATGGGTTCAGTGAGGAACTGCGGGAAAAGCTGACCTTTGTGCTGCGGGATCATAGAGACTGGGACCATGGCGACAGTTGAGCAAGCGCTTGCCCGTCTGCAAAGATCCGCCTTCCGTGCGAAGTTCCATTTGAGCGAACAGGACAGGCAGTACATAGCGGACAAGGGTATGGAGACCATTCAGCGCCACGCTGCCGACTTCGTCAGAACGCGGCTTGCACCGGCAAGCATCCCCAATGACGGCAAGCAGACGCCGATGCGCGGGCATCCGGTGTTTATCGCCCAGCACGCCTGCGCCTGCTGCTGCCGCGGATGCCTGCATAAGTGGTATCACGTCCCGGTGGGACGGGAGCTGACGGAGAATGAGCAGGAGCGCATCGTGAAACTGCTGATGACATGGATCGAGCGACAGCTTGACTGCGATACGAGGTGAGAAGGGGAGGCCGCGGGAATGTGTCTGCGCCGGTTGGAGCGGGTTTTCGCCCGGTCTGGGCGTGGTTCCCGGCCTCTTGACGCTTCCGTTTCCGCTATGATCGCTTGGTATCTGATTTTCGGCGCTGCCGCGTTCGCCGGTCTGGGCGCTGGGGTTTCCGACCTTTTTTCCCACATCGAGCAGATCAATTCCGGCCTTCCCGCAAACAGGGGCCGTATTCTGAAGGATCTCGTCATGATCCTCGTTCCGGCGTTTTTCGTGGCTTTGCCGCTCATGCTTTTATGATCTTCGCATATCATATATCCCGATTCGATCTTGCGGCCCCGGCTGTCCGCCCCCCGCGTTTTCAAGGGGGGAGGATGCGGAAACGCGAAATGGAATTGAGTGTATCATATGGACAACACAATAAAGGAGGATGGCTGCTCTCAATGGATAGGGGCAGCCGAAATTTATGACGCGATGTAAAAACTGTATGCGCACGCTTGTGCTGGCTTTGACACTGGTCCTGTCTCTGAGCATAAGCGTCCCCGCGCGGGCCGCCGTGGACGAGACCAACGCCCACCGGCTCAACGCGCTGGGGCTGTTCCTTGGCACCGGCAGCGGCTACGATCTGGGCGGCACCGCCACCCGTTTGCACGGCATCATCATGCTGACCCGTATGCTTGGCGAGGAGGACGCCGCGCTGTCCTTTGACGGCCCCTGCCCCTTCTCCGATGTGGCGGCCGGAAAACCCAGCGCCTATACGGGCTACGCGTTCGCGCAGGGCTATACCACCGGCGTGAGCGCCACTACCTTCCGGCCCAACGGCGCTCTGAGCTTCAAGCACTATGTCACGTTTTTGCTGCGGGCGTTGGGCTACGATGACGGCGCGGGAGATTTCACCTTTGCCGCGTCGCTGGAGAAAGCCGTGGAGATCGGCATGATGACCCGCACCAGTGCTGACTGCATCCTCCAGAAGCAATACGCACTCTATCGCGGGGATCTGGTGGATCTGTCCGTCAGCGCCCTGACGACGCCTTTGGCGGACGGAAGCGCCACCCTCGCGGAAAGCCTTGCGAAAAAAGGCGTATTTACATGGGAAGAAGGCCGGGCACAGGGCCTGATCGGCGGCGGGCAGGAGTCCTATGTCCATTCCTCTCTGCGGAATGTCAGCGCGCCCATCCCAGAGCAGAGTGCCAGTTCCGGCGCTGTGTCCCGTGTGACAAAGACCTACGCGCTGCCCTCCGGCTCCGTCAGTGCCGATGTGATCACGGTGGACACCTCCGCCCCCGGCGTCAGCGTCCGGGCCGCCATGGTGAACCAGAAGCTGGGCGCTTCCGCGCCTTTCAGCAGCATCGTGTCCGCTTCCGGCGCGGATGTGATCGTCAACGCGAATTTCTTTGCCGCCTATTCCGGGCAGGATAAATTCCCCGTGGGCCACGTTATGGCAGACGGAACGTTCCTGTATGGCGTTTCTGGACTGACCTCCTTCGGCTTTACCGGCTCCGGAGAGGTCTATGTGGGACGCCCCGCCGTATTTTTCTATGTCAGGGGCGGCAGAAACTCCTGGGCCTGCTATGAAATGAACAGCAAGACCCAGGGGAGCGACCTGTCTGTGGTTTACACCCCGGCGTTTGGCGGAAGCGTACCCATCAAGATCGACGGCACGGCGGCCACCGTCGCGGCCGGCGTTATCACCGATGTCAGAGCTGTCACGGCGGGCGAGACCGTGGCCATCCCCGCCGGCGGCTACGTCATGGTATTTGGAAGTGACTTCACCTCTACCGCATGGTACCGTGAGCCAGCCGTGGGAACGTCTGTGACCCTGACTCCCGGACTGACCGATTCCGACACCAGCGGCTTCCCCATGGAGGAGATCACCGCCATGGTCAGCGGCGGCCCCCGTCTGGTTGAAAACGGCGCGATCTGCACCACGCTGGAGCCGGGCTTCCAGGAGGCGCGCTTTACCTCCGCGGTAACGTCCCGCACCGCCCTTGGCAAACTGGCGGACGGCAAGCTGGTCATCGTCTCCACCGGCTCCGCTTCCATTCAGCAGCTTCGGGAGCTGATGCTCCAGTTGGGCTGCGTGGAGGCGGTCAATCTGGATGGCGGCGGTTCCACCGCGCTGGCCTATCAGGGGAAGCTGATCCGCTCCCCGGGACGGGAACTGACGACGACCCTGCAAATTTTTACCCACTGATCTGTTGATCGAAAGCCCCGGCGCTCTGCGCCGGGGCTTTGTTATCGCCGCGGCTCAGCGGCGAAGTTCGGCTTTATAGGCGGGCAGCTTTTGCCGGACCTCTCCGAAGAATCACGGCTTCGAACTGGGTCGGATTGCAATATCCCTTTGCGGCCAGTTCTTCTATAAACGAACCGGCGTTGACTTTCACGACCTTGGAGACAGTACCACAAAAATAAACCTTTTCGCTCACTTGCGGTAACTGCCTTGCTTTTGGTGCAGTCCTATCTTAATGACATTGTTCATAGAGGGAGCATATCGAACCGCCAGCCTGTTTTGTTTTTCGGCGCGCAGGCCCCGGCTGCTCAGCCCAGAAAGGACATGGCAGCCAGAAGAACTGCCAGAAAAGCGAAGCTGATGGCGGAAAAGAGGATGAGAAAGCGTTTGGCGCCGCCGGGAACGCGGCGGGTGTATTCCCGGAAGGTGATGAGGCTGGCCAGAGAGGCCACCAGCGTTCCGGCGCCGCCAACGTTGACGCCTACCAGAAGGCCGCGGGCATCCTGCGTGAAACGGCTGAGGAGGATCGCGGCGGGGACGTTGCTGATGATCTGGCAGGTGAGGGCGGAGATCAGCATGGTCCCGTGGGATAAGAGCCGAACAAACAGCATCCGGACAGGCTCCATCCGGGCAAGGTTGCCGGAAAAGGTGAAGAAAGCGGCAAAGGTGGCCAGAAGCCCCCAGTCCACGGACTTCAGCGCATGCCGGTCCAGAAACCAGAGCGCCAGAACGATGACGGCCAGACCGGGACCGTAGGGGATCAGCCGCAGCACCATAGCGACGGCCAGACAGAAGAGCCCGCCGTAGACCACGGCCCGGCGGCGGTCTACGACGACCTGTGCCTCCGGCACCGTAAGCCGGTCCTTGGGGAACAGCAAACAGCACAGGAGAATGAGGACGGTGGACAGGATGAAGGGCGGCAGCATCACGGAAAAGAACGTCCCGGCAGGGATGCCGTAATAGCTGAAGAGGTAGAGGTTCTGCGGATTGCCGAAGGGGGTGATCATTCCGCAGAGGTTGGCGGCGCAGTTCTGGAGAATGAACAGCAGTGCGGCGTGCTTTTCCTGCCCGGTGACGGAAAGGACGAACCAGCCCAGCGGGAGAAAGGTCAGCAGGGCAGTATCGTTGGTCAGGAGCATGGAGCCGAACATGGTGATGACCACCAGCGCCGTGCATACGCCCCGGACGGTGGAAAAGGTGTGCACCATCCGTTGGGAAAGTGCGGAAAAGACATCCAGATCCCGCAGCGCGCCCACCACCGCCAGAACACTGAATAGGCAGGAGAGGGTCTTGAGGTCATAATACCCCAGATATGCGCTGTCGGGAGGAACGAAGAAAGCGGTCGCTGCCGCTGCCAGCAGTGAGATGACCAGCATGGCGTTGGCGCGGCACCAGGATTGGATCGTGTGCATGAAAAGCTCCTTTATTTGGGATTGTCAGGAATCCTACGCGGATACTTGCCTAAAGAAGATAGCACATTTCTTCCTGATTTACAACGGATTCCCTTTACCGGTTTTACCGGGCAGGAGCATACAGCACAGCCCGCTGCCGGAAAACAGCGGGCTGATGATCCCCGATGCAGCATAGCGGAAGGCGTTTTCCGCCCAAAAACGCTCGAAGGAGAGACCTTCGAGCGCTTGCTATGATCTGCTTTGGCTCATTCGCCGCAGCCGGGGCAGCCCTCGCAATCCGTACAGGCTGCTTGCTTTTTCTCATATTCGTACAGCGTTCCCTCAGTCATGTGTGACAGCGCCGCAATGCGTTCATTCAGCATATCCCACATGCACATGGGCAGGTGGTCACGATGCCCGCGATGGAGCGTTACGCATTCAAAGCAGTTGCCATGGTGCGGGCACTTCCCCTGACAGGGACAGTGATCCCCGCTCTCCCGGACCTGCTTCAGAAACTCCTGCTTGACCTTCCATGCCTCCTGCTTTTGCCCACGGCGATCAAGATCGTTTTGCAGAATGGCCAGCTCATTTCCATCGATTTTCATCATCGGTTCCCTCTTTTACTCATTTACTCTTTTGCTCGGGTGAAATGATTGTAGCAGAGCTTTACAGAATCCGCAAGCTATTCCTGCATGACGGACTTCCCTGCACTTGGAGTGGAAATGCGATTGACAATATGTCCGCCGCAAGCCCACTCCGTAAGGGGTGGGTAAGGCGGACTTTAGGATACTGCTTGATTTTGCTTCAGATACGATATAATTGAAACGTCAACAAGCCCTACGATATGGACACGCAGCTACTTTGTCAGCACTGCCGGAAATGTGTCCAGCGAAACGATTCAGCGCTATGTGGAAGAGCAAAAAACTCATTGAAGAAAGGAGGCAGCGTCATGGCAAGAAAATCTTCCAGCAAAAATTTGTTCGTCCTGACGCTGCCGCTCCGATGTGAGGCATGGCAGCATCGAGGTACAGACCTACGAGAAAAACGAAAAATTCTTCTTGCAGGTGATCAATGACTGCCGGGAGGCCGTGCGGTTCAAGGACGGAATTCCGGTAACAGACCGACCGGGCCACGGCATCGGCGTGAGCAGTATCTGCGCCATTGTGGAGCGGTACAGCGGGCTTTACAGCTTCTCTGTGAGGGAGGGAGAGTTTGTCCTGCAACCCTCACTTTGAGGGCCAAATTACATTTCATGTCATTTTGGGGACGTTTCATGCAGAGACGCCCCTTTTTTCTTTTTCTCGGTGTATGATAACAACAGCAAGAAACCCCACGAAAAAACACAGATTAAGGAGAAAAAAAGATGAAAAAGATTCTTGCACTCTTGCTGAGCCTGATGCTGGTTCTGTCTCTGGCAGCCTGCGGCGGCGACGACACCACTGACGCCGCCGTGGACGAGGAACCCGTCGTGACCGACGAGGCAGAGACACCTGCTGAGGACGAGGAAGTCCCCGAGGGGCGGATCACCGACGAGCAGCTCGCCGACCTGACCGCCGCCTACAACAACGTGGCCGTCCCTTACAACGAAATCGCCACCGCCGTCAATGAAAACGGCTGGATGAACGACGAACAGACCGCCACTGAGATGAAGGCGCTGAGTGACACGCTGGGCTTCATCGGCAAGGGTCTCACCGAGGACATTTCCCTGCTGGACGGCAGCGACTTCGACGCGCTCATCGACTACCTGGAAAACGAGTTTCCCCCCGCGCTGGAGGAGCTGAGCGAGCGTGTCTCCGTCCCCTACGAGGCGGGCTAAATCAACCGAATGAGAGCGGCTGGCTGCCGGGGCATTGTCCAATGAGGGCGGCTCCGGCGGCCATCCGTTTTTTAGTAAAGAACAGGGGGTATTTTCTATGACGATCATCGTGATTGTGCTTGTGCTTGTGCTGCTGGCCGGCTGGATCATTTCCACCCAGCGGAGGCTGGTGGTCATGGACGAGAACGTAAACAACGCCATGAGCCAGATCGGTGTCCAGCTCTCCTCCCGCTTTGACGCGCTGACCGCACTGCTGGATCTGGCCAAAGGGTACGCGGCCCACGAATCCCAGACGCTGATCGAGACCATCAAGTCCCGCCGTAGCGTCATCACCGCCAAGTCCACCCCGGAGGACGTGCTGAAGCAGGAGGGAGTCATTTCCGAAGCTTTGGGCCGGATCTCCATGGTGGCGGAGCACTACCCGGAACTGAAGGCGGACAAGGGCTACGCAAAGTGCATGGACGCCGTGGACAGCTACGAGAAAATGGTGCGTACCAGCCGCTTGATCTACAACGATTCCGTCACCAAGCTGAACCGGGAGCTGCGGCTGTTCCCTACCAGCCTTGTAGCCGGACTTCTGGGCTTCCGTATGCGGGACTATCTGGAGCAGCGGGAAGAAAAGGCAGATATGCCCAGCATGAAGTGATGAAACGGCTGACGATCCTTCTAACGGCGCTGCTGACGGCGGCGCTCTGCGCCGCACCCGCTCTGGCAGCGAACCGAGTGGAGACACTGACTACCGACGTAGCCCTCCGGGCGGACGGCTCGGCCCATGTGACCCAGGTATTTTCCGCCGACACGGCGGAGGGCACGGAATTCTATGTGGATCGCATGGACAGCGGCTGTCTCACGTATTCCCGGTTCGCCGTTTCCGACGAAAACGGCCCCTACGCCGTTTTGCCGGATGGCCGATGGGATATCGACGCCTCCTTTGACGAAAAGGCGGGGAAGTGCGGCCTTCTGGAGATCGACGGCGGCGTGGAGCTGTGCTGGGGCATCACGGAATACGGCAGACACGACTATACGGTGTCCTACGACATCGGCGGCCTCGCGGGGGCCTATTCCGACGCCGACGGCTTCAACTACCGCTTCATCGACCCGGATCAGTCCATTTTCCCCACATCGGCCAGCGTCACCGTCCGCATGGAGGACGGTACGCCCCTGACGGACGAGACCTGTGACATTTGGGCCTTTGGCTTTGACGGACAGATCCAGTTTGAGGACGGCGTGATCCGGGCATGGACGGAGACACCCCTGGAGGGCAGCCGGCACATGACCGTCATGGTCCGGCTGGAAAAGGGCTGCCTCCTGCCCGAGCGGCAGGAGACGGGGGCCTTTCAGACCGTTGTGGATACGGCCCTCCAAGGAAGCGACTACGATACGGAGGAGGAGCCCATCACCGCGACGGACGTTCTCTGGATGGTGGGATCTCTGGCGGCGGTCATTGGCATCGTGCTGGGCATTTCCCGGCTGGTGAAGGCCCGGAAAAAGGCCAGAGAGAAAAAACGGCTCAACAGCGTGGACTACTTCCGGGATTTGCCCAACGGCGGGGACCTGAATGCTTCCTACGCTCTGGGCAGCGGTCTGGGATTGTGCACCCCGGAGCATTATATGGCGGCCCGGCTGCTGCGTTTGGTCACGCTGGGCAGTCTGGAACCGGAAACGGACGGCCAGGACCAAATCTCTTTGCGGCTTTTGCGGGAGCCTCACGGCGGGGATGCCTATGACGAGGCGTTCTATACCTTTTTGGAATCAGCCGCTGGCGGCGACAGCGTTTTACAGGAGCGGGAATTGGAACGCTTCTGCGAGGACAGCCGCCGGGGAAAGGCGCTGGACGAGCTGCTGACCTCCTGCGAGCGGGAGGGGCGGCTGACTTTGTTCCGAGGGGGCAGTCTCCGAAGCAAGCGCTGCAAAAAGGCAAAGGACCTGACGGCGGAGGGACAGCGCCAGTGGCGGGAACTGCTGGGGCTGAAGCGCTATCTGCTGGACTTCTCCCTGCTGGCGGAGCGGACGGTGTCGGAGACCGTGCTCTGGCAGGAGTACATGGTGTACGCGGTGCTGTTAGGCATCGCCGAGCAGGTGTTGGAGCAGGTGCGGACCCTGTATCCCCGGCAGCTTTCTCAGGTGGAGCGGTATCAGCGCTGCCTGCGCGGCACGAATCGATATAACCACTATCTCTATGCCGCCGTAGCGCGGCAGCGGCAGGCGGCTCAGGTGGCCCGCAGCGGGGGAAGCGGCGGCTTTGCCTCCCTTGGCGGTGGCGGCGGCTTTTCCGGCGGCGGCAGCGTGGGGACCCGCTGACCGCCTTTGACCAGATGTTCTTTTTTCTGCCCCATGGGGCAAATATACAGGAATAGGAGAATCACTATGGGATTATTCAGCAACAATAAGAAGCTCTGCCCGATCTGCGGCAATCCGACGCCCCGGCTGCTGCCCACAAAGATCGACGGTCAGCCCATCTGCAAGGAGTGCGACAGCAAGATCGATCTGCCCGCCGGGGCCGTGAACCAGATGTCACTGACGGACTTCAAGAAGTATCTCGTCGATTTTCAGGACAATCAGGCCTTGCAGGCCGAGTTTACCACCACTTACCGCTTCAACATCGGCTTTTGGGGCTGCTCCGTGTTTCTGGATGAGACCCACGGCCTGTTCCGCATGAAGGAGGACAGCGGCTGGGTCTTTCAGGGCAAGGAGCTGAAGTCCTTCCGCATTTCCGAGGATCGCAGCCCCCTGTTTGAAAGCGGCAGCGGTACGCTGAAGTGCACCGCCAGCGACGTTCCCGCCCGGGTGAACGCCATGGCGGACACCATCGCCCGGTTCCACATGGAAAAGCAGGAGTTTGAGCGCCGGGAGGCCATGGAGGGCCTGCACCGCTGCATGGACGAGACTAACGAGGAACGCCGGGAGCGGGAGCGGACCAACGATCTCTACCGGCCCCGGTTCGACGTGCCCGCCCCTGTCAAGGAGTTCCGTGTTGAGCTGACGTTGGACCACCCCTATTGGAAGTCCTTTGACGAGAAGATCTCTGCCCCGGAATTTGACCGGGACTATCCCCGGGCCGAGGACTACCTGCGGACCTACCGGGAGCAGACGGAGGAGCTGCACCTGCTGGCCTCCAAGCTGATGCGGATGATCGACCCCAACGCGGGGGAGACCCGGATCGGCGGCGGGGCGCAGAGCGTACAGGCGGCCCAGCCCACGGTGACGCTTCCCACAGACGCCGTCAGCGAGATCCAGAAGTACAAGGCGCTGCTGGACGCCGGCGTGCTGACGGAGGAGGAATTCTCCGCCAAGAAGCGTCAGCTTCTGGGAATTTGAGGGAGGAACGCATGAAGAAGTTTTTATCCTGCCTGTTGGCCATGGCTATGGCCCTGTCCCTGGTATCCTGCGGCGGGTCGGAGGATGTCTCCGACAGCGCCGGAGCGGAGGGGGAGAGCTGGGCGGTCTACTGGTACCTCTGCGGCAGCGATCTGGAGAGCAACGGCGGCTTTGCCACCATGGATCTCTCCGAAATGATGGAAGTGGAACTGCCGGAGAATGTGAATGTGGTCATCGAGACCGGCGGCGCGTCCGTCTGGCAGAACGATGAGGTGGACCCCTCCAAATTGCAGCGCTGGCTCTATAACAGCGAGGGCTTGCAGCTTTTGGAGGAGAGCGAGACCGCCAACATGGGCGACGCCCAGACGCTGTACGAGTTTTTGGACTTCGCCAACACCAACTATCCCGCCGACCGGGTGGCCGTGACCTTCTGGAACCACGGCGGCGGCAGCGTCAGCGGTGCGGCCTTTGACGAGCTGCACGGGCTGGATTCTCTGGACCTTGCCGAGATGTATCAGGCCTTTGACGCGGTGTGGCCCGCCGACAAGGACGATCCGGCGCTGGAGCTGATCGGCTTTGACACCTGCCTGATGGCCACGGTGGACGTGGCCGCCGTGTTCCAGAATTTTGCGAAATACTTAGTGGCCTCCGAGGAAGTGGAGCCGGCCAACGGCTGGCTGTATTCCAGCTGGCTGGGGGCCTTGGCAGAGGATCCGGCCATGGACGGCGCCAGGCTGGGCCGCGCCATCTGCGACAGCTATTACGAGGGCTGCGAGGCCGTGGGGACGCAGGATCAGACCACCCTCTCCCTGACGGATCTGAGAAAGCTGACGCCGCTGCTGGACGCCTACGAGGCTTTCGGTCAGGAGGCGCTGGCGGCCGCGGCGGAGGACCCCGCCTTCTTCGCGGAGCTGGGCCGCGCCGCCGCCCAGAGCGAGAACTACGGCGGCAACACCCGGGAGCAGGGCTTTACCAACATGGTGGACATGGGCCATCTGGCCCGGCAGACGGCGTGGCTGCTGCCCTCTGCCCAAAGCGTTTCCGACGCGCTGGCGGACTGCGTGCTCTACAAGGTGGGCGGGCCCTACCGGGCGGAGGCCACCGGCCTGAGCTGCTACTATTCCTATAACGGCGACATGGACGATCTCAACGGTTATCTCACCGTGGGCGAGGGCCTTGCCTTCAAGTATCTCTATGCCTATGAGCTTACCGGCGAGGTGGCCGAGGGCGGCGAGGACTATCTGGCGGAGCTGAATATCCAGGAGCTGCCGGAGCGCATGACCCTGCCGGAGACAGGCTGGGACGGTGCGCCCATTCACGTCACCGATGACGGCATCTCCTATCTGGAGCTTGGCCCGGAGGCCAACTCCGTGTTGGCTGGGATCGGCTTCTCCCTGTTCTATGTGGACGAGGAGACGGATCAGATGCTCCTGCTGGGAACGGACAACGACATGAACGCCGATTGGGACAACGGCGTGTTTTACGACAACTTCCGGGGCGTCTGGGGCGCGCTGGACGGCAATCTGGTGTACATGGAGCTGTCCTTCGACGGCGAGGACTACAACCTCTACTCTGTGCCCATCCTCTTGAACGGCGAGGCTTACAATTTGCAGGTGGCCTACGAGTTCGACACGGAGGAATGGAGCATTTTGGGAGCTACCCAGGGTCTGGACCCCTCCGGCATGGCCAGCAAGGAACGGCGGCTGCTGAAGGAGGGAGACGTGGTCACGACCATCTGGAAGCTGGCCACCCTCAGCGGGGACGACGAATTTGAAATGTATGCCGCCGACGAGGTGACGGTGACAGCCGACACCGCCTTCGGCGAGGCACCGCTGTTCGACGGCACCTATTCCATGGTCATTGAAATGCGGGACGTGGCAGGCAATTACGCCTATTCCGACGCTGTGAGTTTTGAATGTGTGGACGGGCAGGTCACCTCCACCACGATCTACGAGGACTGAGCGGGAGCCGTCCATTAAGTAGACAGCGGCAGGCATCGCTGCTCGCTCCAAGCCTGGATAACTTTTAGCGTGTCAAAAAAGTCTTTTCTCTCCACTGAACCAGTTTTCAATGGCAGAATTTGCCCGGGGCGAAACGCTCCAGCACGGCTGCTTTGTGCGAGAAGTACCATCTAAGCTCTCGTGCTGTACAGAAGCGGAAAGCTGATTTTGAAAAGTAATTTCTGCGCTTGCGCATTATGGCGCAAAACATCGAGGGGGCTATAAGCCCTCTCGATGCTTTTTTAATGAGGCAAAAACCCATTTATCCCCCGAAAAGGTGGATACAGATGCCATGTAGCTTATCCCTGCCGCAGCAAATCGAACAGAGTGTCATTAAGGAAAAACTGCTTTTCGCCGGGTTTCGTAAGATTTCTTCCGAAGTTCAAAAAAGTTCTTGCATCGTACACCGGTGTACGGTGTATGATTTTATCGCGAAAAAAGAGGCCAAATGCAGAAGGAGTGTTGACCGGCAGCGGCGGCCGCTCCGGTGACATTTCATGTCGAAAAAAGGACGTTTCATGCAGACGGCCCCACAAAGCGCGGAAAAGCTGGTACACTAAATCCGTGAACCTGTAAAAGTGTCCGGGGGACGTCCCCCGGACCCGTAGGGGAGACCCCTACGGGATACCACTCTGCCCGCGGGAGATAGGACCCGGGCGGGGAAAAACCAAAGGAGGACAACTATGAAAAAACGAATTTTGAGCTGCCTTATGGCGCTGGCCCTGTGCCTGACGCTGCTGCCAGCCACGGCACAGGCGGCGGAGGAGGACACGCACACGCACTGCCTCTGCGGTAAGAGCGGCTGCACCGAGGCAGACCGTGTGGAGATTGCCTTTTCTAAGTGGCTGACCAGCGATAGGGAGCAAACTAGTAATTCGTGGAGATTGGATTGTGGTAACGTGGGTGACACTACCGGTAATCGGGTGGACTCAGAAAACGGTAATGGTAATTGGGTTTTGGAAGATGGTCGCTATTATCTAAGGACTGGTGTTGAAAATTATACAAAATACAGTGAAGTTAAGATCGACCGCACTATTGTGATCAGAGGCGACGTCACCATCTGCCTGAACGGCCAGACGCTCGAAAGCAGCGCCAAAGATCAGCCCGTGTTTCTGGTTGAAGCCGACAGCACGCTGACCCTGACGGATTGCAAAGGCAATATGGGCAAGGTCAAGCACACCAGCGACGGCTCCGGCAGCGGTGTGAAAGTGGAAAGCGGCGGCACCTTTAATATGTATGGCGGCACCATCACCGGCAACACGACGACGCAGCGAGGCGGCGGCGTGTGTGTGACCGGCACGAACAGCAAATTCAACATGTACGGCGGCACCATCACCGACAACACGGCGACCAAGGGCGGCGGTGGCGTGTATGTCAGCGGCGGCACCTTCACCATGAACGGCAACGCCAGCGTCACCAGCAACAGAGCGACCGACCGGGACAACGGCACCGGCGGCGGCGTGTATGTGGTGGACGGCACATTCACCATGAACGACAACGCCAGCATCACCGGCAATACGGCGACCTCCACTGACGGCGGCGTGGGTGTGTACACCACCTCCACCACCGCCACCTTCACCATGAACGGCGGCACCATCAGCGGCAACACGGCGACCAACGGCGGCGGCGTGGGTGTGTACGGTACGGGCAGCGCCTTCGCCACGAACGGCAGCGCCTTCATCATGAACGGCGGCGCCATCAGCGGCAACACGGCGACAAACAACGGCGGCGGCGTGTATGTCAGCAAGAGCGGCACCTTCGAAATGCACAACAGCGCCAGCGTCACGGGCAACACGGCGTCCGACAACACGGCGGACCAAGGCAATGGCGGCGGCGTGTATGTGTACAGCGGCACATTCGAAATGAACGACACCGCCAGCGTCAGCGGCAACACGGCGACGAACAGCAAATCGGAGAACACCACCTACGGCGGCGGCGTGTATGTCAGCAGCAACGGCACCTTCAACATGAACGGCGAGGCAACGAGTGTCAGCAACAACAAGGCGACAAACGGCGGCGGCGTGTATGTCAGCAAGAGCGGCACCTTCAACATGAACGGCAACGCCAGCATCAAGAGCAACACCGGCAACGGTGTGTGTGTCGGAGAGCGCGCCACCTTCACCGTGTCCAGTGCGCCGACCGTCACGGGGAACACAGTGAAAAATACTGTGGGAAATGCTGCCAGCAATGTGTATCTGAATGGGGGCGCCTACATCACCATTGGCAAGAACGGTCTGACCGACGGCGCAAGCATCGGCGTGACCAAGAAGAAGGGGGTCGACAACGGCGTCATTGCCAAAAATGTGAGTACGGATTACAGCGGAAAATTCTTCAGCGACGACAAAACGCGTGAGGTCAAGTACAAAGACAACCAGCTGGTGCTGGCAGAGAAGGACACGTCCGCCGAGACGCACACGCACTGCCTCTGCGGCAAGACGCATACCGCCATCGGCGACCACCAGACCGAGCAGGAAGTCACTTTTGCCACGGAACTGAAAATGGAAAATGGCAAGCTAATGAAGGGTGGTCGTGAGTGGATAAAGAGCATGGTTAACCGCGCTGATGGTGGCAGAGAACAAAGAGGCTATGTCCTTTCGCAGGGCGAGTATTATCTGTACGGGGACATTACTCTCAGCGATGCGGCTATCCTGATCAACGGTGATGTCAAACTCTGTCTAAACGGACACACCATTGATCGTGCAAACAAAACTGGGGGCATCGACTATGTGATTTGGGTCCTTGGCAATGACAAAGCGCATCTGACCCTGACCGACTGCGTAGGCGGCGGTACGATCAAAGGCGGCGGCAACGGCGGCGTAGATATATTCGGCTTCTGCACGCTGGATATGTTTGGCGGCACCATCACCGGCAACACCAACAGAGGCGTAGGCGTTGGCCAATTCGGTGAATTCAATATGTACGGCGGCAAGATCACCGGCAACAGTGCTGGATTTGGCGGCGGCGTGTATAACGGCGGAACCGTCAACATGTACGGCGGTGAGGTCAGCGACAACACGGCCAGCAACAAGGGCGGCGGTGTATATATGGAGGCTTCCGTGGGGAATTACCAAGGCGGTATCCTCAATGTTTCTGGCGCGGCCAAGATCACCGACAACACAGTAAAGGGCGTGGCGAACAACGTCTATCTGCCCAGCGGAAAGACCATCGCCATCGGCACGGGCAGTCTGAGCGGCACCATCGGCGTGACCACGGAGCCGAAACCGGCTGCGGGCAAGCCTGTGAAGGTCATCGCGGATACCAAGGGCAACGCCGGACTTACCACCCACGTTGTCTCCGACGATAACGCATACGAAACCGCTGTTCAGGGCAGCACCATCGTGCTTCAGGTCGTGGGCGACGGCGGCACGACACCCGCCGGGAAACCAGCCCCGAAATACACCCCGCCCACGGCAAAGACCGGACTGGTTTACAACGGCACGGCGCAGGTGCTCATCAGCGAGAGCCACGTCGAGGGCGGTATGATGCAATACCGCTTGGACAACGGCGCTTACAGCCCCGACCTTCCCACCGCGACCAACGCGGGCATCTACACTGTTTACTATAAGGTCGTGGGTGATGCTTCTCACAACGATGTAGCGGAGAAGTCGCTCAAGGTAACGATTGCAAAGGCCTCACTCAGCGGCACGCCCACGTATACGCTCATCACCTCCATCGGCAAGACGCTCGCTGACGCAAATCTGACCGCCGGTGACATCAAGCCTGAGAATGGTCAGATCAAGTGGGTGGACGAGAACGGCGTGGAGCTGGCTGTGAGCACCGAGGTCAAGGCGAACACCGCCTACCGGTGGAAATTTACCCCCGATGATACCTCCAACTACGAGGAGTTGACCGGCAGCATCACGCTGTATCCCGCCTCCACGGACGGTGGCGGCAGTTCCGGCGGTGACGGCGGTTCCTCCTCCGACCGGGACAGCTCCGACAGCAATCCAATCATCAAGACGGAGACGAAGAACAATCCCGACGGCTCCACCACCAAGACCGAGACCCGGAGAGACGGCTCCGTGACCCAGACCACCACCGGCAAGGACGGCGGCACCTCCAAGACGGAGACCAAGCCTAATGGCAGTTCCGTCACCGAAAACAAGGCCGCTGACGGCTCCACCGGCACGGTGAAAACCGACAAGAACGGCCAGACCACGGCGGAGACGAAGGTCAGCGCCAAGGCCGTGGAGGACGCCAAGCGCAACGGCGAGGCGGTGAAGGCTCCCGTGGAGGTCAAGGCTTCCCGCGATTCCAGCACCGCGCCTGTGGTGAAGGTGGAACTGCCCAGAAACTCCGGCGAGACCAAGGTGGAAATTCCCGTTTCCAACGTGAAGTCCGGCACGGTGGCGGTCCTCGTCCACCCCGACGGCACGGAGGAGATTTTGAAAAACTCCATTCCCACCGAGGACGGCATCCAGTTGACCGTGGACGGCAATGCCACGGTGAAGATCGTTGACAACTCCAAGGGCTTTATCGACACGAGAAATCACTGGGCCGAGGACGCCATCGACTTTGTGAGTGCCCGGGGACTGGTGAACGGCATGAGCGCCACGATCTACGCTCCCAACGCCTCCACCACCCGTGCCCAGTTGTGGACGATTTTGGCGCGGCAGAACGACGCGAATCTGAACGGCGGCAGCATCTGGTACGAAAAGGCCCAGAATTGGGCCAAGGACAAGGGCGTTTCCGACGGCGCGAACCCCAACACCGCCATCAACCGTGCCCAGATGGTGACGATGCTGTGGCGTGCCGTGGGCCAGCCCGCGGCGGGCGGTACGGCGAACTTTACCGATGTTTCCGCTGACGCTTACTATGCGGGCGCGGTGTCCTGGGCCGTGGAGAACGGCATCACCACCGGCGTGGGCGGCGGTCGCTTTGACCCCACCGGCGCCTGCACGAGAGCGCAGATCGCCGCGTTCCTGGCACGGCTGTACACGGAAAAGTGAGATCAAGACCTCTTATAAAATCCCTCCCCGGTTCAAAATGAACCGGGGAGGGCAGGCGTCAAAGCAGGCGGCAGCTAAGAGACAATCGTAACGGAACGTTTCATCCTCATCTTTTTTTGAACGCCGCAAAATTCTGCATTTTTCTGGAAAAAGATGCGGATAACACTGGCATAATCTAATGCCGCTTGGCGAACGTCAAAAACCCTAAAAACCGGCTAAGAACCGTATCCATCAGGACCTGTGCGGCGATATTGACAACGATTGAATAAGCTGTCTGTGTGTCTCCTGCGGAGAGGGGACCGCACAAGCGGATCTCCGAGGTTTTTGCGTTGACGGATGAAAGGGGAGGTGTTACAGTATATCAAGAGAAACCGACACAGACCGAAAAGGTGAGCGTTCATGATACAAATTGGCTTTTGCGACGATGATCTATCCATATTGAGTGAGCTACGGGTGCTGCTGGACCGCTACCGGGTGGAGCGGAACGTGGAAATTGCCTCCGCAGCCTTTCAGAGTCCCTTGGAGCTGCTGACAGAGATTGAGCGGGGGACCCGCTTTGATATTCTGCTGCTGGATGTGATGATGCCGGGGGAGAACGGGATCGATACCGCCCGGGAGATCCGCCGGTATGACCAGAGCATGAAAATTATTTTCCTTACCTCCTCAGCGGAATTCGCCGTGGAGTCCTACACCGTGGGGGCCTATTTCTACCAGCTCAAGCCCATTTGGCAGGAGAGTTTTTCCCGCTTGCTGGACTCCGTGATCGCGGAATGTGCCAAAAGCGGCAGTATGAGCCTGATCCTCCGCTGCAAAAGCGGCATCACCCGGGTGGAACTGGACAAGCTGGAATACTGCGAGGTGCTGGGCCGGGCCCTGTGGCTGCACTTGACGGACGGCACGGTGCTGGAGAGCGGCGGCGGTATGGACCATCTCTGCGAGCAGCTGACGGAACATGACAATTTCCTGCGGATCCACCGGTCCTATCTGGTGAATCTGGATCACATCAAGTCCATCGTGCCCAAGGCCATCACCATGGATTCTCTGGCGGAATTGCCCGTCCCACGGGGAAAATACGCGGAATTGAAGGATCTGTATTTGGAATACGCCTTCCGCAGAAAGCAGGTGTTTTTGACATGACGGCGGATGCGATCCTTTATGCATGTAATACCGTGGCGGTGGGACTGTTCGGCATCGTGCTCTCCGCCGCCTTCTGCAACATCCGGTGGACCCGGCGGAACGTCTGCTGCATGGTTGCTTCCACCCTGGCCATTTTCCTGATCCAGGGGATCGTCTATCTGGGGATCGACCCGGCGCTGGGGCCGTATCTCTACCCCCTCCATACTCATCTTCCTCTGGCGATCACCCTCTGCCTGCTGAGCCACGAGCGGCTCTGGCCGGTGATCTCTGTGCTGACGGCGTATCTCTGCTGCCAGCTCCGGCGGTGGCTGGCGCTGGTGTGCGTGTGGGCCTTTTCCGGGGGCGATCGGATGCAGTATGCGGTGGAGCTGATCGTGACGCTGCCGCTGCTGCTCCTGCTGCTGCGGACGGCCCCGGCAGTGCGGTCTATTTCCCGCTATTCAGTGACCGTCCAGTGCCAGTTCGGCTGCACGCCAGCCCTGTATTACGCCTTTGATTACCTGACCCGGGTCTATACGAATCTCCTTGCCGACGGAGACCCGGCTGTGGTGGAGTTCATGCCCTTTGTGTGCTGCGTGGCGTATTTGATGTTTCTGGCGCGGCTGTCGAAGGAGCAGGAGGCCCGGGCCCATCTGGAGCAGCTGCAAAACAGCCTGAATCTGCAAGTCGGTCAGGCGGTGCGGGAGATCGAAGCTCTCCGGGAATCCCAGCAGAAAACCAGAGCCTACCGGCACGATCTGCGGCACCATCTGCAATACCTGTCCGGCTGTCTGGAAAACGGACAGTACGAGCAGGCCCAGCGGTACATCCACGAGATCAACGCGGAAATCGAGGCGGCTCGCGTGGTGACCTACTGCGAGAACGAGGCGGCGAACCTCATCTTCTCCGCCTTCGCGGCCCGGGCGGAGGCTCAGGGCGTGAAATTCTCCCTGCAGGCGGTGCTGCCGCACATCCTGCCCATCTCGGAGAGCGATCTGTGCGTGCTGCTGTCCAATGCGCTGGAAAATGCCCTTCACGCCTGCAAGGAGGCAGATGACAGCATCGAGGTACAGACCTACGAGAGAAACGGAAAATTCTTCTTGCAGGTGGTCAACGATTGCCGGAAGGCCGTGCGGTTCGAGGATGGAATTCCGGTAACGGACCGACCGGGCCACGGCATCGGCGTGAGCAGCATCTGCGCCATTGTGGAGCGGTATGGCGGGCTTTACAGCTTCTCCGTGAAGGAGGGAAAGTTTGTCCTGCGGGTCTCCCTCTGACGGCCAAATTACATTTCATGTCATTTTGGGGACGTTTCGTGCAGAGACGTCCCTTTTTCATGCTTCCCGGTGTATCATGACCATAACAAGAACCAACAGCAGCTTTTCCTGTAGCCGTAGCTATGTTGATAAGAAAAGGAGGGCCATGATGGGAGCATTCAGTGATAACAAAGAGAACTGTCCGGTCTGCGAACGTGTCAACGAGCGGCCCTTAACAGAATCTGAGCCGTACGCCGCCGCGCTTCAGGAGAATCAGGCTTTGCAGGCGACGTTCCAGTCCACATACTGCTTCCGCGCCGACCAGGGGGACGGTCCCCTGTTTCTGGATGAGGAGCACGGACTGCTGTGCGTAGGGGAGGACGGCTGGGTCCTGGAGGGGAAGGCGCTGCGCTCCTTCCGCATTTCCGAGGACGGCGCGCCGCTGTTTGAAAGCGGCATCGGTACCTTGAAATGCACCGTCAGTGATGTGCCCGACCAGGTGAACGTTATGGCGGCGGAGATCGCCCGGTTCCATCTGGAGCGCCAGAGATTTGAGCGCTGGGAGGCCATGGATGGCCTGCACCGCGCGGGGACCGAGAGCAGCGAGGAGCGCCGGGAACGGGAGCGGACCAACGATTTGCGCCGGCCCCGGTTCGATGTGCCTGCCCCCGTCAGAGAATTCCGGGTGGAGCTGACCTTGGATCACCCTTACCAGACCGCCTTCGACGCGAGGATCGCCGCTCCGGCCTTTGACCGGAACTATCCGCGGGCGGAGGATTATCTGAAGTCCTACCGGGAACAGACAGAGGAGCTGCATCTGCTGGCCGCAAAGCTGATGCACATGATCGCCCCCGGCGCGGGGGAGACCCAGAGCGGCTTTGGCTGGGTGCGTTCCATGCAGATGGCGCTCAGCCGGATGCCGCGGACGAGAGCGTTCCTCTTCTGATGCCGGGCCCAGCCGCCGTGGCGGCGGAGGTTGATCGAGCAAAAACGAATACTCTTGGAGCTACAAAAACCCCGGGCGCTGTGCTTGCACAGCGCCCGGGTTCGTCTCTCTTGCCAACAGGGAAGGGGTCAAATAGGTTTTCTGCTTTCTTGCCGGGGTCAGCTCGTGGGACTCATGGGAAGGATCAATTTGCATTTGTCATGATATTCATTACATAAATAAAGAATAGTGTATCCGGTTGGGTTGTCCCTATCATTTTCGCTTATCCAGATACAGCCTGCTTTGAGTGTGATATCCTGTCCGCTTAGCTGGAAGGAAGTGCGACCTGGTTTTCCCCATTCCCAGAAATAATCCTCGTTGATCTTCCCCGTCTCCATGAACTCATATTGGAGCTGGGCGTAATAGCTCCGCACGTTGGCCCAGTCGGTTGCGACGCGCGCCTTGTGAAGCTGTGAACTGAAGGTCGGGATCGCGACGGCCACCAGAACGGCGATGATCGCCACAACGATCAGCATTTCCATCAGTGTAAATCCGTGATTCCGTTTTGCGGTTGGGGTTGTTCTCTGTTTCGTCATTTTGCCACCATTTTCCATACCGTATCGGCGCGGGCCGCCCATAGGGAACAGGGGGCCTGCCGTATATGCTCTGTTTTGCCCGACTCTCGATTCAGGTGTGAGCCGGGTCGGAGTTTTTATTATATGGATAGCACCTGCCGCTGTCAATTCTTTGCGGCAAACTTTTCAAATTTTGTGCATTTTGGTGAAGAAAACGGGCACTTTGCAGGATCATTGGACGGAATATGGCGGACATATATCCGCAAATGAACAACAGCAGCGGCAAATTGCCGCTGCTGCTCTGCGTGTCGAAAAAGTCTTTTCTCCCCGTTGTGCGTCCGAAAGGGGGGAGGCCGTCACTGGATGGCGAAGATCAGCTCCGCGGTGCAGGCGGTCTCGCCGTTCACCGTGGCGGTGCAGACGCCGATGCCCACCGGACCCCGGCGCTTGGTGAGGGTACATTCCAGCTCCAAAACGTCCCCGGGGATGACCTGCCGCTTGAAGCGGGCGTTTTTCACGCCGCCGAACAGGGCGATCTTGCCCCGGTTCTCCGGCAGGGATAGAATCGCCACGGCCCCTACCTGAGCCAGCGCCTCTAAGATCAGCACACCGGGCATGACGTGCTTTTGGGGGAAGTGGCCGCAGAAAAACGGCTCGCCCACGCTGACGCACTTGATGCCCTTGGCCCACACGCCGGATTCCCCGTCGGTGATGCGGTCCACCAGCGCGAAGGGGTAACGGTGGGGCAGGATCTCGGCGATCTCATTGGAATTTAACTGCAAGCCCATGTCAGTCCTCCCATTTCTTCAGCAGCAGGCTGCCGTTGTGGCCCCCGAAGCCCAGAGAGTTGCTCAGGGCGTACCGGATGTCCGCCGGACGGCCCTCGTTGGGTACGATGTCCAGATCGCAGTCCGGGTCCGGGGTCTGATAGTGAATGGTGGCGGGGAGGAAGCCGTCCCGCAGGCTCAGGGCGGTGAAGATGGCTTCCACGGCGCCGGCGGCTCCCAGCATATGTCCGGTCATGGACTTGGTGGAGCTCATGGCCAGCTGATAGGCGTGGGGACCGAACACGGTTTTCACTGCGGCGGTCTCCCCGGCGTCGTTGAGGTGGGTAGAGGTGCCGTGGGCGTTGATGTAGCCCACCTGCTCCGGAGAAACGCCGCCGTCGGTCAGGGCCATGGCCATGGCCTTGGCACCGCCGCTGCCGTCTGCCAGCGGGGCGGTGATGTGGTGAGCGTCGCAGGTAGCGCCGTAGCCCACCACCTCGGCGTAGATCTTCGCCCCACGGGCCTTGGCGTGTTCCAGTTCCTCCAGAAGCAGCACGCCTGCGCCCTCGCCCATGACGAAGCCGCTCCGCTCCGCGTCAAAGGGGATAGAGGCCCGGTCAGGGTCCTCCGTCTGGGTCAGGGCCTTCATGGAGGTGAAGCCGCCGATGGACATAGGCGTGATAGAGGCCTCGGTGCCGCCGCAGAGCATGACCTCGGCGTAGCCGTCCCGGATGTAGTGGAAGGCGTCGCCCACGGCGTTGGTGCCTCCGGCGCAGGCGGTGACGGGGCAGGAGCACATGGCCCGGAAGCCCGCGTCGATGGCCACCTGACCCGCCGCCATGTTGCAGATGGCGGTGGGGACGTAGAAGGGGGACACCCGGTCAAAGCCCTTTTCCAGACCCCGGCAGTGCTCTGTCTCGGTGATGGCCTGTCCGCCGATGCCGCTGGAGAGGATCACACCGCAGCGGTCCGGGTCCGCCTGCTCCACGGAGAAACCGGCGTCGGACAGGGCCTCCCGCGCCGCCGCCACAGCGAACTGGGTGAAGCGGCCCATGCGCTTGGATTCCTGGCGGCCCAGCAAAGATTCCGGGTCGAAGCCCTTTACCTCTGCCGCCAGCTTCACTTTCTGGGCGGCGGGATCGTAATGGGTGATGGGGCCGATGCCGCACACGCCGTTTTTCACGGCCTGCCAGCTCTCACCCGCCGTCAGGCCGATGGGGGTCACGGCCCCCAGACCGGTGATAACAACTCTGCGTCGTTCCATGTCGCGTTCCTCCTCACATACTCATGCCGCCGTCAACGGCCAAAACCTGCCCGGTGATGTAGCCCGCGTCCTCACCCGCTAAAAAGGCCACGGCCTTGGCCACGTTTTCCGGCGTTCCCATGCGGCCCATGGGAATGGAGCCGAGGGCGGCGTTTTTCGCGGTCTCCGTCAGCGCGGCGGTCATATCCGTGTCGATAAAGCCGGGGGCCACGGCGTTGACGGTGATGTTCCGCCCCGCCAGCTCCTTGGCAAGGGATTTGGTCATACCGATGACGCCGGCTTTGCTGGCGGCGTAGTTCACCTGTCCGGCGTTGCCCCGGAGACCCACCACGCTGGAGAGGTTCACGATGCGGCCGTAGCGCTGCTTCACCATCTGCCGGGCCACGGCCTTCATGCAGAGGAAGGCGCCCCGGAGGTTGGCGGCGATGACGGCGTCAAAGTCCTCCGGCTTCATCATCATGAGCAGGCCGTCCTTGGTGATGCCCGCGTTGTTCACCAGAATGTCGATGCGGCCGAAGGTCTTGAGGGCGGCGTCCATCAGGGCCTTCACCTCGTCCTCTTTCGACACGTCGCACCGGATGGCCACGGCCTTGGCTCCAAGGGACTCGCAGGCGGCAACGGTCTCATTGGCCGCCGCTTCGTTGCCCGCGTAGCAAAGCACCACATTGGCTCCGCCCCGGGCCAGTTCCAGACAGATCGCCCGGCCCAGCCCCCGGCTGCCGCCGGTGACGACGGCTGTTTTTTCAGAAAAATTCATAGAGATGCTCCTTTGAGGGTCTCCGTCAGCTGTTCCAGCTCCGCCGCGGTCTCCACAGCGTACACCGGCAGCTCCGGGACGGTTTTCTTCACAAAGCCGCTGAGGGCCTTGCCCGGGCCGATCTCCACCAGCGCGTCCAGCCCCATGGCGGCCATGCGGCGGAGGGAATCCTCCATGTAGACGCTGCTCTGCACCTGCCGCACCAGCAGCGCCGGGATGGCAGCGCCGTCGGGACGCTCCGCGCCCAGACAGTTGAAGATCACGGGGATCTGCGGCTCCCGGAACTCCACGGTGCGGAACCGCTCCGCCAGCGCGTCTCCGGCGGGGGCCATGAGGGGGGTGTGGAAGGGGCCGCTGACCTTCAGCGGCAGGCAGCGGCGGGCGCCCTTTTCCTTTGCCAGAGCCGCCGCGGTCTCCACGGCGGCCTTCTCACCGCCGAGGACCAGCTGGCCGGGGCAGTTGTAGTTGGCGATGACCACGCAGCCGTGGGCGGAGGCCTTATCGCAGGCCTCCTGCAAAGCCGCCCGGTCCAGCCCCAGCACCGCTACCATGGCAGAGGGCCGTCCGGCTGCGGCTTCCTCCATGGCTTTGCCACGGAAGGCCACCAGCTCCACGGCGGTGTCGGCGTCAAAGACCCCGGCGGCGTGGAGGGCGGAATACTCGCCCAGAGACAGTCCGGCGGCAGCGGCGGGGACGATGCCCCGCTCCGCCAGCAGCGCGGTCATGCCCGCGGCGAAGGCCACCATGCAGGGCTGGGTGTATCGGGTCTGATTCAGAACGCCGTTTGCATCGGTGAAGGAGACCTCCTTCAAATCGAAATCCACCTGCTCCGCGGCGCTGTCCAGCACGGCGCGGAAGGTGGGGAAGCGCTCATACAGGTCAGCACCCATGCCGGGGTGCTGGCTGCCCTGTCCCGCGTATAAAAATCCTAACTTCATTGTGCAGATCTCCATTCGTCCATGATCTGAGCCATCTGCTCCGGCACGGTGGAGAGGGTATTCACCTCGCCGCCGGCGGCTCCGCAGAAAAACAGGCCGTTCTCCCAATCGCCGTTCCGGGCGGCGATGAGGGCCTTGGAAATGCAGTAGGGGGCGTTTTTGCCGTCGCAGGTGACGATGCACTTCACGCACCGCTCCGGAGGCGGCTGGGTGCCGTCCTCCACCCGCCGGATCAGGGGACTGCGCAGCGCCCGCCCCGGCATCCCCACGGGGCTTTTCACCAGGGTGATGTCGTCGGCCTTTGCCGCTAAGAGCCGCTGCTTGTAGCCCTCGGAGGCGTCGCACTCCGCCGTGGCAATGAACCGGGTGGCGAATTGTGCCCCGGCAGCGCCCTCCTTCATGTAGCGGGCCATGTCTGCGCCGTTTTTCACGCCGCCGGCCACGAAAACCGGAATGTCCCGGCCCGCCTTGTCCCGGAAGGGGGCGAGGGCGGTCAGGACCTCCCGCAAAAGGTCGGAAAGGGAGGGGGGCGTGTCTAAGTCCTGCCGGGAGAAGCCCAGATGGCCCCCGGCCTCCGGCCCCTCCAAGATCAAAAAGTCGGGGATGCGGCCATAGTGCCGGTCCCACAGCTTGCACAGCAG
>CDZY01044795.1_pt1 | contig 38756 bp, 40 predicted proteins | sample 557671 | NCBI WGS metagenome assembly CDZY01 (sample SAMEA3182091, study PRJEB8094) | gut metagenome | biome: human; feature: gut; material: Stool; isolation source: human stools | place: Canada | collected 2013-03-11
AAGCCCTTTTACGATGAATACTCCTTCCGCAGGGAGTACATGAGCGTGCACAACCTCATCCGCAAGCACTCCTATCTCGATCTGGGCTATGTCTACGGCACCCTCAGCAATGCAGGCGGCGAGAATCCGCTGGATTACGCGGCGCTTGCCCGTAGCCCGGCAGAGCTCTGCGTGGTGGCCGCTAATGCACAGAACGGCGAGGCGCAGTATTTCACCAAGGCAGACCTCCACCCGGACGACTACCGCATCCTCATGGCGTCCTGCTGCATCCCGGTCATCGACCAGCCCTGCGTCATCGACGGCGTGCCTTATTTTGATGGCGGCCTGGCCGACCCCGTCCCGCTGGAATGGGCCTTTGCCCACGGCTGCGACCGGGTGGCTCTCATCCTGACCAAGCCCATCGGGCTGGTGAGCAGTGATGCCCGGGACAAGCATCTGGCACACCTGCTGCAGTCGCATTACCCCGCTGCAGCCGAGGGGCTGCGCCGCCGGGCATGGCGGTACAACACGGCTGTCCAACGGGCGCGGGAGCTGGAGCGACAGGGCCTTGTCTGCATCATCGCCCCGGACAGCACCGAGGGAATGTCCACCCTGACCAAGAACCGCGCCGGCCTTGAAAAAATGTACGCTAAAGGCAAACAGGACGCCGAAGCGCTTGTGCGGTGGATGCAAAACGCCAAACAAGATGAATCGGTGGGCACCTAGAGATGAAACCCGTTCACTTCCCTTGACAATATCCGCCCCGGACATTATACATATGATATGTACATACAGACAAAGGAGCCTGGAGCGGTATCGCTCTGGGCTTTTTGCATTTTGTTGTTCTGCTAAGGTTTCAACGCGCGTTCCTGTCTTTTCGATCGTAAAACTTGAAGCACACTTTAAGTCAAGTTAATTTTCTGTGACAGACAAAAAAGGGACGTTCCACGGAACGTCCCTTTGATCGCCTGTGCTTACCGGAACACTGCCACGACATAGGCGGTGCCGTTGTAGTCGATGAAGGCCGCGCCCAATTCGCTGTGACCGGCCGCGTCATCCAGCAGCTCTGCCGCCGCGCTGTCGGCCTGCGGCGCATACAGCTGGGCCGTCATGGCCGTGCTATCATCCAGCAGGAGCGCCACCGTTACATCGTCCGGGACACCATAGCACCCGGACCAGTATAGGAAGGCGTTCAGATTATCCGTATAGCCCATGTTGCCGTCCGCATCCAGCGCCACGGTGTACACCAGATTCAGGCCGCTGACCCGCAGGCTGTCCGGTTCCTGTACAAACCATTCTGCCACCGCTTTGGCCGTGTTATCCAGCTCCTGTGTATGGGCAACGCCCAGCTGCTGCGCCAGCTCTGCGGCTTTTTCAGCGTCCGTGCCGGTGTTCACGCTCCCCAGCCCGCTGCAGGCCGTAAGCACACCAAGCGCCAGCACCCCAGCCAGCAGGCAGACAAGCAGATTTTTCCAGTGTTTCATCTTGATCAGCTCCTTTCACGCTGCATCCGTCCCCGCCGCCCCAGACCGGCAGGGCCTTTTTGTTCATGATATCATGCTTCCGGGCAAAAAACAAGGCCGCTGCCTGCAAACGGCAGCGGCCTTGTCCGGTTTTTACTTTGCGTACTCGACAGCGCGGCTCTCGCGGATGACGTTGACCTTGATCTGGCCGGGGTAATCCAGCGTATCTTCGATCTTCTTGGCGATGGAGCGTGCCAGCAGGATGACCTGATCGTCGCTGATGACGTCGGGCTTGACCATGATGCGCACTTCGCGGCCTGCCTGCACGGCAAAGGCCTGCTCCACGCCCTCAAAGCTGGAAGAGATCTCCTCCAGATTTTCCAGACGCTTGACGTAGCTTTCCACATTCTCGCGGCGGGCACCCGGGCGGGCGGCGCTGATGGCGTCGGCAGCCTGAATGATGAAGGCCAGCGGGGTCTTGGGTTCCACATCGCCGTGGTGAGCCTCAATGGCATGGATGATCTGGGTGTTTTCCTTATACTTGCGGCAGATATCCACACCGATCTGCACATGGCTGCCCTCGATCTCATGATCCAGTGCCTTGCCGATATCATGCAGCAGACCGGCACGGCGTGCCATGGTCACGTTCACACCCATCTCGCCTGCCAGCAGGCCGGCCACCCAGGCCACTTCCATGCTGTGGTTCAGGGCGTTCTGGCCAAAGCTGGTACGGTACTTCAACCGGCCGATCAGCTTGATCAGGTCCGGGTGCAGGCCGTGGATGCCCAGCTCCATCACCGCACGCTCGCCTTCGCGCTTCATCTGCAGCTCCAGCTCGTGGCGGCACTTTTCCACCGTTTCCTCAATGCGGGCGGGGTGGATGCGGCCGTCGCCGATCAGGCGTTCCAGGGTCATGCGGGCCACCTCGCGGCGGGTCTGGTCGAAGGAGGACAGGGTAATGGCCTCCGGGGTATCGTCGATGATCAGGTCCACACCGGTGGCGGTTTCCAGCGCACGGATGTTGCGGCCCTCGCGGCCGATGATGCGGCCCTTCATCTCGTCACTGGGCAGCGGCACCACGCTCACGGTGGTCTCGCTGCAGTGGTCGGCGGCGCAGCGGCTCACGGCCTGACCGATCAGGTTGCGGGCGATGTTGTCGCAGTTCTCCTTCAGGTCGGTCTCGTAGGCGGCAATGCGCACGGCCTTTTCGTGGGTGAGCTCCTCATCCACCTTGTGCAGCAGCACCTCGCGGGCGTCCTCCTGGCTCAGGCCGGCCAGCGTTTCCAGACGCTCCATCTCCTTGGCGCGCAGGGCGTCGATCTCGGCCAGACGGGCGTCGGCCTCGGCGGTACGCTTCTTCAGGTCCTCTTCCTTGCGCTCCAGGGCTTCGGTCTTGCGGTCCAGGGCATTTTCCTTCTGGTCAATGCGGTTTTCCTGACGGCTGATCTCAGCACGGCGCTGTTTGATCTCCTTGTCGGCCTCTGCCTTCTGGGCATCGACCTCGGCCTTCAGCTTGAAGGCCTCGTCCTTGGCTTCCAGAACCGCTTCCTTGCGCTTCTGGTCTGCGGTCTTGATCGCTTCGTTCACCAGGCGGGTCGCCTCGGCTTCGGCGCTGCCGATCTGTGCTTCGGCGGTCTTTTTCCGGTTGTTGTAACCAACAAAATAGCCCGCAGCTGCACCGACAACACCCACGATCAGGGCCACGATCACTTCGATCGCGGTCATCGTGTTCACTCTCCTTTGTTCTGATTTTTCATTCAGGTTCAAATAAGCAGGAGACGCTGTGCGGCAGGCTGTGGGCAACGATCTATAAGGGAGCCTTCCATGCAAAAAGTGACAACAAAAATCACACGCGCAGGCAGACCCTGCACGGGCATTGCGGCTTTTTTCTATCCGGTTCTGGCTTATATAAAACAGGCGCGCTTCGCCTGTGGAGAAACTCCGGTCATGGGGACGACCTGCACACAGCGTCTTTTATTCCATACTACTAATTATATTACGAAACATTTGCACGCTTGTCAAGGGAAAACCGGCTCCCGTCGCATATTTTTTGTGCACATGGCCGATTTTATGCCGCAAAAACCCCGGTGCATCTGCATACACCGGGGCTCATTCTGCATCATTATTCCAGATACATCCTCCGCAGGCGCATCCGCCGGGCGGGAGTCAGGCCGTACTCCCGGGCCAGATACTCCTCCGCGCTGCCACACGCTTCCCGGATGACCTGCAGCACATAGGGTGCCGCACCCGGATCCACGCCCGCCTGTGTGCAGAACCGCATCCGCTTGGACGGGTCGGCAGCGATCTCTTCCGCGTGGCCCGCCAGAAGGGCGTCGATCTCGGCCTTGCGGCAGACATTCGTCTGCACAAAGTCCGCGCAGATCGTCTCGTCGGACGCACCTAGCGCCAGCAGGATCAGCATGGCGGCCACGCCGGTGCGGTCCTTGCCGGCAGAGCAGTGGAACAGGATGGGCGTCTCGCCGGCTTCCAGCGCCCGGAACAGCTCCTTGAAGGCCTTGTTGCCGAACAGCATCTGTCGGTACATCCGGTACAGGATGTTCTCGCCCTCCCGGGCGGTGTGCATCATGCGCTCGATGTCACCGGGGGCAAAGCTGATCTCATGGCCGTCGTCGCCGCACAGGGCACAGATCTGCACCAGCCGGGCACCGTCCGGCACATAGTCCGGCTCGGCCTGGGCCTCGGCAGTGCTGCGCAGGTCCAGAATCAGCCGCAAGCCCAGCGCATCCAGCCGGGCACGGTCCGCCGGGTCGGTGAGCCGCGCGGTGCACACGCCGCGCCAGATCTGGCCCCAGCGCACGGTCTTGCCCTCATCGGCCGGATAGCCGCCCAGCTCCCGGAAGTTGGTCGCACCCGCAAAGGGCAGCTGGGTGCCAGGGGCCGGGTGCACCGGAGCGGCAGGCTTTGCCGCCGTGCTGGACAGCACCGGGAAGTTGTAGAAGGGCTTGGCCGGACGGCCCCGGCGCGGCGGCAGCGAGGCGGCCCCGCCCAGCACCTCCATCAGGTAGCTGCGCAGCAGGTCGATGTAGGCCGAGGTATAGTCCCGGCGCTGTACCAGTGATACGCACAGCGGGGGCAGGTCCTCCAGCAGCACGTCCCGCACCCGGTCCAGCTCCCGCCGGGCACCGGGCTCGTAGCGGGTCAGGCAGGTGCACAGCTGCTCCTGCACCAGATAATAGGCCTGGTAAAAGCTGGGGCCGATCTCGGCGTTGGGCGCAAACCCGGCCCGGGCACAGGCCGACCACAGCGGACTGAACAGGTCCTGCCGCAGGCTGGGCAACAGCACCCGCTGCCCCCGCAGGTCGGCCAGCGGGATGCTCTCCCGGTCCCAGAAGGGGTGACCGCGGGGCACCAGCAGGCAGGCAGGGTCGGCCCGCAGGGTGGTGCGGGCCAGTACCGGGGCCGCACAGCCCAGGTCGATGACCAGACCGGCGTCCAGCTCGCCCTGCTCCACGGCATCGGCCACAGCGTCGTTGTCCAGCAGGCGGAACCGCATCTCCACATGAGGGTACTGCTGGCGGAACTTGTCCAGCTGCGTTTCCAGCCCAGGCAGGTAGTCCGGCACCAGCGCCACGCTGATGCCGATGTGCACCGGCTGGGCCGACTGGATCTCGGCCCGCAGGGCGGCCTGCATCTGCTGGAACTGCTCCACCACCGGGGTGGCATGGCGCTGCAGGCTCATGCCGCGGTCGGTGAGGGTGAGCTTGTGGTGGGCACTGAGGAACAGCGGCCCGCAAAGTTCCGCTTCCAGCGCAGAGATGCTCTGCCGCAGCGCCTGCCGCGACAAAAACAGCCGCTGTGCGGCCCGGGTATAATTCATTTCTTCGCACAATACCAGAAAGTAGTGCAGCTGGCGGATGTCCATGGTTTCCTCCTGCGGATGTTTGTCATAAATAAAGAATACCGCCTTTTCCGGCAATTGTAAAGCCGGTGGACCTTCTTCCCGGTCACATTTTTTGCTGCGCTCTGCATTCCGCCGTATCACGCCGTCACATGGACCGCATTTTCCCGGACGGCATCAATGGTTTCCATCAGTTCTCCGCCCATTTTGCCGTCAAACAGACGGGTGAACAGGATGGGCTGGTCGAAAGGCGGTTTCATCAGGACGGCTTTGCTTTCCACATAGCCGTTCTGCTCGATGTAATGGATGACCTTCTGCACGAAAGCGATCTGCTTTGCATTCAGCGATTCATCGTTGATGAACTTAGAGAATGCCTGCATGGCGGCTTCGTAGTCGAGCTTCGCCACCTTGCGCACCAGCAGACCAAACGGGGTATCTTTGAACTCCCGGGCATAATCTTCTTTGCTGCCCAGCTCGCTGGTGAATAGGTACAAGCCCCAAAAGCCCTTATAAAGCAAAAAAGACGACAAACCGTTTAATTCAACGATTTATCGTCCTTTTGGTGCGCTCGAGGGAACTCGAATCCCTGGCCCTCTGATTAAAAGTCAGATGCTCTACCGGCTGAGCTACGAGCGCATATTCTGCAACAATACAATACTGCCAAATAATATTACCATAAATGCCGATAAAATGCAAGTACCCGGCCGAAAATTCTTGCGTTGCACTTATGAAGTCCCTCGCGGGGACTTTAAGCGACCGAACGGTCTCGCCGCAGGCGAGATGGAGGGATTTTATCCCGACAAGTTCCTCTTTACAAAACCGGACAGAATCGTTACAATCAAAGCAAATCCGATTTAGGCTCTTTTCCGGGCAGGCAGTGCCTGGCCCCGCCGCGATTCTTTCCCCCTGCAGGAGGTACTTTCTATGAAAAAGATCACTCGCCGTTCCGTTCTTCGTCTGTCCGGGCTGGCGGCCGCTTCGCTGGCGCTGACCAGCTGCCGGGCCGCCGGTTCTGCCGCCGTTGGCAGCCGCTTTTCCGACTGGCTGCGGCAGAAGCTCGCCAACAGCTCTTCCTCTGCATCCTCGGAGGCGGCAGCCTCCGGCGAGGCAGCGGCTTCCAGTGAGGCCGCCGCATCTTCCGCAGCAGCGGAGGAGCCGGCCGCGTCCAGCTGGCTGCCTGCCTACGACGCCGACCCGCTGACCGGCGAGGCCAACCGCAGCAGCGGCCGCATCGTGGGCGTGATGGTCAACAACATCAGCTATTCCGAGCGGCAGAACGCCCGCCCTCAGCGGGGCCTTTCTTCTGCTGACCTGCTCATCGAGAGCAAGGTGGAGGGCGGCATCACTCGCTTCTGTGCCGTGTACCGCGACGCCGACAGCATCCCCGAGGTGGGGCCCATGCGCTCCGGCCGGGACCAGTTTCTGCAGCTGCTGATGCCCTGGCAGGCGCTGTACTACCACGACGGCGAAAGCGCCCCCTGCACCAAGTTCATCAGCGTCTACAACTACTCCGGTCTGAACATCGGCGGCAAGAGCTACTTCAACACGCCCACCCATCCCCATGTGGCCCACCGGGACAGCCGCGGCCGCAACGTTGCCTACGAACACACCGAGTTCACCTCCGGCAAGGAGATCCGGCAGGCCGCCGCCAATGCCGGCATCGGCCTGAGCCACGATTACGACACCACCTTCTTCCGCTTTGCGGACTACCGCACCGGGGCCGAGAATACCATGCGCGGCACCGCTTCCGGCCGGACGATACGCATCGTGCACTCCGACAACTACAAGACCAGCTTTACCTACAACCTGCTGAGCCGCACCTATAAAATGCAGATGTACAGCCACGCCGCCGGTGGATTCGAGAACACCGTGGACGAACTGAACGGCAAGCAGCTGAGCTTCGACAACCTGCTCATCTGCTTTGCCCCCATCGCCGCCTACCCTGGCGACTCCGGCGACGTGCAGCAGGTGAGTTATATTTCCGGCGGCGAAGCCTACTTCTTCAGCCGGGGCGGGGTACAGGTGGGCCGCTGGGAGAAGGCCTCCCCGGAGCATCCGCTGAAGGTCTACGATGACGCCGGGGCTGAGCTGCTCTTCAACCGCGGCAAGACCTACCTTGCCATTGTGGACGACGATGAGTGGTCCAATTTCAGCTATCAGTAAACGAGGGGAACGCCATGAAACGCATCTGGATCCAGCGCATCGGTGCGGCCGTGCTGTGCGCTGTGCTGCTGGCCGGCTGCATGCCGGGCGGCCCGGCAGCCGACAGCACGGCTTCTGCTGACCCCCTGACCGGGCAGGAGCAGCAATACCCGGGCCAGCGTCCGGCGGCAGTGGTCATCGACAACGCCCCCGGCAGCACCACCCAGTGGGGCATCGGCAGCGCCTCTGTGGTGCTGGAGGCCGCAGCCCGTGCGGACACCGCCCCCAGCCTGTGCCTGGTCTATCCCTCCGTGTCGGCCATGCCGACGGTGGGGCCGGTCACGCTGGGGCAGGACCTGTTCTGGCGGCTGCTCAGCGGCCAGCAGGTGCTGCCCATCCAGCGCGGCTGCGACCTGTACACCCGCAATTTTCTGGACTACTGGAACCTGCGCGCGGTGGACGCGCTGGAAACAGGCCGCAACGCCTTCACCACCGGCAATACCGACTGGGCCAGCCCGCTGTGGTGCACCAACGGTCAATCTGTGGCCAAGGTGCTGGGCAGCCTGAGCCTCTCGTCCGCGCTGTCCGAGGACCCTGCGGAATCCGCAGACAGCACGCAGGAAGGGGACACCCCCGCCGTACCCACTGTCCCGGCCCTACTGCCTCAGCAGACCGACGGCCACCTGCCGGATGCGGACGTTGCCGACGCAGTTCAGGCGGCAGTACAGTTCCCATCCGGCAGCACCACCCGCTTTGCCTACGATACCGACACCGGCACCTACGGGATGCTGCACAATGACGGCACCCCGCAGCTGGACGCCAACACCGGCGCCCAGGCCGCCTTTGACAACCTCCTGGTGCTGTACAGTGCCTCCACCCCGCGGGACGATGGCTGCACCCTGGACTACGACCTGACCATGGGCGGCGGCCTGTGGCTCAACGGCGGCCACCTGTGGCACATCACCTGGACCCAGGGCACCGGCTCGACCTTTGCCTTTTACGACGCCGATGGCCGCCCGCTGCGCATCCTGAGCGGCCGCAGCTACATTGCATGGCTTTCCAGCCTGACCGGTGAGGAAGTCACCGTACAGGATTCCGCCGGGAACGACCTGCTGCAGCCCTGACACACAAAAAGCTCCTCGTGCAGATGCACGGGGAGCTTTTTGCGTTTATTCGGTTTACAGATCCACCACGCTGCCCACCTCGGCAGGGGTGGCGGGCACCATGCCCAGTTCCGCTTCGTCCGCGCCGCGCTGCACCGTGAAGGTGACGCTGCGCCCGGCGGCAAAGTCCGGGGCATAGGTGAGCTCCAGCGTCTGCCAGTCCTCCGGCACGGCGCAGAAGCAGTGCAGCAGCGCACCGCGCCCGGCGGCCAGATTCAGGGTAAAAATCGAAGCATCCGCCGCGTTCTCACCATACAGCGGGGCGGCAAAGCTGCCGCAGCGCACCGCACGGCCGTTGCAGGCGGCCGTGACCCCGGTGCCCATGCTGTACAGGTCCTCCCGGGTGGACACCCGACGGCTCTGCAGGTAGCTTTCGCCCACCGGCAGCGCATGGCCGGACAGGTTCTCCACCGAGAGATACACCAGCACACCGCCCAGACCCGGAGCCGGGGCATAACCCAGCAGCTCCACTGCCGCCTTGCCGTCCAGCAGGGCAGGGTCGCCCGCAGCACGCAGCTCGGCCGCTGCTGCGGATACACCGGTGAGCAGGGCAGCCGCAAGGCTGACCGCACCGGAGCCGGCACATTTCAGGAATGACCGGCGGGAGATGGCTTGTGACATGGGAACTTCCTCCTTGGCGAAACGAAAAAGTGGTTCCTTTATACAATAAAGGATTGTGACCGTTCTGTCAAGCGGTTGCCCCGGATTGTAACCGATTCTTTGCGTTTATTCGTAGGCCTCGTTCTCTTCGGTCTCGGCCTGGCCGCGCAGGGTGTCGGCATAGCCGAAGGGCACGATGTCGATGGCCTCCACCAGCTTGTCCCGCATCCACAGCTGCACGTCAGTCTGCACGGTGTAGCCACAGCCGGGGTCTGCCATCCACTGCTCGGGGCGGCGGCTGGGCAGAGCACGCTGGCTGAGCATGCTCATGATCACGCCGCCGTGGGTCACACAGGCGGCCTCGGTCACGTCCATGCGGATCATATACTCAAACAGCTTGAGCAGGCTTTCGGCGCAGCGGGCGTGAAACTGCTCGGTGGGCTCAGCCCCCTCCGGCACAAAGCCGGAACCCGGGGTGATCCACTTTTTAAAGTCCTCGTCGTGCACCAGTTCCTTCACGGGCTTGTTCTCGAATTTGCCAAAGCCCGCCTCCCGCAGATCGTGCACCGTAAAGGTGTGGGCCGCGTTGGGGAACAGGATGTTGGCCGTTTCCACCGCACGCAGCATGGGCGAGGAGAACACGGTGTCCACCTGGGGGTACTCAAAGCGTTCCTTCAGTTCGGCCAGCTGGGCACGGCCCTCGTCGCACAGCGGGATGTCGGTGCCGCTGCCGATGTACAGGCCCTGCAGGTTGCCGGCGGTCACGCCGTGACGGATGAGATGAAGTTTAAATGTTTTCATGCATAGCACCTCGTATCATGTGGGAGGGCGTCCGGGGCAGGCCAGGGGAGGATCAGCCCTCGCTGTGGTTCACCTCAACGGTGGTGGGGAACACGTTCATGTCCAGGCGGCAGTTGTCACGGATGGTAACGCTGGTCAGGGCGTTGCAATCCTTGAAGGCGCCGGTCTTGATGTAGCCCACGCTCTCGGGGATGGTGATATCGGTGAGGGCAGTGCAGCCGTTGAAGGCACCGGCCTCGATGTACTCCACGCCGTCAGCGATGTTCACGGTGGTCAGGTTGGTGCAGCCCTTGAAGGCGACGGCACCGATGCTGGTGACAGTGCCTTCCACTTCCACATTGGTGATCTGGTCGGCCTGGTCTGCCCAGGGTGCCGGGCTGTCGGAGGTAAAGTTGGTCATACGGCCGGTGCCGCTGATGGTCAGGGTGCCGTCGGCCAGGGTCCAGGTCACGTTCTCGCCGCAGGAGTTGTCGCCGGCGGCAGCAGCGGATGCAGCGGTGGAAGCGGTGCTGGAAGCAGCAGAAGATGCGCTGCTGCCGCAGCCGGTCAGGGCGATGCAGCTCACAGCCAGAACAGCGGCAGCGGCCAGGCTGCACAGACGGGTGATGGTGTTGCGTTTCATTTGGGTAATCCTCTTTCCTATTCCTATTTTTATAGCCTCCCTGCCCACCACAAAGCTGTGCGCCGGGCAAGGACAGGCGCCAAAACAGCATTATAGCACAAAACCAGGAAAGATGGAAGTTCCAATTTGGAATTTTTGCATTTTGCGCCGGGTGCCGTTTCTTTTGGCCGGAACGGGAGCCATTTTCTGGCAGAAAAGCGCGTCCTCTGCCAAAAATATTCTCGCCCGGCATCTTTGTGCCCCGGGCGTCCGCCACAAAATGTATGCTGTTATACCTGTAGTTTAACATAGATGTAGTGTGCCCGGCAAGGCCTTTGACAGAAATGACGAAATTTGATGAAAAATATCGTCACTTTTCTTGCTTTACATTTCGTTTTCCGTTGTGTATAATCAACCTGCTGTAAACCAAAAATCAAGGATGTTCCCCAACCCGGGGTCATTGAGGAGTCAGAGATCATGGAATTCAATCGTATCATCAAACTGCTGCGCAAGGAGCGCGGCATCACCCAGAAGCAGGCGGCGGAAGATCTGGGTGTTTCGCAGGCCCTGCTGTCCCACTACGAAAAAGGCATCCGCGAGTGCGGGCTGGACTTTGTGGTGCGCGTGGCCGACTATTATAATGTCTCCTGCGACTATCTGCTGGGCCGCAGCGCCGAGCGCAACGGTATGATGCTCTCGGCCGAGGACCTGCCCAACCCCGACAAGATGAAGGACAACATCTACCACGGCAGCGTGCTGCCCACCATGAACAAAAAGCTGATCTCCAACAGCCTGAACGTGCTGTATGCCAAGATTGGCCAGTGCCACAGCAAGGCCCTGACCACCGAGGTGAGTGCCTACCTGATGATGGCCGTGGCCAAGATGTTCCGCCTACTGTACTCGGCCGAGCCCCACAACGCATCCAGCATGTTCAGCATCGGTGCCCACCGCTGGCGCGGCTATTCCGACGCCGTGATGCGCATGTCCGAGGCCAATGTGGAAGCCCTGCTGGCCGGGGAGGACCTGAAGGGTGCCGAGGGCGTAAAGGACCCCGCCTGCCTTGCCATGACCACCGAGAGCCTGACCCGCGAGTTCCCGCTGTACACCCCCAGCCTGCTGAATCTGGTCAAGACCAGCGAGACCCACGTCAAGGGCCTGACCCCTGAGGACTGAAATCCCGTCGTACTGGGGTGATATTCCTGTGAATTGTTCCCCCAAACTCTTGCATCTGTGCACCAAAAACGGTATAAACAGAGTAGAAGATTCTGGAAAGGACAACATTTCCACCGATCAAGAGGAGGACAATACCTATGTCGAACAAGATTTCCCGCCGTGCATTCCTGAAGTGTGCAGGTGTTTCCGCTGCAGCGGTCGGCTCTGCCAGCCTGCTGAGCGGCTGCAAGACCAATGGCAGCAACACCACCGTCAACGACGTGAAGGTGGGCGACACCGTCAAGAACTGGAACGGTCTGGGCGTGCAGCTGTCCAGCGTGTTCCACCTGACCCAGGATCCCGCACGGCCCGGCTATGAGTATCTGGGCGTGCGCGTGACCGTGCTGAACCGCAGCAAGACCGAGACCTACACCATCGGTGCACAGGGCGTGGATGCCATCAACGCCGCTTACCCCGTGCCCCCGCTGGAGAACGTGGACGCCAACTTCCAGGCCATGGCCGCTGCTACCACCGACTTTGTTGCCACCTGCGACGGCCAGGGTGCCGCCGTGAGTGCCAACATCTCGCTGTACAATTCCAACTCCCAGAGCTTTTCCGACAGCGAGACCCTGCCCCCGCAGGGCTCCGGCTACATCGTGCTGATGCTGCAGGTGCCCACCGGCTGGAAGGAGCTGCAGGTGACCTACATGCCCACCTTTGCCCCGGACAAGACCCTGACCTTTACCATGAAGGCCGCCGATGTGATCCGCGGATAATTGCATTCGATTTCGTCCATTTTGTACGATATACCCACAGAATGTTCACAATTATTTTATAAAAAGCATTGACTTTTGCGGTCATTTCGCCTATTGTATAAGTAACGCCAGCTTGGCATATACTGTATAATTTTGTATTCCAGGAGGAGGAATCTATCATGTCCAACGTTTTCTCCCGCCGCTCGTTTCTGAAATATACCGCCGTGGCCGCCGTGGCTGTGGCCGGTACCAGCCTGCTGGGCGGCTGCTCTGGTTCTGGCGCAGAAACTGCGATCCAGACCACCTATCCCAGTGATAATGTCGTGCTGAAGGTAAAGTCCACTCTGGAGACTTTGGAGTATGATCCCACCGACGGCCATGCGACCTTTACGATCCATATCGTCAACGGCCGCAAGAATCCCATCGTCGTGAGCCCCAATCGTTTTGCAGTCAAGGCCTACGATAAGAACAACAACTGCATCGCAAACATCTTTGTGGGTTCTACCCAGGGCAGCCTCAACGCCTTCCTGGCCTCTGGCGACACCAACCCCATCAGCCGCGGTAAGGAGTGCACCTACACCGTTATTGCATCCGGCCTGCCTGTGGCCGAGGATACCGAATGCCCCGTCGCTTCCCTGCGTATCATCTACACCCCGGATACCGAGTACAACGAGTACACCGCAAACTGGATCATCTCCCCGGATACTGCGGTCCCTGCTTTGGGCTGACCCTTACACCATATTTTGTTGATAAACGGAGGAACGTATCATGTCTTACACTTTTTCCCGGCGTGATTTTCTGAAGTATTCTGCCATGACCGCTGTGGCTGTGGCCGGTGCCGGCCTGCTGACGGGCTGTGAGATCCAGGACCCCAACAACCCTGTTATCAAAAAGCTGGGTTATGGCACGACCTTGGGCACCACCGGCGGCCTGCTGGAGAGCGTGGATACGGAGGGCACTGACGGTGTCTTTACCTTCACGGTGAAGAACAACTCCGATGCCTCCCTTCGTATGGACCCCAACGAGAGCTTCGTAGTAAAGGTCCTGGACAAAGACGGCAACAGCAGGTGGAACAACTTGTTCAACCTGTCCATCGCAGCTGTTCCGGGGAAGGATGGCAATGTTCCTGACATCCTCCCGGAGCTTCCTGCCCGGACTGTGGGTGAGTACAAAGTCCGTGTGCCCTTCTACGCCTCTTCCGCTCCCACGTCTGAGGAGACCCTGGAGTTCACCTTCATTCCTCTCCCGGCCAAGTCTCCTGAACTCCGCATGACCTGGAAGATCCTCGGTGCAGACCTCGTCAAGTAATTCTCCAATCTTTGCATTTCAGCCCGCACCCTTGGTGCGGGCTTTTTTGACCCTTTTGTTGGGCAGTTCGTCGCAAAGTGCCTATCGTTTTTTAGTGATTTTGTGTCTTGTGCACAGTTCCGTTTTCCGGTACAATAAAAGAACAAGCAACGGACAAAGCGCAGCGGCAGAGCCACTTGCCGCCGCGCTGTTATATTTTGCGGCGGGTACGCCCGCCCGGCTGAAAAGGAGTGCTGTCTGTTATGATCAACATGGTCAAGCTGCCCACCAAGAAAAGTGACCTGTTCCTGCGCGTTGCCAAGGGACATTTTGCCACCAGCCACAGCCACATCAACTATTACATCGACGTCACCACCCAGAAGGCCCGCCTGTCGGAGGCCAAGGCCGTGGCCAAGGAGCTGGTGAGTGCCTACCAGCACAGCACCATCGTGGACACCGTGCTCTGTCTGGACGGCACCCAGGTCATCGGCACCTGTCTGGCCAATGAGCTGACCAAGGACGGCTTTGCCAACATGAACGCCCACCAGACCATCTATGTCATCACCCCGGAGTACACCACCGGCAGCCAGATCATCCTGCGCGACAATCTGGCCCCCATGGTCAAGGGCAAGCATGTGCTCATCCTGGCCGCTTCCATCACCACCGGCTACACCGTGCAGGCCGCTGTGGAGGCCGTGAACTATTACGGCGGCATGGTGGCTGGGCTTTCGGCTATTTTTGCCACCACCCACGAGTGCATGGGCTACCCGGTCACCTCCATCTTCGACCCCGCCAGCCTGCCGGATTACGCCAGCTTTGACAGCCGCGACTGCCCCCTGTGCAAGGCCGGCCAGCACATCGACGCCTTGGTCAACAGCTTCGGCTATTCGGCCCTGTAAGGAGACCCCCAATACAAAAGCGTCTGCAGAAGCCTCTGCAGACGCTTTTTGTTTGCCCGGGGCACCGGGTCATTGTTTTTTGGGGAATACAAAGGGATTGCAGCGGTATACCGCCACCAGATACAGCGCCATGAAGCACCACACCACCGGCTCGCAGAGGATGACCGCATCGTAGGCAAACCGGGGGATGAACACCAGCACGAACACCACCTTGCCCAGGAACTCGATGACACTGGAAAACAGCGGCAGCACCTTTTCGCCCAGGCTCTGCAGGGCATAGCGGGTGGACAGCAGCACCCCCAGCACCGCATAGAAGGGGGAGGTCCAGCGCAGATAGCGTGCGCCGTTTTCCAGCACGAGGGCCTCCGATGAGCCGGACACCATGCGCACCAGCCACTCGGCGCTCACCTGCATCAGCAGCACCGTCACCACCATGACCACCAGCGAATACAGGTAGATTTCCCGCATGCCCTTGCGGATGCGCTCCGGCTGGCCTGCGCCGTAATTCTGGGAAACGAAGGTGGACGCCGCATTCGCCATGGCGATGAGCGGCATATCCGTGAAGGCAAACAGCTTGCGGGCCGCCGTGTGTCCGGCGATGGTCAGGGTGCCCAGCCCGTTGATGCCGTACTGCAAGATCACCGAACCGGCAGACACGATGCTGCTCATCAGGCCCATGGAGATGCTCTGGCTGAACAGGTCCCAGTACAGCTTGCGGCCCACGTCCAGATGCTTCCGGCCCGGGATGAGGATGCGCACCCGCGTCATGACATAGAGGATGCACAGCACCACTGACACGCCCTGTGCGATCACGGTAGCCACAGCGGCACCGGCCACGCCCATGCCCATCCCGGCAATGAACCACAGGTCCAGCACCACGTTCAGCGCCGAGCTGAGCAGCAGGAACACCAGCGGCATCACACTGTTGCCGATGGCCCGCAGCAGGCCCGCGCACAGGTTGTAAGCGAACATGACGATGACGCCCAGATCAATGATGATGATGTAGCGGTAGGCATCTTCCAGAATTTCGGCGGGGGTGTCCAGCAGCTCCAGCAGGGGCCGCAGGCCGAAAAAGCCTGCCGTGGTGATGGTCAGCGACGCCACCAGTCCGATGACCAGCGACCCGGCCACCGTGCGCTTGAGCAGGTCCTCGTCCTGAGCGCCGTAGGCGCGCGCTGCCACGATGGCAAGGCCGTTGCCGATGCCAAGGCCGAAGCCCACCAGAAGCTCGTAGATGGCTCCGCAGGAGCCAATGGCAGCAAGGGCGGTGTCGCCCAGCACGTTGCCCACGATCATGGTGTCCACGGTGTTGTACAGCTGCTGGAACAGGTTGGAAATGAGAATGGGCAGCATGAACAGCACCAGACTCCTGAAGATGGGGCCGTGCATCAGGTCTACATTCATCTGGAAGAGGTTCTTCTTCCGGGACTGGGTCTGGGTCATAGGGTTCCTCCAACTTTATTTTTACCGCAAAACAAGGGGCCGCCCGGAAAGCAGTCCCTTGTTTTGTCGTTTTATGCAGTTGCTTTTTACGAAGAAGCTGCCCGCGGCGGCCCCTCTCGTGAAAAGGCAGTCAGAGCGGCCCGCAGGCCGCTCTGACTGCAAAATCAAAAACATTTTTCCGCTGAAAATTGCCAGAGCGCAAGCGGCGGCAATTCCAATCGTGCTCTTTACAGCTCCTGGGTCTCAAAGCCGTGGCCGGTGAGCACCTCCACGCTGGTAAAGCCTGCGGCCTTGATGGCGGCAGCGGCCTCGTCAAAGCCGTAGGTCAGGCTGGCAATGTCGTGGGAATCGGAGGTGATGATCACCTTGCCGCCCATCTTCTGCCACTCACCCAGCAGCCAGGGGCCAGGGTAGAAGTCCTTGCGGTAGCCGCGGTAAACGCCGCCGGTGTTCACTTCCAGCAGGCAGTCGTTGTCCTTTGCGGCCTGCAGGGCCTTGAGAGCAGCAGCCTTGTAGCGGGGCGACTCCTCGTCGAAGAACTCCCCCTTGGCGTTCAGCTTCTTGATCAGGTCGATGTGGGCCAGAATATCCGGCTTGAGGGCGGCCACCTTTTCCACCTCGGCAAAGTAGGCTTCCACAGCGGCCAGCGGGTCGGCGTCGAAGTCGTCGTTGATGCAGTCCCACAGGTCCTGCGGGCGGAAGTCGATCTCGTAATACTTGCCGGTGTTCTTGCCGTACAGGTGGTGTGCGCTGCCGATCCAGTAATCGTAGCCGGTGCGCTTGTCCTCGCTGAGGATGTCCCACTCGATGCCGCACAGGATGTCCACCTTGCCCTTGTACTCGGCCTTGAGCTTGGCGATGGTGGCCTTGTACTGGGCGGTGCGGCTGGGGCTCATGCAGTATTCGCGGTCGCGCTGGGTGTAGCTATGGCCGGTGAAGCCCAGCGTAGTCAGGCCCTGCGCGCACGCAGCGCTTGCCATATCCTGCAAGGTATTTTTGCCATCGCACATGGTGGAGTGGCAATGGACACTGGACTTCTTATAATCTGCCATAATTGCTTCACTGCATCCTTTCCTGCTTGACCTTATGGTCAATGACGTGTCGTTTTTCCAGTTCACGGGTCACGTCCTCCACCGTGATGCCGGCGCTGACCATCAGCACCAGAACATGGTAGGCCAGATCACTGATCTCGTAAACGGTTTCTTCCTTGTCCTCTTTTTCGCCTGCAATGATGACCTCGGTGCACTCTTCGCCCACCTTTTTCAGGATCTTCTCCTTGCCCTTTTCAAACAGGTAGGTGGTGTAGCTGCCCTCTTTGGGGGAATCCTTGCGGCCTTTGATCAGTTCATACAGGCCCTGCCAGCTGAACTGTTTCAGCTCCGGGGAGACGTATACTTCGTTGAAGAAACAGCTCTCGGCCCCGGTGTGGCAGGCCGGGCCGGACTTGACCACTTCCACCACCAGTGCGTCCTTGTCGCAGTCGGCAGTGATGGACACCACCCGCTGCACGTTGCCGCTGGTCTCGCCCTTGCGCCAGATCTCCTGACGGCTGCGGCTCCAGAACACGGTGCGACCTTCGGCAATGGTGAGGGCCAGCGTCTCAGCGTTCATGTACGCGAGGGTGAGCACCTCTTTGGTGTAGTGATCCTGCACGATGGCAGGAATCAGGCCCTTTTCGTCAAATTTCAGTTCCATGGTCGTTTCTCCCTCCCCGGATGGGGATAGCTCTAGTTTAGCGTATTCGGCTTGCAAACGCAAGGGGTACGGCGTATTTTTACAGGCGCATTTCCACGCCATTCTCCGCCAGATATTCCTTCAGGTCCCGGATGGTCAGCAGCTTCTGGTGGAAGATGCCGGCCGCAAGGCCCGCGTCGATGCCCTTGTGGTGGAACAGCTCCAGAAAATCCTCTTTTTTTCCGGCACCGCCGCTGGCGATGATGGGCACGTCTACGCGGGCCGCCACAGCGTCCAGCATTTCCAGATCAAAGCCATTGCGCACGCCGTCGGTGTCGATGCTGTTCAGGCAGATCTCCCCGGCACCGTGGTCCACGCACCAGCGGATCCAGTCCAGCGCATCCCGGCCGGTGTCCTCGCGGCCGCCCTTGGCGAATACCCGGAACTGGCCGTTCACCCGTTTGACATCCGCCGAGAGCACCACGCACTGGTTGCCGTAGCGCCGGGCCGCCGCCGGGATCAGGTCGGGGTCGCGCAGGGCACCGGAGTTGACGCTGACCTTGTCGGCACCGCATTTCAGCACCCGGTCAAAGTCCTCCAGCGTGTTGATGCCGCCGCCCACGGTGAGCGGGATGAATACCTCGCTGGCCACCCGGGTGAGGATGTCGGTGAAGAGGGCGCGGCCCTCAAAGCTGGCGGTGATGTCGTAGAACACCAGCTCGTCGGCCCCGGCCGCATTGTACATCCGGGCCATCTCCACGGGGTCGGCCACATCCCGGATGCCCTCAAAGTTCGTGCCCTTGACCACGCGCCCGCTGCGCACGTCCAGGCAGGGGATGATGCGTTTTGTGATCATATCGGTTTCCCCTCCGTTCAATCCTGTACCAGTTGTACGCAGCGTTCAAGGTCCAGTGCGCCGGTGTACAGGCTCTTGCCCAGAATAGCGGCTGCGGTGCCCATCTCTTTCAGTTCCAGAAGCTCCGCCTCGGACGAGATGCCGCCGCTGGCCGTAAAAGCCACGCCGGGCACCTCTGCTGCCAGCTGGCGGTACAGGGCCAGATTGGTGCCCTGCATGGCACCGTCGCAGGCGATATCGGTGTAGATGATGGCGGTGCACCCGGCGTCTGCCAGCCGCCTGCAGAAGTCCACGCCCGGCTCGGCGCTGACCTCTTTCCAGCCGTGGATGGCCACATAGCCGTCCTTGGCATCCACGCCCACGGCGATCCTGTCGCCGTATTTTTGCAGCATCCGGGCGGTGAAATCAAAATCCGTCACCGCCACGCTGCCCAGGATGCAGCGCCCCACGCCGAGGGAAAGATAGTTTTCAATGCGTTCCTCGGTACGGATGCCGCCGCCCACCTCGATGTACAGCCCGCCCTGTTTGGCCAGTGCGGCAATGGTGTCGTAATTGGAAAGGGTGCCGTCCTTCGCGCCGTCCAGATCGACGACGTGCAGGTTCCGGGCACCCGCCGCCAGGAACGCCCGTGCCTGGGCACAGGGATCCTCGCCGTATACGGTCATGCGGCTGTAGTCGCCCTGGGTCAGGCGCACCACCTTGCCGCCGCGCAGATCAATGGCTGGAAACAGTTGCATCATATTCTCCTTATAACTCCGCAAACGCTTTCAGGATGCGCAGGCCGGTGTCGCCGCTCTTTTCCGGGTGGAACTGGGTGCCGTACACCTTGCCCGCCCGTACCGCGCCGGTGACCGGGATGGAATACTCGCTGGTCGCCAGTGTACTCTCGGTACAGTTCTTGCCGTAATAGCTGTGGACGTAATATACATACTCGCCCTCGCGGATATACTGGAACAGCGGGTCGTCTTTCACGATGTGCAGTGCGTTCCAGCCGATCTGCGGCACCTTCAGGCTCTTGTCCGCAAGGTCCGGCTCCAGCGGGCACACCTCGCCTTGGATAAATCCCAGGCCCGCGTGTTCGCCGTACTCATAGCTTTTTTCAAACAGCAGCTGCATGCCCAGGCAGATGCCCAGCAGCGGCTTTTTTTCCGCCTCGGCCCGGATGACCGGCACAAGGCCGGTGGCCACCAGCTTGTCCATGGCGTCGCCAAAGGCACCCACGCCGGGCAGGATGAGCCGGTCGGCTTTGCGGATGGTATCGGGGTCGGCGGTGACCACCGTGTCCTGCCCCAGCTGTGCAAGGCTGGATTTCAGGCTGAACAGGTTGCCCACGCCGTAATCAATGATCGCGATCATACCAGCAGTCCTTTCGTGGAGGGGATCTCGTCCTTGTGGGCTTCGTCGATCTTCACCGCCGCACCCAGCGCATGTCCGGCCCCCTTGAAGCAGGCTTCGAGGATGTGGTGAGTATTTTCGCCCGCAAATTGTACAAAGTGGACGGTGGCGGGCACGCTGCGGGCAAAGCCCAGCCAGAATTCCTTGGCGCACTCCACGTCAAAATCGCCCACCTTCTCGGTGGTGCAGTGGATGTCCCAGTTCAGGGTGCAGCGGCCGGACAGGTCCACCGCGCACAGGATCAGCGCTTCATCCATGGGCAGGTGGAAACTGCCGTAGCGCTGGATGCCGCGCATATCGCCCAGCGCCCGGGCAAACGCCTGCCCCAGCGCGATGCCCACATCCTCGGTGGTGTGGTGGTAATCCACCTCCACGTCCCCGTGGCAGGTGAGCACCAGATCGAACCGGCCGTGCCGGGCAAACAGCTCCAGCATGTGGTTCAGGAAGCCGCACCCCGTGTCGATCTCGTAACGGCCGGAGCCGTCCAGATCCAGCGTCAGGTCGATCTGGGTCTCGTTGGTGTTGCGTTCCAGAGAGATCATCCGGTTTTCCATGGTTCATTCCTCCAGAATTTTGTCCAGTGTTTCCACAAGGGCCTGCATCTGCTCCGGCGTGCCGATGGTGATGCGCAGCCAGTTGGCGATGCGGGGTGCGTCAAAATGCCGCACCAGAATGCCGTTTTTCTTCAACTCTTTGTATAGTGTTCCGCCGTCTTTCCGGTCCGTACTTGCAAACAGGAAGTTTGACCGGCTATCCAGCACTGCAAAGCCGCGGGCTTCCAGCTGCTGCTTCGTCCAGCTGCGGGTGTCCACGATGGCGGCACGGGTGCGGTCAAAGTAGACCGTATCTTCCAGCGCGGCCTGCCCGGCTTTCAGGGTCAGGCGGTTGATGTTGTAGGGGTTCAGGCTGAACTTGACCCGGTTCAGGTCGGCAATGAGCTTTGCATTGCCCATGGCCAGACCCAGCCGGGCACCGGCCAGCTGGCGGGACTTGGAAAAGGTCTGCACCACCAGCAGGTTCTCGTACCGGTCGATGAGGGGCACGCAGCTCTCGCCGCCAAAGTCCACATAGGCCTCGTCCACGATGACCACGTTGTCGGGGTTGGCCTGCAGGATGCCCTCGATGGCGCTGCGCGGCAGGGCAAGGCCGGTGGGGGCGTTGGGGTTGGCGATGACGATGGTCTGGTGCAGGCCATCGTAGTCCTTCGGGTCCAGCGTGAAATCATCCTTCAGCGGGATGATGTGGCTGGGGATGTGCAGCAGCCCGCACCACACGCCGTAGCAGCCGTAGGTGATGTCGGCATAGGCCAGCGGGTGCTGTTCGTCGCAGAAGGCCCGCAGCGCAAAGAACAGGTTCTCGTCGCTGCCGTTGCCGGGCATGATCTGATCCGGCTGCAGCCCAAAATGGGCCGCCGCTGCCCGCAGCAGGTCGGCACAGGCGGGGTCGGAGTAAAGGCGGAGCTTTTCCACCTCGGCTTCACTCACCGCCGCCACCACCGCCGGGCTGGGCAGATAGGGGCTTTCGTTGGTGTTCAGTTTGATGTACTGCTGGTCCTGCGGCTGTTCGCCCGGCGTATAGGGGGTGACAGCGGACAGGGTGGGGGAAAGAAAACGGCTCATAATGGTTTCCTCAGGTCTATTCTGTTATGGCGAACGACCTCGCCTCTTTTACTTCTCGTACCGGATGGTCACGCTCTTTGCGTGGGCGTGCAGGCCCTCGCGCTCCGCAAAGTCGGCAATGCGGGGGGCCACTTCGCCCAGTGCCTCGCGGGTGTAGTAGAGGAAGCTGGACTTCTTGACGAAGTCGTCCACGCCCAGCGGGCTGGAGAAGCGGGCCGTGCCGCTGGTGGGCAGGGTGTGGTTGGGGCCGGCGAAGTAATCGCCCAGTGCCTCCGGCACGTTGCGGCCCAAGAAGATGCTGCCCGCGTTTTTGATCTCGTTCAGCACGCCGAAGGGGTCCTCCACGCACACTTCCAGATGCTCCGGGGCGATGATGTTGCAGGCTTCGATGGCCTTGTGCAGGTCGGTGCAGACGATGATCTTGCCGTTGTCGTCCACGCTGGCGCGGGCGATGGCGGCGCGGGGCAGCTGAGGGATCTGCACTTCCAGCTCGGCCTGCACGGCCTTGGCGAGGTCGGCGCTGTCGGTGACCAGCACGGGGCTGGCCAGCTTGTCGTGCTCGGCCTGGCTCAGCAGGTCGGCGGCCACCCAGGCGGGGTTGCAGCCGCCGTCGGCCAGCACCAGGATCTCGCTGGGGCCTGCGATCATATCAATGCCCACCTTGCCGAACACCTTGCGCTTGGCGGTAGCCACATAGATGTTGCCGGGGCCCACGATCTTGTCCACGGCAGGGATGCTCTGGGTGCCGTAGGCCAGCGCCGCCACAGCCTGTGCGCCGCCGGTCTTGAAAATTTTGGTCACGCCTGCCGTGGCGGCGGCGGCCAGAATGACCGGGTTCACCTTGCCGTCCTTCTCGGCGGGGGTGGTCATGACGATCTCGGCCACGCCCGCCACCTTGGCGGGGATCACGTCCATGAGCACGGTGGAGGGGTAAGCCGCCGTGCCGCCGGGCACATACACGCCTGCCTTTTCAATGGGGGTGTACTTCTGCCCCAGCACAATGCCGGGCTTATCGTTCACCACAAAGTTCTTGTGCACCTGCTGGCGGTGGAAGTTCTCGATGTTGGCCGCCGCCTGCCGCAGGGTCTCAAGGAAATAGGGGTCCATGCCCGCAAAGGCCTCGTCGATCTCTTCCTGTGTGACCTGCAGGTTTTCAATGACGGCCCCGTCAAATTTCAGGGCGTAGTCCTTCAGGGCCTCGTCGCCCCGGGCACGCACATCGGCAATGATGCCGTCCACCACGTCCTCCACGTTCTTCTCGGCGCGGATGTCGCGGTTCAGGATCTCTTCGGGCTTCAACTCGTCGAAGTTGTACAGCTTGATCATTTTGCTTCCTCCTTGTTCTGCAGCTGCGCCCGCAGCTTTTCCAGCATGGTGTCCATTTCAGCATGCTTGAACTGGTAGCTCGCCTTGTTGGCAATGAACCGGGCCGAGATGGGCAAAAATTCGGTGACCACCTTCAGGCCGTTCTCCCGCAGGGTGGTGCCGGTCTCCACGATATCCACAATGACATCCGACAGGCCCAGGATCGGGGCCAGCTCGATGGAGCCGTTCAGCTTGATGATGTCGATGTCCCGCCCCTGCGAGGCGTAGTAGGCTTTTGCAATGTTGACGAATTTGGTGGCTACCCGCACCGGTCGGCCAGGGTCGTCCTGATAATCAGCCGGGGCCGCCACGCACATGCGGCATTTGCCAAGGCCGGTGTCCAGCAGCTCGTACACGTCGGCTTCCGCCTCGGTAAGGATGTCCTTGCCCACGATGCCCACATCCGCCGCGCCGTGTTCGACGTAGATGGCCACATCGCTGGGCTTGACGAGGAAGTAGCGGATGCCGGCCGCCGGGTTCTCCACCACCAGCTTGCGGGTGGCGTTGTAGTCCTCCGGGCAGCCGTAGCCGATGCCGGCCAGCAGATTGTAGACCTTGTCGCCCAGACGGCCCTTGGGCAGGGCCACGTTCAGCATCACCTTGTCGGTGCTGTTCTTCTGCACCGGCGGCAGGGGAGCGCTCAGGCGGTCCAGCTCGTCCAGGTAGACCGCAAAGCCAATGGCACCGGCCCCGGGGGTGAACTGCTGCATCAGCAGGTCATACCGGCCGCCCTTGAGCAGGGGGCGGGGCAGGGCTTTGAGGTAGCCTTGAAAAACAAGGCCGTTGTAGTATTCCATCTCACCGGCCAGGGTCAGGTCCAGCCGGATGGCACCGCCCGCCTGTTCCAGCGGCCCGGCCAGCCCCTGCAGCTCTGCCACTGCAGCCCGCATGGCCTCGTTCCGGCACAGGGCTTCGGCACGGGGCAGGGTGTCGGCGTAGCCGCCGCAGAGGGTCAGCACCCGGCACAGGGTGTCGGCGGCGTCCTCGTCCAGCCCGGCGGCGAGGGCAGCGGCCCGCAGCTCGTGGGCGTTTTTCTGGCCCAGCTTGCGCAGCAGACCCGCGCGGGCGTCCTCCGGCACCTGCAAAGCATCAAGCAGGCCGAACAGATACCCCATGTGGCTCACTTCCAGCACCCAGTCGGTGCCCAGCTGCCCCAGCGACTGTGCCGCAAGACACACGGCCTGCTGCACTTCCGCTTCGCCCACACCGCCCAGAAATTCCAGACCCATCTGGCCGATCTCCTGGAAGGTGTGGCTCTCTGCCGAGGGGCGGTAGACGTTTTCGTGGTAGTAGTAGCGTAGCGTCTCGCCGGGGGCGGGCTGCGCCGTTTTGGCAATGGAGAGGGTCACGTCCGGCTTGAGAGCCAGCAGACGGCCGTCCAGGTCGGTGAAGGTGATGACCTGCTCCGACGAAAGAAAGCTGCGGTTGGCCTGATACAGGCTGTACTCCTCAAACCGGCCCATGTGGTACTTGCGGCACCCTGCGGCCTCGTACAGCGCCCGCAGTGCAAAGGAGGCACGCTCCTTGGGCTGCAGCGTCGAAAGATCAAATTCCATGTCGGTTCCCCCCTGTTCTTCTTACACCATCCTGCACCGGTCCTCCCGGCCGGTGGGTGCGGCACCTTCCGCACATAATGGGCACACCCGGGTGTGTTCTGTCTTTATTTTACTTTATCTTGGTAAAGTTGTAAAGCAGGAAAGTGACAGTGTTTGCAGCTCCATCTTACATTTTTTCGGTGCGTTTGTACAGAAAGGCGAAAATGTTTCACCGCCGGGCCGCAAGAGTTGACGGCGGGCGAACACAAAAAAGCCACCCGCAGTCTCCTGCGGATGGCTCAGTCAGCACATCTTAACCCAGCAGCTCCAGCACACCGGCCTTGGGGCGGGCACCCACGGCCTGACGCACCAGCTTGCCCTGCTCGAACACCAGCAGGGTGGGGATGCTCATCACCCCGAACTGTGCCGCCAGGTCCGGCTGCTCGTCCACATTCACCTTGCCCACCTTGACGTCGGTGCGCTCTTCGGCCACCTCATCCACGATGGGGCTGAGCATGCGGCAGGGGCCGCACCAGCTGGCCCAGAAGTCCAGCAGCACCGGCTTGTCGCTGTGCAGCACTTCCTGCGCAAAGTTTTCGGTCGTAATGGTCACAACTGCCATATTTTATCCCTCCGTAAAAGGTGTTTGTTTTTTCTGACAGCATCAGTATACCCCGGATGCCGCATGTTTTTCCGTGACCGGGTCACATAAAAAACGCGCCGCCGGGCACTCAGGCACGGCAGCGCGCTGCAAAATCGGTTTTACTTGTTCAGCATCTCATGTGCGGTCTTGCAGATGGTGGCAGCATCCAGGCCGTACTTTGCCAGCAGGTCCCATGCGGGGCCGGAGCAGCCGAACACATCCTGCACGCCCACGCGGCGCACGGGGGTGGGCAGTTTCTCGGAGAGGACGGCGCACACGGCTTCGCCCAGACCGCCGATGACGTTGTGCTCCTCGGCGGTGATCACCTTGCCGCACTCTTTGGCCGCCTTCAGGACGATCTCCTCGTCCAGGGGCTTGATGGTGTGGATGTTGATGACGCGGGCATGGATGCCCTCGGCGGCCAGCTGCTCGGCAGCGATGCGGGCCTCGTTGACCATCAGGCCGGTGGCGATGATGGCAATGTCATTGCCTTCGGTGATCTGCTCGCCCTTGCCGATCTCAAAGTGGTAGTTGTCGGCATCGTGGAACACGGGCACCGCCAGACGGCCGAAGCGCAGGTAGACCGGGCCTTCCATGGCGTAGGCGGCACGCACAGCGGCGCGGGCCTCCACATCATCGGCGGGGCAGATGACGGTCATGCCGGGGATGCTGCGCATGAGGGCAAAGTCCTCGCAGCACTGATGGGATGCACCGTCCTCACCCACCGAGATGCCGCCGTGGGTGGCACCGATCTTCACGTTCAGGTGGGGGTAGCCGATGGAGTTGCGCACCTGCTCAAAGGCACGGCCGGCGGCAAACATGGCAAAGCTGGAAACAAAGGGCACATAGCCCATGGTGGACAGGCCGGCGGCCACGCCCATCATGTTGCCCTCGGCAATGCCGCAGTCAAAGTGGCGGTCCGGATAAGCCTTGCGGAACATGCCGGTCTTGGTGGCGGCAGCCAGGTCAGCGTCCAGCACCACCAGGTCGTCGTGGCCCTCAGCGGCCAGCTCCTTCAGGGTGTTGCCGTAGCTTTCACGGGTAGCGATCTTTTTCACGTCTGCCATCTTACTTCTCCTCCTGTTCCAGCGCGGCGTAGGCGGCGTTCAGTTCTTCCATAGCGACCTTGTATTCGTCGTCGTTGGGGCCCTTGCCGTGCCAGTCCACGGAGTTGGTCATAAAGGAAATGCCCTTGCCCTTGGTGGTGTCCATGATGATGCAGGTGGGCTTGTCGTTCTCGGCATGGAAAGCCTGGATGGCGGCCTCGATCTGGTCATAGTCGTGACCATTGATGGTCAGCACGTTGAAGTTAAAGGCCTTCATCTTCTCTTCCAGCGGTTCGCTGCTCATGACCGTCTCGGTGGAGCCGTCGATCTGCAGGCGGTTGCGGTCCAGGAACACGCACAGGTTGCTCAGGCCGTAGTGGGCGGCAAACATAAAGGCCTCCCAGCACTCACCCTCTTCCACCTCGCCGTCACCCACGATGGCAAACACGTTGATGGGCTTGCCTGCGTGCTTGGCACCCAGTGCCATGCCGCAGGCTGCAGAGATGCCCTGGCCCAGACTGCCGGTGGACATGTCCACACCCGGCGTCTCGTTCATGTTGGGGTGGCCCTGCAGGTAGCTGCCGATCTTGCGCAGGGTCTTGAGGTCCTCCACCGGGAAGTAGCCGCGCTCTGCCAGAGCAGCGTACAGTGCCGGAGCGGCATGGCCCTTGGACAGCACCAGACGGTCGCGGTCGGCCTTCTTCGGATCCTTCGGGTCGATGTTCATTTCCACGAAATAGAGGTAGCTCAGCAGCTCGGCGATGTCCAGACTGCCGCCCGGATGACCGCACTTTGCGCTGTGCGTGCCCTCGATCACGCCCATGCGGATGTGACAGGCGTGCTTTGCCAGGGTAAGTTTTTCTGCATTTGTCATGATGGTCCTCCCGTATGAACCTCAGATTTGCAAGCGTTCCAAAAAAGCCGTTTTACGCCCTGCCGGGCAGGTGTGTCCCAGCAGCGCACTCTTTTTCAAGTTTATATTAGCTATTCTATGCAAAAAGGTCAAGTTCCTTCATGCAAAATGTACATACACGGGGAAATCTTGCCCGAAAAGTTCCGCTTTTTGGTCAATTTGCGGGTCGTTTGCCGCATCTTGACAGCCGCCGGGGCATTTGCTATAATTTTGTCAAAATCCGGCACGGAGCCGGGTGTGCGGGCAGAAGTCCGTTTTCTCCATGCGGAGGATATTTTTGTCCAGAGTATTTTTTCAAAAGACGCCATGAAGGGGTCTGTTTCCGGTCGGAAGGCCGGGAGCAGGCCCCTTTTTTGTGCAAAGGAGGACTTTTTCATGAACACCAAGACTGTTTCGCCCGCCCGCCGCATCGTGCTGGCGGCATTGTTCCTTGCGCTGGCCTTCCTGCTGCCCATGGTCACCGGCCATGTGCCGCAGGTGGGCAACATGCTGTGCCCCATGCATTTTCCCATTCTGCTGTGCGGCTTTGTGCTGGGCGGCCCCTGGGGGCTGGCCGTGGGCTTTGTGGCTCCGCTGCTGCGCTCGGTGCTGTTCGGCATGCCGCCGATGTTTCCCATCGCCGTCTCCATGGCCTTTGAGCTGGCCGCCTACGGCCTTGTGTCCGGCCTTGTCTGGCGCAGAGTGAAGCACACCCTGCCCATGATGTATGCCGCTCTCGTCACCGCCATGGTGGCGGGGCGTCTGGTATGGGGCGCTGTGCGCTTCGTGCTGGCAGGCCTGACCGGCAGCAGCTTCCCGTTCAGCGCGTTTCTGTCCGGTGCCTTGCTCACCGCCGTGCCGGGCATCATCGCCCAGCTGATCCTCATCCCGCTGATCCTGACCGCTTTGCAGAAAGCAAAGGTCATCGACTGACAAAAAATGGCTGGCATCCTGCGATGCCAGCCATTTTTTTGCTCTTTTAATTCTTCTTGCCGCTCAGGAACTCCGGCAGGGGCTTGCCCTGCTTGAGCCACTGGTGATACTCGGCGGTGGCGGCAAACTCCACGTCACCGGCAGAGTTCAGGGCCGTCTCCACAGAGTCCTGCACCACGCCGATGATGAAACCGACGCCTACCATCTGCATGGCAACATCGTTGGAGATGCCGAACAGGGAGCAGGCCATGGGGATCAGCAGCAGGGAGCCGCCGGCCACGCCGGAAGCACCGCAGGCACCCAGAGCGCTCATGGCGCTCAGCACGATGGCAGCCGGCAGGGACACCTGAATGCCCAGCGTGTTGGCAGCGGCCAGCGTCATGATGGTGATGGTGATGGCGGCACCGTCCATGTTGATGGTGGCACCCAGCGGGATGGACACGGAATACATGTCCTTATCCAGCCCCAGCTTCTCACACAGGGCCATATTCACGGGGATGTTGGCGGCGGAGCTGCGGGTGAAGAAGGCGGTCAGGCCGGACTCCTTCAGGCAGCGGAACACCAGCGGGTACGGGTTGCAGTGCAGGTAGATGAACATGATGAACGGCGAAACGATGAGGGCCATGAACAGCATGGTGCCCACCAGCAGGGCCAGCAGCTTGCCGTACTGGGTAAAGATGGCCAGGCCGTTGCCGGAAACGTTGGTGTACACCAGACCCATGATGCCGAAGGGTGCCAGATTGATGATCCAGCGCACGATCTGGGACACCGCATCGGCGGTGTTGGCCATAAAGATCTTGGTGCTCTCAGAGCCGATGCCCTTCATGGCAATGCCGAACATGCAGGCCCAGAACAGGATGCCGATGTAGTTGCCGTTCATGATGGCCGCCACGGGGTTGGCCACAAAGTTGGTGAGCAGGGTGCTCATCACTTCGCCCAGACCCTGGGGCACCACGTCGGACTGGGCGGCATCGGCCAGCACGACGGTCACCGGGAACAGGAAGCTGGTCACCACCGCAATGGCAGCGGCCAGGAAGGTGGTAAGCATGTACAGCCAGATCACCGTGCCAAAGCGGCGGTCCAGCCTGGAAGAACCCTGTGCCAGGGCGCTTGCCACGATCACGAACACCAGCACCGGGGCAATGCCCTTCAATGCGCCGACGAACAGGTTGCCGAACTCAGCCACCCAACCGGCACCCGGGGCCACCAGTGCCAGCACCACGCCGACTGCCAGGCCGACGAGGATGCGCAGGATCAGACTGATGCCGTTGTATTTTGCAACAGCAGCTTTCAGGGTCTTCATACTATGATAACACTCCTCTTTATGCTGTACGCATCATGCGTACAGTTTTCTGTCTCTTACTCAAGAACAATTGTCATTATAGCACAGACGGCCCAAAAGAGGAAGTATTTCCAGGCATTTTTCTCTCTCGTTTTCCAATTTTTGTGAACTTTTATTTTTTCGCCCCGAAAACTGTATTTGCATAAAATACAGTTTTGCAGTTTTGACGACAAAAAAAGCACCCCCTGCCCCGGGGCCGGGCCCTCGGGGCAAAGGGTGCTATGCTGTGTTTTTGGCTCAGCTGTGCTGCTGGGTCAGGGCCAGCTTCTGGTAGGCGATGCGGGGCGTTCCGTCCGCCACATGGATGATGCCGCAGCGCGTAAAGCCGTTCTTTTCCAGCAGATGCTGCATGATCTGGTTGTCGGCATGGGTGTCCGCCCGCAGGCTCTGGCAGTGCTCCAGACACCACTCGATGACCGCCGAAGCCACCCCCTTGCTCTTGCCGGAGGAGGCCAGCCGGTGGATGGTGCCATAGGGCAGGGTATCGTTCAGCCATGCTCCGTCCTCGATCACCTGATAGGTGGGGTCCGCCCCCAGAATGAAAGCGAACACGCCCAGCAGCTGGCCGTTGACCACATCCACGAACAGCCGGTTGGAGTCGATGTCCTCCTCCAGAAGCTCCTGCGGGGGAAAGTTGTCGCCCCACTGGGTGGGGTTGCCCGAAGCCGCCATGGCTTCCCGCGCATGGGCATAAATCTGCAGGATCTGCGGCAGATCTCCTCTCACTGCTCCACGAAACATCTGTTTACACCCTCTTATCCTGCCGCATATTCTCCGCAAGGAAGGCGCGGCACAGCTTTGTTGCACTTGTTATTATACTACATCCTGCCAGAAAACACCAGTTTTTTGTGCATCGGCACAACTGCAAAAAAGCAGGGCACCGTGCGTCTCACACTGGTGCCCTGCTCAGGGGGGAAAGTGATTCTCTTGCCTGGAATGCTCAGGCCGTGGTCCGGCTGCGGACTGCGCGCACCTGACGGTACTCACGGGGGCTCAGGCCGTAGCGCTCGTGGAACAGACGATAAAAATAGCTGGTGTTCTCGTAACCCACCTGGGCAATGATCTGCTGGATGTTCAGATCGCTGCGGCGCAGCAGGCGGGCCGCCGTCTCCATGCGGTGCCTCTGCAGCAGCTCCTTGTAGGTCTTGCCGGTCTGCGCACGCACGCACTCGCTGACGTATGCCAGCGAAACGCCATAGGCCCGCGCCACGTTGGACAGGCTGGCCTCGCGGTAATTCTGGGTGATCTCCTGCAGAGCCGCCCGCACCAGCGCGTCGCGGCTGACGGCTTCCGTGCGGCTCTCCAGCATCTCGTTCTTGGTCTGCATCATCTGGATCTCCTCTGTAACGGTGCGGCGGGCGGGGACTGGGGGAAGCCGGACACCCACCGCACGGGAACTGCAGGTCTTGCTTGAAGGCCCTTACACTTCGTATACGAAACACGGTCCCGGAAGATTGCACGAAATGATAAAAATTTTTGAATTATTTTTCCCAGCAAAAATGGCCGCCTGTGCACGAACTGCACAGCGCGGCCCATCTGGAAGAAAATGAGGAAAATCGCTTGATCAAAACATGCTCTCGTCCTTGTAACGGCCGGTGCGCACGAACTGCACCCACTCGGCCACGTTCACCGCGTGGTCGCCGATGCGTTCCAGATATTTGATCACCATCAGCAGGTCCAGCGCAGCGTCCACCTTAGCGGGGTCGGCTGCGATCTCCTGCGCGAGGGTGTGCTTGATGGCATTGAAGTCAAAGTCCACGGCGTCGTCGGCCGCAATGACCTTGCGGGCGGCCAGCTCGTCCTCCGCGGTCAGTGCCGCCATGGCGTCCTGGATCATCTGGTATGCCTTGCGGCCCATGGCAATGGCCTGGCTCACCGCCGGGTCGCCCTCCTTGCGCACGGTGACCAGATGCGGGATGATCTCGGCAATGTCCGAAGCATGGTCGCCGATGCGCTCAATGTCGGTGACCACCTTCATGGCGGTGGAGATGCGGCGCAGGTCACCGGCCACCGGCTGCTGGCGCAGCAGCAGGGTCATGCAGCGGTGCTCGATGTCCCGCTCCATGTTGTTGATGCGGCTGTCGCCCTTCACGATCTTCTGGGCGGTTTCGGCATCGGCGGTGCACAGTGCTTCCAGAGCGGCCTCCACGGCCTCGGCAGAGTTGCTGCCCATTTCCACCAGCGCCGCCTTGAGGGCTTCCAGATCGGTGTCGTACTGTTTGCGGATGCTCATTGGTCTTTCCTCCTCGATTTAACCGAACCGGCCGGAGATGTAATCCTCGGTGCGCTTGTCCTGCGGGGCGCTGAAGATCTGGTTGGTGGGGCCCACCTCCACCAGCTCGCCCAGCAGGAAGAAGGCCGTGCGGTCGCTGATACGGGCAGCCTGCTGCATGTTGTGGGTGACGATGACCACCGTGTAGTTCTTTTTCAGCTCGCTCATCAGCTCTTCCACCTTCATGGTGGAGCCGGGGTCCAGGGCGCTGGTGGGCTCGTCCATCAGCAGCACTTCGGGCTTGACCGCCAGGGCGCGGGCGATGCACAGGCGCTGCTGCTGGCCGCCGGACAGGCCCAGGGCGCTCTTTTTCAGGCGATCCTTCACCTCATCCCACAGGGCCGCACCCCGCAGGGAGCTTTCCACCAGCTCATCCAGCTCTGCCTTATTGCGCACACCGTGGAGCTTGGGGCCGTAGGTGATGTTGTCGTAGATACTCATGGGGAAGGGGTTTGCCTTTTGGAACACCATACCCACCCGGCGGCGCAGGTCGGTGAGTTCCATATCGCGGGCAAAGATATCCTGCCCTTTGAGCCGGACATCCCCCTCGATGCGCACGCCCGGCACAAGGTCGTTCATGCGGTTGAGCGTTTTCAGGAAGGTGGACTTGCCGCAGCCGGAGGGGCCGATGAGGGCCGTGATCTCCCGCTCGCCCACGTCCAGCGAGATATTTTTCAGCGCCTTGAAGTCGCCGTACCAGAGGTTCAGGTCTTTTGCCGAGATGACCGGCATCGTTGTGCTTTCCATAGAGTACCTCATGTTTTAAAAACTTCTCAGATCTCCATCCGTGAAAAGGCGTTTGGAGCGGCCCGCAGGCCGCGACAAACGCAACGATTAAAATCACTTTCCGCTGAAGATGGCCAGAGCGCAAGCGGAGGCCATTTTTGATCCTCCGGGGACCGAGAGGTTTTACTGTTTCTGTTTCAGTTTTGCTTTGGCCAGCCGGGCCGCCAGGTTGATGGCCAGCACCAGCACCAGCAGCACCGCACCAATGCCCCAGGCCGAGGCAAAATCGCCGTCCTCAAAGGCACGCAGGTACAGCAGCACCGACAGGGTGGCACCGTTGGAGGTGTAGGCCTTGACCACACCCTTGGCGATCACTTCCGCCGCACCGGCGGTAAACAGCAGCGCGGCGCTCTCGCCCACAATGCGGCCTACGGCCAGGATGCAGCCGGTGACGATGCCGTCGATGCTGCAGGGCAGCACGATGGTGCGGATGATGTGCCACTTGCCAGCCCCCAGGCCCAGCGCACCCTCGCGGTAGCCCTGGGGCACCGTTTTCAGGGATTCCTGGGTGGTGCGGATGATGGTGGGCAGGTTCATGACCACCAGCGTCAGGCTGCCGGACAGCAGGCAGGTCTGGAAGCCCAGCGCCTGGCTGAACACCAGCATGCCCACCAGACCATAGAGGATGCTGGGGATGCCGGCCAGCGTCTCGTTGGTGAACTCGATCACCTCGATCAGACGGCGGTTGGAGGCGTATTCGGTCAGGTAGACCGCCGCGCCCACACCCAGCGGCAGCACGATGAGCAGGGTCAGCAGGATGACGTACAGCGTGTTGAGGATGGCCGGCAGGATGCCGTCGGTGCCTTTCAGCACGCTGGCCGTGGTGGTGAGGAAGTTCCAGCTGATGTGCGGCACACCGCGCACCAGCACCATGCCCAGGATGCCCGCCACCAGCGCCATCACCAGCACCGCCGCCGCCCACACCAGCACCGTCATCACACGGTTCCAGGCGCGGCGGGAGGGCGAAAAACCGTTATGCATCCTTGTCGCCTCCCTTCAGCACCACGTTGAGCACCACATTGATGATCATGATGAACACAAACAGCACCAGCGCGATGCTGAACAGCGCCTGCCGCTGCAGGCCGCCGGCGTAGCTCATTTCCTTGGCAATGGCCGTGGTCAGGAAGGTGACGCTGCGGAACACGCTGTCCGGCATATTGGGGCTGTTGCCGGCCACCATCATCACCGCCATGGCCTCGCCGATGGCGCGGCCGATGCCCAGCACGATGCCGGCGGCAATACCGCTTTTGGCAGCGGGCACGCTGATCTTGAACCAGGTCTCGGTGTCGGTGGCACCCAGGGCCAGGCTGCCCTGCTCATATTCCGGCGGCACGGCGTTGAGGGCCGTGACCGACACGGACACGATGCTGGGCAGGATCATGATGGACAGCACCACGATGGCCGACAGCAGGCAGGCACCGGACGCCTTGCCAAAGGTCTTTGCCACGGCGGGCACCAGCACCTGCATGCCCAGCAGGCCAAACACCACGCTGGGGATGCCGCTCAGCAGCTCAATGGCCGTGACCACCACCGTGCGCACCTTCGGGCCGGCCGCCTTGGACAGGAACACCGCCGTGAGCAGGCCGATGGGCACACCGATGAGGGTGGCACCCAGCGTGCCGTACACACTGGACAGGATAAAGGGCAGGATGCCGAACTTCGGGTCGGCGGCGGTGGAGGCCCACTCGGTGCCAAGCAGGAACCGGAACAGGCCGATCTTGTGGATGGCCGGCACGCCGGAGAGGACCATGTACACCGTGATGAGCACCACGCAGCCCACCGCCAGCATCCCACAAAGGAAGAACAAAAAGTTCATCACGGCTTCCAGCCACTCTGCCGGGGTCCGGGGCAGCTGGATGCGGCGGAGAAAAGAGGTTTTGTTATTCATAGCACGATCCTATAAAAAGCCGCACCGACCCAGCCATTTCCGGCAGGCCGGTGCGGAGCTCCTATTCAGGGTTTGGGGAGGCCAGCTTACTCGTTCACAGGCACGGCACCGGCGGTGCGGATCAGGTCTGCGGCGTCCTTGCTGGTGGCAAAGTCCACAAAGGCCTGGGCCTGCTCCGACAGAGCCACGCTCTTGTTGGTGACGAACACAAAGGGACGCTGGATCTTGTAGCTGCCGTCCTTCACGGTGTCCTCGCTGCACTCCACGCCTTCCACGGTGACCATGGCCACAGTGTCGCCCACAGCGGACAGGGAAGCGTAGCCGATGGCCAGAGGGTTGGCCTCCACAGCACTGATGACAGCGCCGGTAGCGGTCAGCTCCTGTGCATACTTGCAGCTGTCCTTCACGTCCACGATGCTCTCGAAGCCGTCGCGGGTGCCGGAACCGGCCTCACGGCCGATCAGCACGATCTCGCCGTCGTCGCCGCCGACCTCAGACCAGTTGGTGATCTCGCCGGTGAACATCTGCTTGAGCTGGTCCACGGTCAGGTCCGCCACCTTGCTGTCCTTATTCACGATGATGGCGATGCCGTCCAGCGCCACGGTGGTGCCGTCCACATCGTTCTTCTCGTCGTCCTTCAGGGCACGGGAGGACAGGCCGATGTCCAGGGTCTTGTCGGTGGCACCGGTGATGCCTGCGCCGGAACCGGTGGGGTCATAGCTGACGGTAACGCCCGGCTCCACCTCGGCAAAGCCTTCGGTCAGGGCAGCGATGACATTCTTCATGGAAGTGGAACCGCCGGTGGCCACATTGCCGCTGAGGGTGCCAGCTGCCTTCTCGGCAGTGGAAGAAGCGGCAGAAGCCACGGAAGAAGCGGTGGTGGAAGCGGAAGAAGCAGAGCCGCCGCAGGCGGTCAGGGCAGCAGCGGCTGCCACGGTGCCGCAGACGGCCAGGAACGAACGACGTGTGATCTTTTTCATAATATTTTCCTCCAGATCGGGCCGGGCACCCGCCCGGCAGCAATTTATGTTGTGTTTGTGTTTTTCTTGGGAACGGCTCTATTGTATTCCTCCGGCAGCATTTCTTCGACCATGGCAGGGCAAAATGCAGGTAAATCTTTGGGGGGGCCGGGCCGGGCCTTTGCAAAGAGCTTGTAAACTGGCGGTGAAAACCGTAGCACCTTTTTTACATTTCCGAAAAAACTGCCCAAAACCACCCTTCTGCCCCTGGGCAGAACGACAAAAAGCCCCGGGCACTCTTTTCAGAGTGCCCGGGGCAAAAGGTCTTTTATCAGTTCATGGGTTTGATCTTGGTGGCAACATATACGTTGCCCCGCTTTACCAGATACAGCGTGCCGGTCATGCCGTTGATCTTGATGGTCAGCACTGCCATTGCACCGTTCTGGTACTGGTAACGCCAACCCTCGTTGGGGAAGCTGAGCCGCAGCTCCTGCTCCACCGTGCTGTGCAGCTTTCCGCCCATGGAATCGGTCACGGTAAACCTTCCGGTGGGAGCCACCTGGGTCAGATTGCATCCATTGACAGTTGCGCTGAACATCCCATCATATCTCATGGTCTGCCAGTTGCCGCCGCCGTCTGCAAACCGCAGCTTCACCTTGCCCAGGATGGCACCGGCCTTATTCATCTCCGTGCCCTGGTCCACATCCAGGCCATACACCTTTACGGTGTATGCACCGATCTGGATCTCGTTGTCCGGCAGCTCCTGGTCACCGCAGCCCGTCAGCAGGCCAGACAGGGACACTGCTGCCGCAGCAGCCGCAGCCCCCTTCAGAAACGTGCGCCGAGTCATTTTTGTTGTCATAAGAAAAACCTCCTTTTCAGCAATTGCTGTTTCACCTTTACATCCCTGCGTCGGGGTCTCCCTTACAGGCGCAGGCTCCCGTCCGGGGCGTAGAACTGCACATACTTGCGCCACTGGCTCTCGCTGATGGTGCGTTTGTAGCAGCTCACCAGGGCGTCCAGTGCGTCCTTGTCGCTCAGCTCCGGCGCACCGGGGCAGGGCAGCACCAGGATGCGGAACCACGCGTCAAACAGGTGCTCATAGTAGCCGGTGTCGCGGGCACCGCACCGGGCGTAAAAGCCCAGGCGGCGCACGGCCATGGCCTCGTCCTCAGCCTTTTCGGGCATTTCGGCCTCAATGATGATGGCCTGTGCCCCGGCTTCGTACTCCGGCAGGGCTGCCAGCAGCTTTGTGCCAAGGCCGCCCGCGCGGTAGGCGGGCACCACGGCAAAATAGTCCAGCTGGCTGATGGCACTGCCCTCCGGGCGCACCATGAGCAGGTAGGCGGCCAGCGTCTCCCCGTCAAACACGCCCCAGGTGTGGGCAAGGCCCTCGGCCTCGCTGGTCAGGATCATACTCAGCGGCTTGAGCTCCCCGGCGGGAAAGTCGCGGCGCATTTCCTGCAGATACACGTCGGTCAGCTCGCCGGGGGTCAGCAGCCGCCAGGTAAAGGTCTTGTTCATACGATGCGGGTCCCTTTCTGGATCACGGCCTTGATGTTCAGCTCCTTGTCGGCCAGGATCACGTTGCCGTAACGGCCGGCGGCCAGGCTGCCGTAATCGTTGTCCACGCCGATGCTCCGGGCCGGGTTCTCGCTGGCGGCGCGCACGGCGCTCTCCAGCGGCACGTTCATCTCCAGCACGGCACGCTTCATGCAGTCGTACAGGCAGGTATTGCTGCCGGCAATGGTACCGGGCTGCTCGGTCAGGGTGGCCAGCGGGCCCTTGACCGTGACAGCCTGTCCGCCCAGACTGTACTGGCCGTCCGGCAGGCCGCAGGCCATCATGCTGTCGGCGATCAGGCACACATGGTCGGCCCCGAAGGTGTTGAAGGTGAACCGCACCATGGCCGGGTGGATGTGCACGTTGTCGGTGATGAGCTCCACCTCTGCGCCGTGCTCCAGTGCCGCAATGATGGGGCCGGGGGCACGGTGGGTGATGCCGGGCATGGCGTTGTACAGGTGGGTCATGTGGGTGGCACCAGCCTCAAAGGCCTGCACGGCAGTGTCGTAGTCGGTGCAGGTGTGGGCAATGGAGATGCGCACCTCATTGTGGCATTCCTTGATGAAATCCAGGTTGCCCGGCTCTTCGGGGGCCACGTCCACCAGCTTGATCAGGCCGCCCGCGCGCTTCTGCAGGCGGCGGAACATCCCCGCGTCAGCACCCTGCACATACTCCGGGTTCTGGGCACCCACCTTCTTGGGGCTGATGAAGGGGCCTTCCATGTTGATGCCCACCAGATCTGCGCCCTTGCCGTTTTTGTGGGCGGCGGCGGCGTCCATCACATGGTTCAAAAACTCTTCCGGGTAGGTCATGGTGGCAGGACAGATGGCCAGCACGCCCTTGCTGGCCTCAAAGTCGGCCAGCGTCTGAATGGCCTCCTCGGTGCCGTCGCAGAAGTCCTTGCCCATGGCCCCGTGGAAGTGGATGTCCACCAGACCCGGCAGGGCATACAGGCCCTCGGCGTCGATCACCTCTTCGCCCGCTTCCGGGGCGGCAAAGGGCACGATGCGCCCGTTGCGGATGAACAGCGTACCGCGCTCAAAGGTGTGGCGCGGCGTATAAACCAGTGCATTCTGAATGATCATGCAAAACACCTCGTTCTTCTCAGCGGCCGCCTCCCTGCGGGGAAGCCGCATCCATTTGATCTGAGTATAACACGTTCCTTTTTGGAAGAAAAGCGGTTTGTGTGAACAAAAAGCCGCCGGGAACGGGCGCTTTCTGCGCCCGCCCCCGGCGGTGTCATGCGGAGGCAACCAGCCCTCCGCGCCTGTTTTGTTTTACCGAAGTGCCAGTTACAGCATCTTCTTCAGCTCGTCGTACACGAACTGAACCTTGGTGCCGATGATGACCTGGCAAGCGTTCTTGCTGGGACGGATGACACCGGCAGCACCGGCAGCCTTGACAGCCTTCTCGTCAACCTTAGCGTTGTCGAGCACCTCAAAGCGCAGGCGGGTTGCGCAGTAGCCAACGTCCTTCACGTTCTCCTTGCCGCCGACAGCAGCCAGAACAGCAGAAGCAACCTGAGTGTAGTTGTTGTTGGCCAGAACGACCTTCTTCTCAGTCTCTTCGTCGTCATCCTCACGGCCGGGGGTCTTCAGGTCGAACTTGGTGATAGCGAAATAGAACACGAAGTAGAACACCAGGAATGCTGCGATGCCCAGAGGAATGATCATCCAAGTCTTAGCAGCTGCGGGCAGGGATGCAGAGAAGATCAGGTCGGTAGCACCTGCGGAGAAGCAGAAGCCAGCACGGAAACCGGAGTAGTAGGTGATAATGGTGAAGATGCCGTACAGAGCAGCGTACACAACGTACAGGGGGAAGCACAGGAACATGAAGCCGAACTC
>CDZY01019671.1_pt1 | contig 37778 bp, 35 predicted proteins | sample 557671 | NCBI WGS metagenome assembly CDZY01 (sample SAMEA3182091, study PRJEB8094) | gut metagenome | biome: human; feature: gut; material: Stool; isolation source: human stools | place: Canada | collected 2013-03-11
TGTTGAGGAACAGGATATTGACAGGCTTTTAGCCAATCCGCCAGAAAAAGTTGAAATCGAAGTAAAATATAAAATTGCTGTGACTGTTATGGAGCTGCGATTTTGACTAAAAGATTGTGAGTTACCAATATAATCAATAGTTTCTTCTATGAAAAGATAAGATGACAGGGTGGAAGGCTATGGAGAGCTGACCGCCCTGTTTTTATCCAGAAAAATGCAGAAATAATCAAGAGAAAATCCAAATCTTTCTGCTATTCTGTTTCATGGGTCTTATATGTACGAAGATAGGCTTCTACCAGTGCAAGAATGGTGGTTATCTGATCGTTTGTACATTCTGAAAGATAAACCAACAGTCTTTGGTAATCCAGATTATCAGTTGGAGCTGCCGGATAAAAGAACGGATCAGCAGAGATGTGTAAAGCTCGAATGAGCTGACCGAGTTTTTCAAGGCTTGGAACATTACCATGATTTTCGATCTCTTTGATATATCTTGATGAAACACCGGATTTTTCGGATAATTCATCATAAGTCAGCTTTTGGTCTAATCTGGCTTTCTTCAAGCGAAAACCCATGTCTTTATCAATTTTCTTAGATTTAGCCATGTCATGCACCTCCGTATATAGTGTATAGTTCACCATTTAAAAAGAAAATGAACTAATAACGCACTATATCAGAGGGATATAATGCACTTGAATAAAATAAGTAACTTTGGATATTGCATATAAAAAAACGCAGTATTCAAAGGTTTTTTCTCATGTTTTTATCCTTTGAATGTGTTTGGGAGAGTTATGGATTCTGAACCGTTGAAAGGATATTTTTGTATTTGGGAAATATTATCCTGCCCATTGCGTGGAAGGACAGCTAAATAGGTCGCATTTTAAGTAATGCGGCAAATTCTACAATTGAAAGTGCATTATATACACTCGTAGAATGTGGAGAAAATTTAATATCAGATATAAACAGCGTCCTGTGGGTATATGCCCATAAGGGCGTTTTTTATATACAGAAAAATTTTCCTAAAAATTTTTCAATCCACCCGAACATCTTCCCAGTTTCATTTGGGAGATACACCGGAAGGGAAAAAGGGCAAAAGCCTTGGCATTCGGAACGGGAGGAGGTGAACTCGTATGGGGCAACCTTCTTCTAAGGATGAAATGACTATCCGGCACCAGTTTGACCGGTTATGCCAGATGGCATTAAAAGGCGAAGCTGTAAATTATTACAAACACATGGACTATCGCAGGAAACACGAAGTTACATTCTCTGAACTGTCGGAAAAGGAGTTGAGCAAATTATTTACTATGGATGAGTATGGAACAGAATATCATCATTTTGAAGTGCATGGCTATGACATTGAAGTAAAAAATACCCTGATTGCTGAAGCTTTGAAGGAACTTACAGAAAGAAAAAGGAATGTTATTTTACTTTCATATTTTATGGAAATGAGCGATGCGGATATTGCAAGAGAAATGAATCTGGTTCGCAGTACCATTCATGAACACAGGACACACTCACTTGAAATTTTGAAGAAGATCATGGAAGGAATAGCAGATGAAAAAGATGTATAAAAGCAGAAATGAGGAAAATTTGTTGCCTTTCCATATTATAAAGGCAGCATCAGAGGGCGATGTAAGTGCCATCAATACAGTGTTAAAACACTATGAGGGATACATAATCAAATTGTCTACCAGAAAGTTATATGACGAAAGCGGACAGGTGCATTACTGCATTGATGAAACGCTGCGCCGCAGATTGGAAACCAAGCTGATTACAAAAATATTGGCTTTTGAAGTTGCATAACATCCGGTCAGAAAATTCCCTTTCTATTCATTGATTGGAAATGCTGCAGCGTTGTACCTTGACAACTGAATATTGATTTGCATACAGGACGTGAGGATATGTGGAGCCACTAGGTAGGTTCGCAAAGATGTACCTGCTCTTTTTAGGGTGAATGTGAAGAAATGTTGAAACATGACATTGAAGCAAAGGTATGGAGCGAGAAAATCTGACAAAATGTGTGGCAGTAACACAGGGCGATGAAGCATATCTGTAATAATGATACTTCCGGATTGTAAAGAAATTTGCAGTCCGGTCAATTTGAATGACGGTGTAAGACCGATGTGGGCAGAGTAATGACCTGCCACCTGTATTGCTTTTTTATCTGCCTATGAGAGCCTGCAATGGGGTGTGGGTTGTCATTGGCAGATAAAGTGCTGCCTATTTTAAAAATTTGGAGGTGTTCATAATAAATAATATAGAAGAAAGAGTAAAGGGCAAGATGGTTCCAATCTGGGAGAAGTATATGCTGACGGTTGACGAAGCTGTTCAATATTTTGGAATTGGTGAAAAGAAGATAAGGATGCTGATTTCTGAAAATACTGATACTGATTATTGTTTTACGGTGCAGATTGGGAATAAATCGTTGATTAATCGGCATAAATTTGAAGAATTTCTTAATCAAACCACTTCCTTGTAGAAATGAAAAATACGAAACTTTATCACTTTAAAGTGGTAAATGCCACCCTGGTATGATATAATATGATTGTCGTGCTAGGGCTTCTTCGTAGAAAGGAGCGAAGACGTTTGAGTGAAAGAAATCGCAATCAGAAAAGACGTGATAAAAAAGGACGTATTTTACGAAACGGAGAAAGCCAGCGAGCGGATGGAAGATATGCATTTGTTTATACAGACTGCTTTGGAAAACAGAAATTTCTTTACAGTTGGAAGTTGGAATCGACAGATCCTCTTCCGGTAGGAAGAAGACCTTGCCAGTCACTTAGAGAAAAGGAAAAAGTCATATTAAGGGATATAAATGATGGCATTACTCCTTATGGTGATAATTTGACAGTTCTTGAGTTGGTAAAAAAGTATATTGCTCAGAAGACTGGGGTGCGCCATAATACAGCTGCGAATTATAATTTTGTTATCAACATTATTAAGAAAGAGGAATTTGGAGCATTAAGGATTGATAAGGTAAAACTATCAGATGCAAAAGCATGGTTGATTAAGCTTCAGGCAGATGGTAGGGGATATAGCACCATTCACTCAGTACGGGGAGTGGTAAGACCTGCTTTTCAAATGGCTGTAGATGATGATTTGATTCGTAAAAATCCGTTCGAGTTTCAACTATGTACAGTAGTTGTAAACGATAGTGTAACAAGAGAAGCCATAACCAGAAAACAAGAAAGAAAGTTCTTGGAATTTATTAAGAATGATGAGCATTATAAACGATACTATGATGGTATGTTTATCCTCTTTAAAACCGGACTTCGTATTTCAGAGTTCTGCGGATTGACACTTTCCGATATTGATTTTGAAGAAAAGCAAATCAGTGTAAATCATCAGCTTCAAAGGACCAGAGATATGAAGTATGTTATTGAAGATACCAAAACGTCAAGTGGAACCAGAATCATTCCTATGACTGAGGAAGTGCATGAATGTTTTAAGCGTATTGTTGAAAATCGTAAAAAGCCCAAGAAAGAACCTGTGATTGATGGATATAAGGGATTTCTGTTTTTAGATAAGAAGGATATGCCGGAAGTTGCTTTACATTGGGAAAAGCATTTTGAGTGGGCATTGGCTAAGCATAATCGAATCTATAAAGAGCAGTTACCAAAAATTACGCCGCATGTTTGCAGGCATACCTACTGCAGCAATATGGCAAAAAGCGGGATGAATCCTAAAACGCTTCAGTATCTTATGGGACATTCGGACATTGGGGTAACATTGAATACATATACGCATCTGGGAGCAGAGGATGCCAAGGAAGAACTTGGCAAATATGCTAAGATGGCTTAAAAGATTAAGAAAATTGATACAACTAAAAGAAAACCTAAGTGGAAAAAGTCTTTAGTAAAATGAGAAAATCGAGCTGTTTTACTAAGATTTTTACTAAATTTGGATGACAAAATATACGAATTTATGCCACGATATGCGACGAAAACAAAGGAAATACTCTATCACAGCAAATCGTATAAAGTGGCGTAAAATCAAGGAAAATCAGCATTTTCAAGGAGTTTTTAAGGCATGATTAAAATATTATTTATCTGCCATGGCAACATCTGCCGCAGCACCATGGCCCAGAGCATCTTCACTTATCTGGTGAAGCAGGCAGGGCTTGAGAATGATTTTGAGATTGAGTCAGCGGCGACAAGCCGTGAGGAGATTGGGAATCCGCCACATTACGGCACAGCAGCAAGACTGAGAGAGGCGGGAATTCCGCTGGTGTCACACAGGGCTGTCCGGATGACAGAGGAAGATTACGATTACTACGATTATCTGATAGGAATGGACAGTGCTAATATAAAAAATATGCAGCGTATTGCGGGTGGTGACCCGGATGGTAAGCTTCATAAGCTGATGGAATATGCAGGCAAAGGGGCAGCAAGGGATGTCGCAGATCCGTGGTATACGGGAGATTTTGAGGCAACCTACAGGGATGTTACGGCCGGGTGCAAAGGTCTGTTAGAATGTCTGAAAAAAGATAATAAAATTTGATATTTTCTTAACAAAATAACTTTGTTAAGAAAATAACTTAATTAATTTAAGGAAAATGATAGAAATTCTGTAATAACACTTGATAATTTCTCAAAAAGCAAGTACTATTTACATAGACGTGTTATTAGATTTTGAGGAGGAGACAGGTTATGGCAGATCACGTAATTAACGAAGCAAAAAGGTGTCTTAACTGCAAGAAGCCAATGTGCAGAACCGGATGTCCGATTAATACACCTATTCCACAGATGATACATGAATTCCTGAACGGAGGAATCACAGAAGCAGGTAAGATGGTATTTGAGAACAATCCGCTCTCTATAATATGCTCGCTTGTCTGCGACCACGAAGCACAGTGCGAAGGACATTGCATAAGAGGAATTAAGGAAAGCCCTGTACATATAAGCAGCATAGAGAATTATATTTCAAGCAACTACTTTGACAAGATGGAGATTGTAAGAGATCCGCTTAAGAACAAGAAGGCAGCAGTAATCGGTTCCGGTCCTGCCGGAATTACAATAGCAACAATACTTGCCAAGAGGGGATATGATGTGACGGTATTTGAATCACGTGAGAATATCGGTGGTGTATTAAGATACGGTATACCGGAGTTCAGACTCCCTAAGTCAATCCTTGACAATTATCGCAAGAAGCTTTATAAGCTCGGCGTAAGATTCCGTCCGAACACAACAATCGGTGGTGCAATAAGTGTTGATGATCTGTTCAGGGATGGTTATCTTGCGGTATTCATCGGAACGGGAGTGTGGAGGCCTAACTCACTGAATATTAAGGGTGAGAGCCTTGGTAATGTGCATTTTGCAATTGATTACCTTGTTAACCCGGATTCATATGATCTTGGCGAGAAGGTAGCAATAATCGGAGCAGGCAACTCCGCAATGGACGTTGCACGTACAGCACTCCGTAAGGGGGCAAGAGAGGTTACTGTATATACACACAGCGAGAAGGTTCGTGCAAGCGTAAGAGAAGTTGAATATGCACAGATTGACGGTGTTAATTTTGAGTATTGCAAGTCACCTGTAGAGCTTACTGACAAGGGACCTATATTTGCAGACATCATTATTAATGAAGATGGCGAGAAGATGGTACAGGCGGGAACAGAGAAGCTTTATCCGGCTGATACAACATTTATCGCGGTAAGTCAGGGACCTAAGGATAAGATTGTGTCTACAACGCAGGGAATTGATGTTAACCAGAGAGGTCTTATCACAGTTGATGAGAATGGTAAGACTACGAGAAATGGTATCTTTGCAGCAGGCGATGTTGTTAACGGAGCTAAGACGGTTGTTGAGGCTGTTAAGTTCTCTAAGGCAGTTGCTGATGCGATGGACGAGTATATGCAGACACTGTAATTGAAGGATATTTTATTTAATTGAACAGACTGAGTTGAATAAGCTGAGCCCCGGCCTGGCAGGTATTAATAATTCCTATGAATAATATCTGTCATTCCGGGGCTTTTAATTAGTTTTGTCAAATATATACTGGTTTTGCAAATGTATTTCATGACCATGCATGCAGTCCGTCTGCCTACAGATTTCTGTATTCCTGTGGTGTCACTCCATATACACGCTGAAATGCTCTGTAGAATGTACGGCTTGAATTAAAGCCGCTTGCATAGCCGATATCAGTCACGGTCATATGTGTATTCTTGAGAAGATGCGCGGCATGTTCTGAACGGCATCGGCCGAGATACGCAGGGAATGATTCGTGTATCTTATCAGAAAAAATATGTGAAATGTAGAATTTGTTAAGACCGAGGTCATGCGCGATTGTGTCAAGCGACATGTCTTCTTTAAAATTATCTGCGATGTACTCGATTAACGTATGGCAGATATCTACAGAATCGCCGGTCTCAACGGAACTCTGCATCGTAAGCAGCGGCATGATGCATCCGAGGATTATATGCATGTAGCCCTGGGCAATCCGGAAGTCACGTCCGTTGGCGCAGCAGTCGAGAATGTGGTCAATTGCATAGGTACATTCATGTGGAATTGTATCCTTTGTAAGAACAGGTACTTCAGGCCTTCGGCGTGAAAGTTCATTTATATAGCCACCGGCAAATTCAGGATTGAATATCATAAGTATTGCCTCGGATTCACCAAGACTTTCAGTGCTGTGTGGCCGGTTTGGAAATGCAATAGACAGATCTCCGGCATTAAGCACATAGGAATTATCATCGATAGTGACGCGAAGCTGCCCGCTTTTTACATAGATCATCTCGACCTGCCGGTGAAGATGAAGCGGATATGTGTTATTTAGTGTGGTTGTTACGCTATATTCTTCTTCACGATTCTGATAAAATGCACTCATATATAGTCCTCCGGTCTGTGAGATAATGATACTGACATCATTATAATACACAAAATGCATATTAACAATATATGGCATAATGAACATTCACGTTGGCATGCAAAAAATATGTCCGTGTTTTATATTAAAATTAATTTAAATGATTCATTAAGGAACTATTTTGAAATCACAGATATAAGGAGAGCAGCATTATGAGTATTGTAAATCAGAATTTTACCATAAGATATAATTTTGACAGTATGAAGCCACAGAGTATGTGGAATGCCGATCTTGGTGACAGATATTCTAATCCGGTGCTGTATGCGGATTACTCAGATCCTGATGCCATAAGAGTTGGTGAAGATTATTTCATGATTGCGTCGAGCTTCTGCAATTCACCGGCACTGCCAATCCTTCATTCAAGGGATATGGTGAACTGGAAAGTTATTAATTATGTGCTTAAGCACGTTCCTGAAGACAGGTATGATGAACCTGTCCATGGATGTGGAGTATGGGCACCTGCAATAAGATATCATGAAGGAATCTATTATGCGTGTTTTCCGATGCCGGATGAAGGCATATATATGAGCACAACAACTGACCCATGGGGTGAATGGTCAGAGCCTGTCAATATAAGACCGGGAGCAGGCTGGATTGACCCATGTCCGTTCTGGGATGAGGACGGAAAGGCATACCTTGTTGCCGGAGTTGCAAAGAGCCGTATCGGATATAAAAGCGTGCTGCATATGGTTGAGATGCAGCCGGACGGAATGGGGCTCATTGGGGAAGAGGTAAAAGTCTTTGATGGCAATCTCAATGACCAGATTACGATAGAAGGCCCGAAGCTTTATAAGCGCAATGGCTGGTATTATATATTTGCACCGGCTGGCGGTGTAAAGACCGGCTGGCAGACGGTGCTGCGTTCACGCAATATATTCGGACCGTATGAGTACAAAGTAGTTATGCGTCAGGGTGATACTCCTGTTAATGGCCCTCATCAGGGAGCGTGGGTTGACACTGTAACAGGTGAGGACTGGTTTATTCATTTTCAGGATGTATATGCAGCAGGAAGAATTACGCATCTTCAGCCTATGCACTGGGAGAATGACTGGCCGGTTATCGGAATAGCCAAGAATGGCAATGATTACGGAGAACCGGTACTTGAGTACAGAAAGCCTGATGTAGGTGATGTTGAGACTGCTGTATGTGAGCCGGATTCATCCGACAGCTTCTGCGGTAAGAATCTCGGACTACAGTGGCAGTGGAATGCCAATTATGACAAGAAATGGTATTCGTGTACAGAACGTGGTCTCATACTTAATGCAATGTTCAAAGAGGCTGACAGACCTCTCGGAGATGTTCGCAACCTGCTGCTGCAGAAGTGGCCGGCACCGGAATTTACGTGCATAACGAAGATTGATGTTACAGGAATGAAGGAAGGTGACACGGTCGGAATTATTTCAATGGGAATGCTCTATGAAGGGCTTGCATTGACAAAGAATGCTGCCGGATTTGATGTTAGTGTAACAGAAGGTACGCAGCATTTTGATAAGGAGAAGGCAATAACTGACGAGCAGACCAAGACAGTTGCACAGCTTGCTGCAGCTGAATGTGCAGATGGTGTATGGTTTATGTATAAGGTCGTAAGGACAGGATACAGGGATATCAGCGAAGAAGAGAAACATACTCCGGTGGAGATGCTGGGTCTGTATTACAGCGTTAACGGCACTGATTTTGTCAAATGCATATCTGCTGAATCTAAAGCAGGCCGCTGGGTTGGCGTCAAGAATGGCATATACTGCATAAGCGATAACGATGACGGCGGCTGTGTTACTGCAAAATATGTCAAATATATAAAAAACGATAACATTTAATTTGCTTGCAAATGAGCTGTGAATATGCTAACATAAGCATATTAATGGTAAAAGCCGTGAAGGCTCTTGAGCAGAAGTGGATTATCCCTTTGATGCGGGTGATACCGATTAGTATATCCGTCCCGGCATATATCATTTTACTGATATGTGCCGGGACTTTTTAATTTGATGGAGGTAGAGATGGCAAATATTATTTCTGACGAAACAATTGATTATGTTGGAATTCTTGCTAAACTGGAACTTTCGCCTGAAGAGAAGGAAGAGGCGAAGAAGGATATGGGAAGGATGCTCGATTATGTAGATATGCTTAACGAACTTGATACATCAGGTGTGGAGCCTATGTCACATGTGTTCCCTGTTAATAATGTATTCCGTGAGGATGTTGTTACTAATGGTGACGACCGTGATAATATTACAGCCAATGCACCGCAGAAGAAGGATGGCGCATTTATGGTACCTAAGACATTTGTCTAAGACAATTGTCTAAGACATTCGCCTAAGACAATTGTCTGATTATTTTAAATATATGATTTGGAGGATATAGACGTGGATTTGATGAGTCTGACAGCAGTAGAGCTTGGCAGAAAGATAAAAGCCAAAGAAGTTACCGTCAGGGAAGCAGTCCTTGCGGCATATGACAAGATTGATGAGAAGGAAGCTGAACTTAACTGCTACGTTACAACAACGAAGAAAGCAGCACTTGCTAAGGCGGATGAAGTTCAGGCTAAGATTGATGCGGGTGAACTTACAGGACCTCTTGCAGGTGTGCCTGTTGCAATTAAGGACAACATGTGTACCAAGGGAGTGCTTACGACATGCAGTTCCAGAATACTTGAGAATTTTGTGCCTACATTTACGGCAGAAGCAGTAATTAACCTTGAGAAGGCAGGTGCTGTAATTCTCGGTAAGACTAATATGGATGAGTTTGCGATGGGAAGTACAACGGAGACATCGCATTACGGAGCAACTAAGAATCCATGGAATACAAAGCATGTTCCGGGCGGTTCATCAGGCGGTTCAGCTGCAGCAGTTGCAGCTGATGAGTGCAGCTTCGCACTTGGTTCAGATACAGGTGGTTCTATAAGACAGCCGAGTTCATACTGCGGTGTTACGGGTATGAAGCCTACTTACGGAACAGTATCAAGATACGGACTTATTGCCTATGGTTCTTCTCTTGACCAGATAGGACCTATAGCTAAGGATGTTACGGACTGTGCAGCAATACTTGAAACGATTGCATCATATGATCCTAAGGATTCAACATCAATCAGGAGAGATGATTATGACTTTACATCAGCACTGGTTGATGATGTTAAGGGGATGAAGATAGGAATACCGAAGGATTATCTTATCGAAGGGCTTAATCCTGAGGTTAAGGCAGCGATTATGAATGCTGCACATAAGCTTGAAGAAAAGGGTGCTGTTGTTGAAGAATTTGACTTAAGTCTCGTAGAATATGCGATTCCTGCATACTATGTAATTGCATGTGCTGAGGCAAGTTCTAATCTCGCAAGATTTGACGGTGTTAAGTACGGATACCGTACACCTGAATATAATGAGCTTCACGAGATGTACAAGAAGACACGTTCAGAGGGATTCGGACCTGAGGTTAAGAGAAGAATCATGCTCGGTTCATTTGTATTAAGCTCAGGATATTATGATGCTTATTATCTTAAGGCACTCCGTACAAAGGCGCTTATAAAGCAGGCATTTGATAAGGCGTTTTCTAAGTATGATGTAATTCTCGGACCTGTTGCACCTACAACTGCTCCTGAGATAGGTTCATCACTTGCAGATCCTATCAAGATGTACCTTGGAGATATTTATACAATTTCTGTTAACCTTGCAGGTCTTCCGGGTATCAGTGTTCCGGGAGGATTTGATTCAAAGGGTCTTCCTATCGGTGTGCAGATGATTGGCAACTGTTTTGAAGAGAAGAAGATTATCAGGGCTGCATATGCATTTGAACAGTCTCTGAAGGCAGAGAGAATATAGGAAAGGGGCCAATACAATGAGAGAATACGAAACAGTCATTGGACTTGAGGTCCACGTTGAACTTGCAACTAAGACAAAGATTTTCTGCGGATGCTCAACTGCTTTCGGTGGAGCACCTAATACACATACATGTCCGGTATGTACAGGCATGCCGGGTTCACTTCCTGTACTGAATAAGCAGGTGGTTGAATATGCTATGGCTGTAGGGCTTGCTACGAACTGCGCAATAACACAGAACTGCAAGTTCGACCGTAAGAACTATTTTTATCCGGATAACCCACAGAATTATCAGATATCACAGCTCTATTACCCAATATGCCGCAACGGACATGTAGATATTGAAGTTGACGGAGTTAAGAAGAGTATCGGAATCCATGAGATTCATATGGAAGAGGATGCGGGTAAGCTTATACATGATGAGTGGGAAGACTGCTCACTTGTAGACTTCAACAGAAGCGGTGTTCCGCTTATTGAGATAGTATCAGAGCCTGATATGCGTTCGGCAGAGGAAGTTATTGCATATCTTGAAAAGCTCAGAATGACAATACAGTATCTTGGTGCATCAGACTGTAAGATGCAGGAAGGCTCTATGAGAGCCGATGTCAACATTTCCGTAAGGGAAGTGGGAGCAGCCGAATTTGGTACGCGTACTGAGATGAAGAATCTTAACTCATTCAAATCAATAGCAAGGGCAATTGAGGGTGAGCGCAACAGACAGATAGAGCTTATTGAGGATGGCAAGAAGGTAGTTCAGGAGACACGCCGCTGGGATGATGCCAAGGAGTCTTCATATGCTATGCGATCTAAGGAGGATGCACAGGACTACAGATATTTCCCTGAGCCTGACCTTGTACCTATAGTTATAAGTGATGAGTGGATTGCAAGGGTTAAGTCTCAGCAGCCGGAATTCAGAGAAGAGAAGAAGGCAAGATATCAGGAGGAGTTCGGTCTGCCTGAGTATGATGCGGATATTATCACGGGAACAAAGCATCTTGCAGATATATTTGAAGAGGCAACCAAGATCTGTGGCAAGCCTAAGAAGGTATCTAACTGGATTATGGGCGAGACAATGAGACTTCTCAAGGAGAAGGAGATGGATCCTGAGGATATCACATTCGCACCTGAGAACCTTGCTAAGATAGTTAATCTTGCCGATGCGGGAACAATCAATAATACGGCTGCTAAGGAAGTGTTTGAAGCTGTATTTAACGACAATGTCGACCCTGATGTTTATGTTGAAGAACATAAGATGAAACAGGTTAATGATGAGGGCGCATTGAGAGAGGCTATTGAGAAGGTTATAGCTGAGAATCCACAGTCTGTTGATGATTACCATAATGGTAAGGAAAAAGCAATTGGATTTCTTGTTGGACAGACTATGAAGGCTATGAAGGGTAAAGCTAATCCTGCAATGGTTAACCAGATATTAAAGGAATTGCTCTAATATATGAAAAATGATTTACTGACTATTGGAAGTTTTACTGTGCATGGATATGGTCTGATGATAGCAATTGGCGTTATTGCTGCTTATATGATGGCGGAATATCGTGCCAAAAAGAAGAATATGGATCCGGATAATGTCTTTTTACTTGTCATATGGGCACTTGTATCAGGATATATCGGTTCTAAGCTTCTGTTTATAATTACTATCCTTCCGGATGTTTTTAAGGATCCTTCAATCCTTAAGAATGTCTGGGAAGGCTGGGTTGTATATGGTGGAATTATTGGCGGCGTAATCGGAATCATGATTATGTGCAGAGTTAAGAAGCTGGATTTTTGGCAGTATATAGATCTTACAGCTCCGTCAATGGCACTTGCACAGGGATTCGGACGTATCGGATGTCTGCTGGCGGGCTGTTGTTACGGAAGACCTGCAACGTCAGCGTTTGCAATTACATTTCATAATTCGGCATTTGCACCTAATAATATTGCACTTGTACCTACACAGATAATATCTAGCGGACTTGATTTTGCTAATGCATTCGTGCTTCTCTGGCTTGATCGTAAGAAAAAATGTGATGGACAGATTATGGCATTATATCTGATGTTCTACAGTGCCGGCAGATTTGTGCTTGAGTATTTCAGGGGTGACCTTGAACGCGGAAGCGTTGGAGTGCTGTCAACGTCCCAGTTTATATCGGTATTTACATTTATACTTGGTGTGGTCATATTCGTGGCGAGAACACGTTTATGTGATAAGAATAAGTGATGGAAGGAGGTGAAGGCGGGTGTTTGGATTTGGTAAATCATCTAAGCCAAGGGCAGCAGTATTTGTAGACTATGAGCACTGGTTCTATGGATATCATAATAATTTCCATATGAGACCTAACTTTGAGGAGTGGATTCAGGAACTTAAGAATGAATATGACATTGATGAACTTCATGTGTTTGGAGATTTTTCAGAGCGTCAGATAGGAGCGGAGCTTCCTGAACTTCAGAGAATTACGAATAATAACGTGACTCATACTGCAAGTGATAAGCTTGGTGTGGACAAAGATTTTACGGATGTAATAATACTTGACCATATTTACAGAAGTGCAGCAAAGAAGAAGAGTGCAGATGTATATGTGTTGTTTACAGGGGATGCACATTTTACATGCGTTGTGGATTATTTAAAAGAACTTAATAAAAAAGTAGTTATTTACGGAGTTAAATTCGGCTTCAGCAATGCACTGAAGTCAGCAGCAACAAGTTATGTAGAGATGCCAAGACAGATTCAGGTTAAGAATCATTATAATGACCTGATTCTTGCAAGTCTTGATAAGCTTCGCAGAAAGCCGGGCAAGACACCTTCATACTGGAGAACCATAGACAGCGTTGCCAAGTATAACAGGGTTCCGGAAGACAGGGTTAAGAAGGCGCTTGATGGCCTTATAAGCCAGAAGTACATCAGCCAGACTACAAAAACAGATGCTAGGGGAGAGAAAATTTCACTCCTTACGGTTGACTGGGATAAGCTCAGCCAGGATGGAATATGGCAATAATTATATTGTCTGGGGGTTACTTATATGAGGATAGAAAAAAGAAGAACAAAGAGAATTGATGTTGATGTTACAGTTTCGTTAAGGCAGCTGGGGGATAGCTTTGTATCAGGATATTCATCAGATACGGTGGATGTGCATGTTATTGACATATCAAAAGGTGGAATAGCATTCGAGTCTGGTTATGATTTTAAAATTAATTCTTACTATGATACTATAATCACACTTGCCAATAAGGAATCATTTGGGGCGGTGATAGAAGTGCTCCGCAAAGATGTTCACGGAGCGAATAACGTATATGGTTGCAGATTTGTCGGAATTAATGCTGATGACCAATTTAAGATTGATGTGTATCAGCTGCTTCATGACAATGGCGAAGCACAGTAGCAGCGTGGCCGTGAGTGGAAGGAAAGCCAGCGGTCTGCAGATATAAAATACTGCCATACAGGATACAAGCAGATGTCCTGTATGGCAGTATTTTATTGTTTTGTTATATATTTTTCTTCAAAGCTCGCAGATGGCATTGGTCTGTCATAATAATAACCCTGTATCTTATCACATCCAAGTTCCATTATGCGCTGCCTTTCACGTTCGGTCTCAATGCCTTCACATATTATGTCGAAACCTATACTCTTGAGTATATTGATGATTCCTGAGAGAAGAATCACTCCTTTGTCATTATCAAGGCACTGCCTTGCAAAACTGCAGTCAAGCTTGATTGTGTCGGCAGGCAGAGTGGCAATAAGACTGAGTGAGGAATATCCGGAGCCAAAGTCATCAACATCAATGGTAAATCCATGCCTGCGTAGTTCTCTTGCTGTATCGTCTATAAAGTCAACGGATTCAATAAAAGTTGTCTCTGTTATCTCAAGTTCTATCAGGCGGGATGGAATATCATACTTCTTCTGGAGGGCAAGTATCTTATCAATAAGCCCGGGCTTTAGAAACTGTATTCTTGATATATTGAGTGAGACGGGTTTTACATTGCCGCCGTTATCAATCCATCTGCGTATGTCAGCAAATGTCTTCTCCATGATTATATCATCAAAATCACCAATGATGCCTGTGCGCTCAAGAACAGGAATGAACTCACCGGGAGATATAATGTTGCCGTCCTTGTCGGCTATGCGTCCTAAAGCTTCTGCACCGATAAATTCGCCGGTAGAGGCTGAACACTTAGGCTGGTAATATACATACACACTGTCACGTTCACGTGCACTCTGGAATTCATGTGTAAGCCTCATTACATTGGATGAATCCTTATATGCGTTGGAATCAAATATGCCGCATGTCACACTCAGGTTACCTTTGAAGCACTTCTTGGCAAAGTGAGCCTTATCACATGCTGAACGTATTCCTTCTGAATTGTCCTCAATGATATAAAGCCCTGTATACACATGAAAATATATATTAGGATAACGCTTCTGGATATATTCAGTAAACTCTGTATTCATGTTTGTTATGATTGCTACTTCTTCATCCTGCGATACATCACCTATAGCAATCAGCGACCTGAACTGATCGGCATAAGGGCGGCTTGCAAGTATGCATCGGGGATTGCCGCTGAAGAACTTCTCAGCCATCTCCTGTATAGTGCGGTTGCCTTCAGCCATTCCGTAAAGGTCATTAATGTATTTGAAATTGCTTAAATCAGTTGCTGTGACAGCATATCTGCAGTCCGGGTTATTCTTTAATATTTTATCAGCCTCGCGCAGGAAAAGGTGCAATGGCAATAGGTTGGTAAGATAATCCCTCTCCATATGAAACCTCCTGATGACACATTAACAGATGTGTCCTGTGATTCTGTATACACGGATTGTACTAAAATCAGTACAATTATCATGTTGTAATGATAGCACATTTTGCTTTGAATAACAACAGCTATGTGCTACAATTAGTTAGATAATTATCAGACTTCTCCAAAGCAGAAGAATTAACGAAAAGAGGTTTTTTGATGAAAAAGTTATTTGCACTTCTGTGGTTTTCGATAGTTATGCTTACAGCGGTTTGTGGATTGATTTTTTATACAGACAGCCGGAAGTCACAGCAAAGCAGTCAGAATAATGCGCAGGCTGCAATATATACCATGGCAGGCACCAAGCCAACACTTCCGCTTGCTCCTTCAGTACAGGTTAGAACGAAGCCTGCATCAGACAGGGGAGCTCTTGGAACAGATTATAAAGCTATGCAGGGAAGCGGCAAGTCGGTATCTGCTCCGGATTCATCACGTGCACCTGATGCTGCGCCGGCAACGGAAGCGGAATCAGTGAAGAAGTACACATTTACTGAAGAAATGTATCCGTATCGGGCAATGTTATCCAAAGAGCAGCAGGAGGTATATGATGATGTATATGCTGCAGCCGTAGAACGCAGGAGTGATTGTGCTGTTGGCGCAATGATAAGCCAGGATGCGCTGAATGATGTGATGACGGCCGTATATAACGACCACCCGGAGCTGTTTTATCTTGATACACAGTATTCGTATGAGTATTCCGGTTCAGGAAGAGTGTTGAAAGTTACACTTAAGTATAATGCCACAGCGGCGGATTATGAGAATTCACTTAAGAAGTTCAATGATGCGGCAGATACGATAATTAAGGGGGCATCCGCACTTACTACAGCAGAGGATAAGGAAAAATATGTATACAATGCCATAATGGACAGTGTTAAATATAATGCGTCGGCACCGGTTAACCAGAGTGCATACAGTGCGCTTGTTAATAAGGAGTCTGTGTGCGCCGGATATTCGCGGGCATTCCAGTACATTATGCAGAAGCTTGACATACCATGCTATCTGTGTACAGGATATTCCAAAGGAGGAGCACATGCGTGGAATATAGTAAAACTGGGTGATGCATATTATAATGCTGACATATCGTGGGATGATTCGCTTGGAGAGAGCGGAGGATATACTTACAGATATTATAATGTTTCTGATGAAAAGTTCTCTGTTGACCATACAAGAAAAGGTCTTTCGGTAAAACTGCCGAAGGCAGCAGGTGAATAACCTGTGCGCCTCCGGCAGTTTTGCTTTTGAATCTTAATGAATCCTGGCTGTATGTAATAAATGCGGTAAGCTTAAGAAAGCTGGGAAGTGCAGTTAGGGCACCTTACGGCCTTGACTGATATCTTGCTGCAGCAGTAAGGGCATTCCTTGGTGTCTGGTGCTGCCGGAGCATCTTTGTGGCCGAGGCTGCTTAGCTTGTTAAGAACCTTAACAAGCATGAATATTATGAAAGCCATAATGATAAAGTTAATAACTGATGTTATGAAAGCACCATATCTGATGTCAACACCACGGATTGTGAGCACCATGCTGCTGAAGTCAGTCTTGCCGAACAATCCGATGAATGGCGAGATTAAATCGTTGGTAAGAGATGTAACAATAGCCTGAAAAGCTGCACCGATGATAACACCGACTGCCATGTCCATTACATTGCCGCGCAATGCAAATGCCTTGAACTCGTTTAAAAATTTTTTCATATGTCCCTCCATAAATAAAAATGAGATATTATGCTGTATAATATAATGATACAGTCAGCAAATTCTATTGTCAATACTACTTGAAATGTGGTAATATTATCTGTAGTGTTGATTAGATATTGAGTATTGTAATCGGATGTAATCCGATATTTATAAGAGGATAAAAGATGCGATTAACGATTGATACACATATGCATACAATTGCAAGCGGACATGCTTATAATACGATTGATGAGATGACACGTTCTGCTGCTGACAAGGGATTTACACATATTGCGATAACGGAGCATACGCCAAAGATGCCCGGCTCATGCGCTGAGATGTATTTTCATAATCTTCAGTCACTCCGCCATGAGAAGATGGGAGTGTACAGACTGTTCGGAGCGGAACTTAATATAATGGATTTTAAGGGCAGTGTGGATCTGCCTGAACGTGTGTATAAAGAGCTTGATATTACAATAGCAAGTTTCCATACGCCGTGCATTAAGTCGGGAACAAGGGAACAGAATACAGCGGCTCTGATATCAGTTATAAAGAATCCGTGGATTAATATAGTAGGTCATCCGGATGACGGAAGGTATCCGATTGATATGGAAGCGGTTGTTAAGGCTGCAAAGGAGAACAATACACTGCTTGAGCTTAATAATGCATCACTTAAGCCTGCCGGGCCAAGACCGGGAACCTGGGAGAATGACCGGAAGATGCTTGAACTGTGTAAGAGGTATAAGGCGCACATAACTATATCAAGTGATGCGCACATTGAGGAGGATATTGGTAATTTCCAGTATGCACTTCAGCTGATTGAAGAGATGGATTTCCCGGAGAGCCTTATAGCCGGAACGGATTATGATAAGCTTGTGGGATTCCTTAATATAGGGAAGAGTGGGAACAATGAATAAAAAGCTTGATACTGACGAAGTTAAGAACCTGTACAAAGCTGTTGTATCTTTGAAAAGTGAAGAAGAATGCATGGCATTTTTTGAGGATTTGTGTACTATTAATGAGATATTATCACTGTCGCAGAGATTTGAAGTTGCCGGACTTCTAAGAGAGCATTGGACATATCTTGACATTGCCCAGAAGACAGGAGCATCAACAGCGACAATAAGCCGTGTGAACAGAGCTCTCAACTATGGAACGGACGGCTATGACACTGTGCTTAACAGACTTAAGGCAGAAGAACGGGAATAACAGAATATAGAATATATATTAAGCAGACAAAAGGCTGCCGGAATGATTATAATCGTACGATTACAGTCATATCCGGTGGCCTTTTGCTCATTTTGCCATGTGTTTTATTATTGGTTACAGGCAAATCTGCTACATGAACAGATTACTTATTCTTGTCAGTATCCATCTCATCGATGATATTCTCAATGATATTTTTCTTCATGTAAATGTCAAATATAAGCATTGATATAAATGCAAACTTCTGCAGATATTCACGCTCATGTTCATCCTCTATGTTCTCAAATGAGGCAGAAGCCTTCCTATGCTGGAAGAAAATATCTTTAGATACATTGGAAACCTGGTCCTTTTCAAGCTGATATACCTCCTTATATATCTTCTCAAGTGAAATAACATCATTATCTCCAAAGAAATCTTCTGTCATCGGAGTAAGCAGCTTCTGTATGTCTCCGATGGAAAGCATCTGCTTAAAGTAATAGATGAATGCCATGATATAGAGATGGTCGGAAGAATACTTCTTCTTGACCGGTGGGGGAAGAAGCTTATTCTTCGTGTAATTGTTGATCATTGTCTTGGTGAGAGTCTTATCGTCTTCGTAGCGCTTGATATCGCTCAGGTGCTCGTCCATAAATGTTGTTACCTGATCCATATAGAGATCTATGTTCGGAACTTCACCGGGTTTGATGTATGATAGCTGTGTAAGCTTGCGAAGAAGCGCACCTACAAAAGCCTTGCTGTCGAAAGATATGTCTTTGGAACCTGCAGGCGTACGTCCGGCAGATGTATTGGTTGTCTGGCTATCCTTGTTATTATGCTTTTCAGCAGCCATTGTAATACCTCTTTTCTATTCTGCTGTGATATGGTTTTAATAGCTACATTATATAGTTTTGGTGAGCAAAACACAAGATAAATTTGCGTGACAATCTGTGATGGATGTAATATAATAAACATGTGTGGTAAGCCTCTGCGTTTGGCAGAGTTACAGACATGCCATAATAATATAAGATAATTGAAAGGATGGGGTTATTAACATGGGAATATTAACAAGATTTAAGGACATTATGGAAGCTAATATCAATGCACTTCTTGACAAGGCAGAGGATCCGGAGAAGATGGTAGACCAGTATCTTCGTAATCTGGAGAGTGACCTTGGCAAGGTTAAGGCTGAGACAGCAGCAGTTATGGCAGATGAAGCTAAGGCTAAGAGAGAGCTCGATAGCTGTAAGCAGGAGGTTGATAAGTATCAGGCATATGCAGAGAAGGCGCTTAAGGCAGGCAATGAGAGCGATGCCAGAGCATTTCTTGAGAAGAAGCAGTCAGTTGCCAGAAAGCTTGAGACTCTTCAGCAGAACTATGACCTTGCGACAGCTAATGCAACAAAGATGAGAGAGATGCATGATAAGCTTGTTAAGGATATCAACTCACTTAAGGAGAGAAGAGACGAGATTAAGGCTAAGGCAAATCAGGCTAAGGCCATGCAGGAGCATAATAAGATACGCAATAATGTGTCAGATACATCAAGTGCAATGGCAGGATTAGACCGTATGGATGAGAAGGTCAACAGAATGCTTGATGAAGCCAATGCAATGACAGAACTTAACCAGTCACAGGCTGACAGTGATATTGATAATCTTGCAGCTAAGTATGATTCAGAAGAGGCAGCTGCGGAGACATCCAATGCTGTGGATGATGAACTTGCGGCACTTAAGGCCCAGATGGGACTTTAATAGGAATCATCAGGAGGAAGCGGTAATATGGGATTGTTTGGCAACCAGCTGGCCAATGTGGTCGAATGGGAAGAATACAGGGATGATGTAATCTTCTGGAAATGGACTAACAGGGAGATTAAGAAGGGAAGCAGGCTTGTTATCCGTCCGGGACAGGATGCCATATTTATGTATAATGGTAAGGTTGAAGGCATATTTACAGACGAAGGAAGCTTTGACATAGAGTCAGATATTATTCCTTTTCTTTCAACGCTTAAGGGGTTCAAGTTCGGATTTAACAGTGGAATGCGTGCAGAGGTATTGTTTGTTAATACCAAGGAGTTCACTGTCAAATGGGGAACGAAGAATCCGGTGATGCTTGCATCACCTACACTTCCGGGAGGGCTTCCGGTAAGGGCACATGGAACATTCAGCTTTAAAGTATCTGATTATATGTGCCTCATAGATACGATTGCCGGAGTTAAGAAGCAGTTTACGGTAGAAGATGTAAGAGAGAGAGTATCTTCATCACTTGATACACTTCTTATGACATGGCTCAGTAAAGCAGGCAGCAGTGTGATTGAACTTCAGCAGAAGTCGATTGAGATTTGCGATGGAATTAAGGGTGACCTTGATATGGAGCTATTTAAGATTGGCATATCAATAACGAACTTTACAATGGCTCCGCTCTCATATACTGAGGAAGTTGCAAGAATGACTGATAAGGCAGCTGCACAGTCAATGGTCGGTGACATGAATAAGTACAGCCAGATAGCAGTGGCAGATTCACTTGGTAATGCAGGAGGTTCCAATGCCGGAGTTGATATGGCAGGTATGCAGATAGGCATGATGATGGGGCAGCAGATGGCTAATTCGATGGCAGCCGGCATGAATATGCAGAATAATTCCGGTGTTAGCGGACAGATGGGAACACCGTCTGCGGGACCTAAGTTCTGTCCTCAATGCGGCGCACCGGTCAGCGGAGCAAAGTTCTGCCCTGAGTGTGGAACGAAGCTTCAGTAGTGGATTTTAAGTATTATTATATTATTTAGGACGGTCGGACGGCAGTATAATCATGAGTATTTACGATACATTGAACGAACAGCAGAAACAGGGAGTCTTCACAACGGAAGGTCCTGTACTGATACTTGCGGGAGCAGGTTCGGGTAAGACAAGAGTACTTACACACAGGATTGCATACCTGATTGAGGAGCAGGGAGTTAATCCGTGGAACATTCTTGCAATAACATTTACCAACAAGGCAGCATCTGAGATGCGTGAGCGTGTTGATAAGGTTGTGAGCATGGGAGCAGAACATGTGTGGGTAAGCACATTTCACTCTATGTGTGTAAGAATTCTGAGAAGATATATAGACAGAATCGGATATGATACCAATTTTACAATATATGATTCGGATGACCAGAAGAGTATTGTAAGAGAGGCAATAAAAAAGCTGAATATCGACAGCAAGACTTTCAAGGAAAGAGCTGTGCTTAGCGCAATCTCAGCAGCTAAGGATAATCTTGAATCTCCGCAGGATATGCGTGAAGCGGCGGGAAGTGATTATAACCTTTCGACTATAGCCAGGATATATGATGAGTATCAGCGTGTACTTAAGATTAATAATGCTCTTGATTTTGATGATCTTATAGTTAAGACGGTTGAACTCTTCCTGACGGATGATGATGTGCTGGAATATTATCAGGACAGATTCCGCTATATAATGGTTGATGAGTATCAGGACACCAATACGGCTCAGTTCAGGCTTGTCAGCATTCTTGCCGGGAAGTATAAGAACCTTTGTGTCGTAGGTGATGATGATCAGTCAATCTATAAGTTCAGAGGTGCTAATATACATAATATCCTGAATTTTGAAGATGCATTTCCGGGGGCAACGGTAATCAAGCTTGAGCAGAATTACCGTTCGACCCAGAATATTCTTAATGCTGCCAATAATGTAATTGCCAACAATATCGGAAGAAAGCAGAAGACGTTGTGGACAGATAACGGTGACGGCGAAAAGGTGCATTTTACAACATATGATGATGCGTATGCCGAGAGCTATGGAGTAGCATCAACAATAAGCGCCAAGGTCACAGACGGCTGGAATTATAATGACTGCGCTATTCTTTACAGGACTAATGCACAGTCGAGAGCACTGGAAGAGAAGCTTGTACAGTCTAATATCCCTTATAAGATATATGGCGGGGTTAATTTTTATCAGCGCAAAGAGATTAAGGATATTCTCGCTTATCTTAAGACAATTGATAACGGCAAAGACAGTCAGGCCGTGAAGAGAATTATAAATGTACCTAAGCGCGGTATAGGTGCTACAACAATTAACAAAGTCCAGCAGTATGCGGATGAGCGTGGAATAAGTTTTTTTGATGCGCTTATGAGGGCTGATGAGATTACCACTCTTGGAAGGTCAGCGTCAAAGCTTAAGCCGTTTATAACTTATATATGTGCACTCAGGGCTAAGGTACAGTCGCTGTCTTTGGAACAGCTTGTTGAGGATATGCTTGAGGAGATAAGGTACAGAGAATATCTTCTTGACGGAGATACACCTGAGGAAGTTGCAGCAAGGGAAGAGAATATTGATGAACTTATCAATAAGATTGTGACATATGAAGAGGAGTGCGAAGATGACAAGCCAACGCTGTCCGGATTTCTCGAGGAAGTTGCACTTGTTGCTGATATTGATAATCTTGATGAGAACAGTAATCACGTTATGCTGATGACGATTCACAGTGCCAAGGGACTTGAATTTCCGATTGTATTTATGACAGGAATGGAAGATGGGCTTTTTCCGAGCTATATGTCGATTGTGTCTGAGAACCGGGATGCATTGGAAGAAGAGCGAAGGCTCTGTTATGTCGGAATTACCAGAGCCAAGAAGGAGCTTTACCTTAGCAGTGCCAGAATAAGAATGGTGAGAGGAGAGACACAGTATAACAAAGTGTCCCGTTTTATCAAAGAGATTCCTGATGAACTGATGTCTGTGTCAGGTGAGACAAGCTTTGACAAGAGAAAAGAAAAGGCAGAAGAACCTAAACCGGCACACAGCAGGCGTGCTGCTTCATTTATGTCGACAGCATATTCTTCAGCGATGGGCTCATATATAAGCAATGCAAGTAATGCCAAACCTAATACAAAGGTGGGATTTGGCAGGGAATTTCCTTCTGACATATTCGACATTGAGAAAAAGAAAGGGCTCTCATACGGAGTTGGCGACCGTGTATTGCATGCCAGGTTTGGAATGGGAACGGTTGCAGGAATTGTTGAAGGTGCACGTGATTACGAAGTCAGTGTTGATTTTGATGAGTTCGGGCGTAAGAAGCTCCTTGCAGGATTTGCCAAGCTGAAAAAATCATAAAATGTATTTTATAACCTAAAAAACAGTAGTAAAATAACAATGCGTTTGGTATACTATTCATATATTTTGTGGTGCATTCATTCTTATGAATGTTGCGGATTGGAGGACAAAGATGAATATTAATAAAATTGAAGATCTTGTATCACTCAGCAAGCTTGGAGATCTTATTCACAAGGGTGAGTTAGAACAGAAGAAGGAAGAAGAGAAGAAGTGCTGTAACGCAGTTGTTATTGCACTTGCAGTTGTCGGAGCTGTAGCAGCGATTGCTGCAATTGCATATGCTGTATACAGATACTTCACACCTGATTATCTTGATGATTACGAAGATGATTTTGAGGATGAAGACTTCGGAGATGAAGACTTTGAAGATGAAGAGGTTCCGCTTACTGAGAAGTAATTCAGACTGAGTTTGAACTGGACTGTTGCCACCGGTTGCAATAACTGGTGGCAATTTTTTAAGGAGGATGGAGGATAATCTAATGAAGAAAGAGCGTAATGAATTATTGGAGTTTCTGGCAGGAATGGCTATGCTTGTTGTGGGGCTTTATCTTCTTACAACACATGTTGATGTATCAATGGGATTCTTCGGTGGATACATAAGAATCGGCGGATGGCATATGTCAACGGGAATGACGGTTATACCATTTATAATAGGTGTTGTATGGTTGTTTGTTAATCCGGATTCATTTGCAGCAAAGCTGGTTGCCGGACTTGGAGTATTAATTATTCTTGCATGTATTATTATGTCTACAAGATTTTCAATGATAGGCGTATCACTCTATGAATGGCTTCTTATGCTTGTACTGATATTCGGCGGTGGCGGAATGGTTGCGAGAATTCTCTTTAAGACACCTAAGGGGTATAATGACAAGAAAAAAGATGGCAGGGATAAGTAATCAATGATGAAAAAAGGTGAAGTGTATACAGGAACAGTCGAGCGTGTTGACTTTCCCAACAAAGGAATTGTAAGAGTTGACGGTCAGGAAAAGCCGGTAATCGTGAAGAATGTTATACCGGGGCAGAAGGTAAGTTTTTCCATATGTAAGAGCCGTGGTGAAAGGTATGAGGGCAGGCTTCTTGAAGTTGAAGAGAAGTCTCCTCTTGAAAGTGTACCGGCATGTGAACATTTTGGTGTCTGCGGCGGATGCATTTTTCAGACAATGGATTACAATGAGCAGCTTAAGATGAAAGCATCCCAGGTTAAGAAGCTGCTGGATGATGTTATCAGAACGGATTATGAATTTGAAGGAATTAAGGCAAGCCCAGATGTTACCGGATACCGCAATAAGATGGAGTATACATTTGGGGATGAATTCAAGGACGGGCCTCTGGCACTTGGCCTTCACAAAAGAAGCAGCATGTATGACATTGTGACATGTGATGGCTGTCTTCTTGTTGATGATGATTATGACAGAATTCTTAATTGTGTGCATGAACACATGTCTCGCGCCGGACTTCCGTTTTTCCACAAAGTTACCCATAAGGGATATCTCAGACATCTGCTTGTGAGAAAAGCAGTTAAGACGGGGGACATTCTGATTGATCTTATAACAACAACCCAGATGGAATACTCTCTTGATGCTCTTGCGGATGAATTGAAAGCGCTTGACCTTAAAGGACATATTACAGGCTTCCTGCATACATATAATGACAGTGTCGCTGATGCTATCAAGAATGAGCGCACTGAGATTGTGTTCGGACAGGATTTCTTCTATGAGGAGCTTCTCGGACTCACATTCTGTATCACGCCGTTTTCATTTTTCCAGACCAATTCTCTTGGAGCGGAAGTTCTCTATTCTACTGCCAGAGAGTATATCGGTACAACGAAGGATAAGACTGTGTTCGATCTCTACAGCGGAACCGGTACAATAGCACAGCTTATGGCACCGGTGGCTAAGAAGGTAATCGGTGTTGAGATAGTTGAGGAGGCGGTTGTGGCTGCACGTGAGAATGCGGCACACAATGGTCTTACGCAGTGTGAGTTCATTGCAGGCGATGTACTGAAGGTCATTGATGACATCAAGGACAAGCCGGATATAATAATTCTTGACCCGCCCCGTGACGGAATTCATCCTAAGGCACTTCCAAAGATTCTGTCTTACGGCGTTGACCACATCGTCTACATTTCCTGCAAGGCATCATCACTCGCAAGAGACCTTGTGACGATACAGGATATGGGTTACAGCGTGGAGAAAGCGTGTTGTGTGGATATGTTTTCTATGACTGGGAATGTGGAGACGGTAATTTTGTTGTCCCGAAAGGCTCCAGATGCCGAAATTAAGGTAAGATTGGATATGTCGGAAAGTGCAGAAAGCAAAGCAACATATAAAGAAATACAGGAATATGTAAAAAATAAATATGACCTGCATGTAACAAATTTATATATAGCGCAAGTAAAACGTGAATTTGGAATTATAGAAAGAGAAAACTATAACACAGGTGAAGGCAAGGCAAAAGTGCCACAAGTAACAGCTGAAAAAAGGGAAGCTATTATAGATGCACTTAAATACTTCCAGATGATTGAATAAAAAGGCTATACAGGAAAGAACTCCTTCGGGGGTTCTTTTTAATTTTTGGAAGAAAGTTGGCTTTTTTTGGAAGATGTAAATATGTGTTTTCCAAAAATCAATTTTTGATACAGTTAGGACAGTTTTCGCATAAAAAAGATAAGTGCAGGACTTAGAAAACATAAAGTGTCTTTTATAGCATAGGTGGAAGAAAGTTGCTATTTTTAATAATCACATATGTTTAATATCTCTTAATAGAATTATCTCATACAGATAGATGTACACTTATACTTCTTAATCTATACAGATATGATTACTATTACTTAATCTTAATAATACAGATACAGTTATTTCATTGATTAACGCAAATGACTAACTTCTTAAGAAATGTTACTGTAAGCAAAGAATAGACTGCGTATTTACTTCAACAGAGATCTGGTTTTGAATGAATTAAGTTAATGAAACTGTACAATCGACGATCAGGTGAGGTGTAGCAATATATTCAAAACTACTGTGTGCATCTCTACACAACATTTATATAATGGTTGTGAGTAGAAACTATAAGATTTATTTGTACTGTAATTACACTTCTTGCATTTCTAATATTATCTTCTAAAGATCATTTCTGGCTTTTTTTGTTAAATGGCTGAAATACCCTATTTTATTGGGATTAAAGACCATTGAAAAAAATATAGGTGTAGAAGAGTTGCTATTAAGGTGTAGAAAAGTTGCTATTAGGTGTAAAATAAAAATTTTTTTCACTTTTTACTTATAACTGTCATATTAATATTGGAGGTGTTAAATATGGCAAAAAAATTAAATTATCAATTATCAGAAACAGCTTATATAGATAACGATGTAGTAAGGTATAGTGATGCATTTAAGAATCTAAATGCAACGCAAATGAACTTATTCTTATTTTTATGCTGTCTTGCAAAACAGCAATATGATGTAGAAAAAGATGAAGAATCAGAGGGTACATCAACAGTCTGGTCAGATGAAATAAGAATTAATATGGTTGACTTTTGTAAATCGGCTGGGGAAAAGACAACTTGGTATAATATGACAAAAGACAAAAGAGAAGCAATATTAGATTGTTTTAGAGAATTGCAAAGACATTCATTTACACTATATAAATCAAAAAGAAGATTATTATCAGAAGGATTTGAAAGTTATAGTTATCTTTCATATGTAGAATATGATAATTATGTTTTAAGAATAAGGATTGATGAAAAAACAAGATTATTTTTTATGAATTATGATTGCTTTTTCACACCATATGAAATAGGACAAGTAATACAGTTAAAAAATGAAGCGGCAAAATTATTGTATATATATTTAAGATCATTTTGGGATGCCAATAAGAAACAGTTTTTACCAACATCATTATCATTAGATAATTTTAAAGATGTTGTTGGTAAAGCAGGAAGGTATCCAGCATATAAAGAATTGAAAAGGAATGTAATAGAAAAAGCAATTGCAGAAATCAATGAAAAAACAGACATTATAATTAGTGGTGATTATGATGTATATAGACGTTTAACAAATGGAAATGAAAAAAATATGACACCAGAAGAAATAAATAAATGTGGAATAAAATCTATGGAGATGCGTAACGATGATGAAAACAGAAAAATTGTAACAGGATTAACATTTAGAATGAAAAAGAAGCCTAAAGAAAAAGCTTTAAATTATTTTGATTGTCTTTTTGATGATGAGGAAATAGCCAAACGATTAAAAAAGAAGGCTATTGCACGAAAAAATGAACAGAAGTTAGAAGAAGATAAAAAATTCAGAAGAGACAATAATACACCAAACAAAAAGATTTAGCATGCCAGTGCTTTTTCTGGCCGGTAAATTTTTTGTGCGGTAGACTGGGAATTGTACGAAGTACAAGGCGTGTAGCGCAAAATTTTTATAACATTTGATCTAAAACAATCATTCTACTTTTAGAAAATAAAAGGAGGATAATTGTTTGATAAAGGATATAAGAGAAAAAAATGAAAATGTGAAACCAAACAGCAGGGAAATTAAAGTATTAAAAAATAATTTTCCTGCTTGTTTTGATAAAGACGGAAATTTTGATATAGATAAATTTAAAAGTACAATTAGTGCATCAGTAGATATTACTGAAGAAAATTATGGATTGAATTTTTTAGGAAAGAATTATGCTAAATTAATATCAGCATTAGACACAGAAACAGTCATAGAACCAGATAAAAAGCACAATAAACTTACTGGAAATAAAGATAGTCAGAATTTATATATAACAGGCGATAATTTAGATGTATTGAAGCATTTAACAAAATCATATGCAGGAAGTATTGATGTGATATACATAGATCCACCATATAATACAGGGAATGATGGTTTTGTTTATAATGATAGATTTAAGTATACAGCAGATGAACTTGTTGAAAAGCTAAATATAAGTGAAGATAGGGCAAATAAGATATTAGATTTTACAAGTAAAGGATCAGCATCACATTCGGCATGGCTTTCTTTTATGTACCCAAGACTTTATATTGCAAGAGATTTGTTATCAGATAATGGGGTTATATTCATATCAATAGATGATAATGAACAGGCACAATTAAAGCTATTATGTGATGATGTGTTTGGTGAGGAAAATTTTATATCTGATATGATATGGTTCTCAAATGTAGGAGGAAGAAGTGATGCTAAATATATAGCAACAACAAAAGAATATATATTAATGTACGCAAAAAATATTGCTTGTACTGCTCCACTAAAAAATAAACGAATATATGATAAAGATGTAATTATGTCATATAGTGAAAAAGATGAAATTTCAAAGTACAAGAAAGGATTAACCCTACAAAAGGGGGGAATGAGTCACAATTAAATGATAGAACATCTATGGGATATAGCATTTATTACAATCCAGAAGAAAATGATGTAAAAGTAATAGATGAAACTTTTTTTGATGCAAATAATAATTGTTGTATAGGAAAAGCAAATGAGAAACTATTAAAAATTGGATATTATAGAATAACTCCTGCAAAAAAAGCTAATGGAGCAGAAGGAAGATGGCGCTGGGGAAAAGACCGATTTTTACAAGATTATAAAAAAGAAATAATTTTTGAAAAAAAGACAGATGGCACATATATGTGTTATACAAAAGATAGAATTTATAACGATTATAAAGAAGAAAAAATAAAGATTATATTTTAGAAAAAGAAATGAATACCGCAAGCGGAACACGTGAAGTATCAGAAATATTCAATGATAAAATATTTGATTATCCAAAACCAGCGAAATTAATAAAATATCTTATAAATTTGGCGGATAATAAGGATATAACAGTACTTGATTTCTTTTCTGGTTCTGGAACAACAGGACGGGCAGTAATGGAGCTAAATGCGGAAGATGGTGGTAATAGAAAATTTATATTAGTACAGCTTCCAGAAGCAGTAGAAAGCAAAGAATATAAAACAATAGATGAAATAGGCAGAAAGCGAATAGAATTATCGGCACAGAAGATAAAAAAGGAGCATCCAGAATATACAGGTGATTTAGGATTTAAGCATTATACAGTAAAAGAAGTGGATGCAGATACAATAGCAAATATGGAAGAGTTTGATCCAAATGAAAATGTTGTAAATATCGGTGATGTAATAACAGATGATACGATTATAACAACGTGGTTATGTGCAGATGGCTATGGAATAGATGCAGATATATGTAAAATAGATTTAGCTGGGTATAGTGCATATATGTGTGAAAATCACTTATATTTAATAGATGCAGGATTTAAAGAAGAACATCTAAATGCATTAATGAAGCGGATCATAGAAGATCCAGAGTTCAATATTAAGTATATTGTGTTGTTTGGCTATAACTTCAATGATTGGTCTATAAATGAAATGATGGAAAAGAATACTAAGGTTATAAAGAACAGCAACAAGGCTTTAAACATTGACCTTTTGACAAGATTCTGATAGCAAAAATGGCGGATTTTTGGTATAATTAGTACAAATTGTCTTGAAAGGAATTTGATACTATGTTAGATGAAATTCGTGCAAATGAAGCAGTTAATATAAGTGATGATACAATAAATAAATTAAGAGCAGACTTTCCATCTTGCTTTACAAATGAGGGAAAATTTGATCTGTTAAAATTTAAGGAATTATTATCAGACAATATAGATATAACAAATGAAGGATATGAATTAAATTTTCTGGGAAAAAGCTATGCAAAGTATTTAACATCATTAGATGAAGATACTTTGCTTATTCCAGATGAAGAACACAATAAGCAGGATATAAATAGAAATAGTAAAAATGCCTATATAACAGGTGATAATTTTGATTCTATGAAGCACCTCTTAAATTCATATCGTGGATTAATCAAATGTATTTATTTAGATCCTCCATATAATACAGGATCAGATGGATTTACATATCATGACAAGTTCTCTTTTACAGTACCTACATTAATGGAAAAATTAAATTTAGGTGAGAAAGAAGCAGAAAGAGTATTAGATTTAACAACAAGGGGATCTGCATCACATTCAGCATGGTGTATGTTCATGTTACCTCGTCTACTTATGGCTCGTGATTTATTAACAGATGATGGTGTTGTAGTAATATCAATAGATGAAAATGAGCATGCAAACTTAAAATTATTGTGTGATGATGTATTTGATGAAAGAAATTATGCTGGAGAAATAATCTGGAAGAATAGTAGTAAAAATGACCAAGATTATATATCTATGCAGAATGAATATATTTTATTCTATGTAAAAAACAAGGATATAAATAAAGGACAATGGAAAGAGAAAAAAGAAGGTCTTGATGAAATATATAAGGCATTTGAAAAGATAAGAAAAGAATTTGATGAATATGATAGAGAAGGTATTCATAAAAAAGCATTAGAATGGTTTGGACAGTACCCAGATTCAAACCCGATAAAGGATAGTAAACATTATAGCTGGTATGATGATCATGATGGGGTATATTTTGCATCTGATATTTCTGGGCCAAGTTTTGGACAATATGTATATGATGTAGTGCATCCAGTAACAGGAAAAGTGGTAAAAGCTCCTGCAAGTGGATGGAGATACCCAGAAGCAACAATGCTTGAAAAAATAGAGAATGATATGGTTCATTTCGGAATTGATGAAACAACAGTCCCAAAAGATAAGACATATTTAAAAAACACAGAATATCAGTCATTAACAAGCATTAAATATAAAGATGGACGTGTTGCATCAAAGATGATTGAAAAGTTGCTGGGTGATGCAAAATATTTTTCTAATCCGAAAGATGTTGATTTAATGGCATCAATTTTTACAGCATTAGGAATAGGAAACAATGATATTGTTTTAGATGTGTTTTCTGGTTCTGGAACAACTGCACACACAGTAATGAAAATGAACGCAGAAAAGGGAACAAATATAAGATATATACACCTGCAGTTAGATGAAGCAGTAAAAGAAAAAGATGCACCATATAAGGCAGGATATAGAACAATAGATGAAATTGGACGTGCAAGAATAGAAGCATCTGCAAAGCTGGTACAAGAAGAAACAGGAGCAGATATAGACTATGGTTACACGCATTATTACATTAAGCAATTAGAAGATGATTCTATTGAAAAAATGGAAGAATTTGATCCAGATGTGATGCTTGTTGAAAACAGTCTTAATGATGAAATAGGTGAAAATATAATACTTATAACTTGGTTATGTAAAGATGGATATGGATTTAATCCAGACGTAAAAGAAGTGGATTTGGCTGGATATAAGGCATATTATTGTGGCAAGCATCTGTATTTAATTGGAAGGCAGTTTACAAAAGATAATGTAGATGCATTGATTAAAATGTATGTAAGTGACATTGCATTTAATCCAGAGCACATAGTTTTATTTGGATATAGTTTTGAATCATGGACAATTTCAGAAACGATACAAAGAAATTTAAGCATATTAAAAGGAAGCAGAAAAGATTTGAATGTTAATATTGATACAAGATACTAAGGGGGTGATTTAATGGATTTGCTTTTACAAAAAGATTTACCACACCAGCAATATGCGGTAGATGCGGTAAGCAAGGTATTTGAAAATGTTGCTGTTGGCGTACCCTCTTTTTATTATATGAATCCATTAGTTAATATAAAAGATTCTAACATAGAATCAAATATAACAGAGTTACAAAAGTCTGTTGAAAATGCAGAATGTAGTTATTTACCTGCAAAGGATTATTTACATATAGATATAAAAATGGAAACTGGAACAGGAAAGACATTTGTATATACAAAGACAATTTTTGAATTGCATCAAAGATATGGATTTAACAAATTTGTTATAGCAGTTCCATCACTTCCAATTAAAGAAGGAACAAAGTCATTTATAGAAGATAGTTATGTAAGAAAATTTTTTGCTGATACTTGCGGTTATGATTGTGAAATAGAATTATGTACAGTAGATGCGGCAAAGAAGCAGAAAAAAGGAAAAAAATATTTTCCATCTGTTGTACGTGATTATGTAACAGGATCAGATAAGATAAAAAACAAAATATATGTATTATTGGTAAATATGGCATTGCTTACAGGATCAGAAAAAACAGGAACATTAACAAGAAGTGATTATGATAGTTCAGTTGAAAACTTTTTTAATCCATTGAATGCAATCGGAGCAACAAGACCAATAGTAATAATTGACGAACCACATAAATTTTCAAGAGATCAGAAATCATATGGTGTTATTGAAAACAGATTAAATCCACAATGCATTATAAGATATGGAGCAACATTTCCAGAAATCAGTATCGGTAGTGGAAAAAATAAGATAAAGAAAATTGATTATTGTAATTTGATATATAATCTTGATGCATATGCATCATTTGATCAAGGCTTAATCAAGGGAATTGCAAAAGAGCATTTTGCTCCTGCAACAAAAAGTGAAGAAAAAGTAAAAGTATTAAGCATAGCAAATAAGAAAGCCAGATTACAGTATAAAACAAAGACAACAACCAAAACATTTGAACTTGCAAAAGATGATTCATTATCTATGATTAGTTCAGATTTTGGAAATTTATATATATCTGGAATATCTGGAAGTAATGCTATTGTATTATCGAATGGTATTGAAAAGCGTGTAGGTGAAGAATTTGAAGTAGATACCTATGCAAATTCATACCAAGAAGAAATGATAAGACTTGCATTAAAAAGACATTTTGAAACGGAACGTGAAAATTTCAATGGTGATGATCCGATAAAGATAAAAACATTAGCATTATTTTTTATAGATGATGTGTATTCATACAGACCAAAAGAAGGAAACACACCATTTTTAAAAGAAATGTTCAATAGGCTATTAAGAGAAGCAATAGAAAATATACTTCCAGATTTAACATTTTTTGAAAATGAATATAAGGAATATTTAGAGGCTACACTTGCAGATATTGAAGGGTGTCAAGCTGGATATTTTGCACAAGATAATAGTGATACGGATGAGAATATTAAAAAAGAAGTAGATGTTATTTTGCGTGACAAAAAAGGCTTACTTTCAATCAGAAATGCAGATGGATCATTTAATACCAGAAGATTTTTATTTTCAAAATGGACATTGAAAGAAGGCTGGGATAATCCAAATGTATTTACAATAGCGAAATTGCGATCAAGCGGTAGTGATATAAGCAGGATGCAAGAAGTAGGACGTGGATTAAGATTACCTGTAAATACTATTGGAAGCAGGGTATCTAATAGAGAATTTATGTTAAACTATATTGTTGATTTTAGTGAGGCTGATTTTGCAGAAGAATTAGTAAAAGAAATCAATGGTGAACGTGGAACAAAGATTGATATTATAACAGATACTCAATTAACTAAAATAGCAGACAGCAGAAAAATTGACAAAAATGTTGTTTTTGCACAGATGCTTATGGATGGTTTAGTTGATGCCGACAAAAAAGTTATAGATGGAAAACTTGATGAATTATTACAAAAATATCCAGAAATACAGCAATCTAAGGCAAATAGCAAAGTCAAGGATAGAAACAAAGATAAGAATGAAAAGGTTACTATCAATAAAGATGCATATGATAAAATCAAGGATCTATGGATGTTATTAAATCAAAAATACACATTACAGTATGATGATGAGATAGATGATAAAATAGATGTTGCATTACCAGAAATTATTTTACAGTCACTTACAGATATAATAATTTCAAGTGTCAGATCAGAGGTAAAAGCGAATGAAGGGCAGATGGTTGTAAATAATGGTGGTAGTGTACCATATGTTATAAAAAAGAAAATGAAATATAATGATTTTCTTAAACGTATTAACAAAGCAACAAATATTTCTATTACAAAAATACACAAAGCATTTTGTGAAGCAAATAAGAGGAGCACAATAGATTCATGTAAGATAAATGAAAAGACTGCCAGCAATATTATAAATGGATTTTCAGACTGGAAGTACAACAACTTAAAAGGTCATTTTTCATATAAGAAGGCAGATATACCAGTAGTAAGGACAGCATTAACAAATTCAGATGGAACACCTGTAGATGCTATTACAAAATTATATATTGGCTCAAAAGATGCGGATGGAGCTATAAATAAAAATTATTTATACAATTCACTTGCACATGATTCGGATTTGGAATTAGAAAATATTCGTGCGGATATAGATAGTGTTGTTGTGTATGGTAAGATACCAAGAAGAAGTATTGCAATACCTACAATAGATGGACAGACATACAGCCCAGACTTTATGTATTTATTAAAGCAGAAGGATGGAACACAGACATTAAATCTTGTTGTAGAAACAAAGGATTATGAACATGAAGCCGATCTTCGTAAAGCTGAAGGATATAGAATAGAATGTGCAGAGGAATTTTTCAAAACTCTAAAAGCAGATGGAATAAATGTAACATTTGAAAGACAGCTAAAAAATGATAAGATGGTTAGCATAATAGGAGATGTATTGAATAAATAAGAATTAGCAGGTTGAAATATACCTGCTTTTTTAGACTTGAAATATACCACAATATATAGTATTTTATAAAATAGAGCAACCACAATATGGTGTATAGTTTTAAGCTGGAAGCAATAGAAATATTTTTTGTTAGTAAAACATCATAAATAAAAAGTTGTCATAAAATGTCATATGATGTGATATTGAGCATTTGAAAATCAGCGATTAAAATATAGTTGAAAGTAGTCCTATATGTCACAAAAGAAAGTATTACTATGGAGATATAAACAATGACAGGAGGTAAATTATATGTCAGCAACAACAAGTGAATTATTAGATTCATATACAAAAATGTTGGATAGTGAATTTTATAAAAATCTAAAAGGTATAACAGCAGGAATAGAAGCACTACAAAAATCACTTGTAGGAAGTGATTTCCATAAGCAGATGCAAGCATGGCAAACTGTATTAAACGATCCAGAAAGTTCTATTAATAAATCCATGCGTATGTGGTCTGAATTTTCAAGAAATATTGATTATGGAAAATTGACTGGATTACAGGCAGGATTACAACAATTTGCTGATCAGATGCCTAAAATGGACATGAGCTCATTTGCAGGCTTACAATCTCATTTAGGCGAATTATTGAATACAGATAATATAATTAATTTCAAATTTTCAGAGGCTATTGATTATGCATATGAAACAGCAAAAGAAGAAGCTGGAGAGCCAGAAATAAGCAAAGAAGAGTTAGGAAATGTTGTTAGGGAAGAAATAAAAAACGATACTCTTGGTGAGGCAGATATTGAAAATAACAAATTTAAAGAAAAGTTCTATGCAGTTATAAAATTTTTCCTTAAGAATGTATTGCTGCCATTAGCTTTGAGTCTTATATATGATTTAGGCAAAGCACAGCTTGGGAAAGTTATAACATTTTCTGCTGAGGATAATGCACCTGTGATTTATGAAATTCAAAATAAAAATACATACGTAAATATCATAGATAAGACAGATAAAAAATATCGTGTATTTTTTATTGATGATGATGGAAATGTGATTGATGGTTATATGGATAAAGAAAATATAAATATGAATTTTGAAGATGATGAGGACGAACAGTAAAATATAATTTTATATAAATGTTGGATTTTGGTATAATTAATCTATCACAAAAAGAAATGGATGGCTTTATTTATGCCAAAAGAAAACACATTTTCTGGCAAGTATGAACCAGATCGGGATACTTGTACAGAAGCAAACGAAAGTAATGTTGCCAGATTCAGAACAGCAATGTTAAAGTTAGACAGAATACATAATGATGAAAATGAAAAAGATCTGACTGAAAACATTATGCAGTTATGCTCCAGAAATAATAAGACTGGGGAAAAGATTAATCTTAGTGAAAGCTATGAATTTGAAGATGCCATGGACTGGCTGGAAAAAGTCTATAATGATGTAGATGCAGATTTAATGATAATGGCAATAGACCAATTAGCAGAAAGATATGGTTATACATCAGATATGGATGAAACTATTGAAATTGAGCAAGAGGATAAGTGGCGTTGTTGGGAAACTTTTGAAAGTGTAATTAATAAAAGCATAAGAACATATAGTTTACTTCCAACAGCAAAACGACAGGAAGATTTTAAAACAAGAATAGCTGCAGGATATAGATTATATGAAATGGAAAGCCAACCAAGACAGCGTGTACACAGAGGGGAAATCTGGAGGGTAGAAGTGCCAACAGGTGTAGGAAGTGAAACTACTGGTATGAGATGGGCGCTTGTAATATCCCAAAAGGCACATACAAAAGGAAGTTATACATTTAATGCTGTTTATTTAGATGGACAAGCAGTTAAAAAAAGAGCATGGCAAATGGAAATAACAGAAGCGGATCTGGAATATGGTGACTTATTAAAGGAAACAGAAGATAATAAGTGTAGAATCAATCTTACAGATATATACACATTAGATAGAAAGCGATTAATGGATCGCAAGGGAAAAGTAAATAATGCATTTATGAAAAAAGTAATGACAAGAATTGCATCACAATTAGGAATCACATTAGATAGTGGATGTAATATAGAAGGCATTTAATTTCAAGTTATTGCATAAATTCAAAATACATATTATAATTGTCTCATTGAAGATATGGAGATTATACATTTCTAATCAATGATTAGATATTGCTGGTGGAAAACCAGATAGTGCTGATAGAAAATCAGATAGTACCAATAGAAAATTGGTGTAGGGTAAACAGGAGTAGTGAGTGACCTCGTTTATACTGAATCATAGCTTCACAAAAAACACATCTGGAAACAGGTGTGTTTTTTTTATGCAAAAAAGCATCACATGAAGATTTAAGGTTTTAGTGATGGTAAAAGAAGGAACTTCAAAAAGTATACAGATAGTGTCAATAGTTTTTCGCAAATTTAATTTCTGCCGTTCAGCAGCTGTCAGTTAACCAGCTATGATATCAGACAGCAGGTCATCCTCTAGTTTGGAAAGATGTTCCATATTCATGTAGCGCCTGGTTCCCCATTGGGTTCCGGCTACATGACGCAGTCTGGCACATACGAGCATCAGGGCACTTTGACCGTCAGGAAAAGCGCCGATTGCTTTAGTGCGGCGTTTAATCTCACGGTTTAACCGTTCAATGGTATTATTGGTCCGGATTCTGGTCCAGTGCTGTGTTGGAAAGTCCATGTAGGTTAGAGTTTCTTCAATGCCATCCTGTAGCTTTTTGGCAGCAGAACTAAGCTTCATTTCCTTCAGCTTTTCAGCAACCTGTCGTGCCTTCTCACGTGCTGCTTCCTTGCTCTCCTGGGCATGAATGGCCTTTAACATCATGGCTACAGCCTTCATCTTGTTACGTGGAGTAACAGAGAAAATGTTCCGGTAAAAATGGACGGTACAGCGT
>CDZY01041271.1_pt1 | contig 37287 bp, 28 predicted proteins | sample 557671 | NCBI WGS metagenome assembly CDZY01 (sample SAMEA3182091, study PRJEB8094) | gut metagenome | biome: human; feature: gut; material: Stool; isolation source: human stools | place: Canada | collected 2013-03-11
GGAAAGTGAGGATGCGAATGGCTGCTCAATACGAACTGCTCAAAGAGCTGCTCAACAGCGGCACAAAGCTGAACTTCGGGCAGGAGTTTTTCTTCAAATTTTATCAGGCCTTTCTGCTGAAGGACCGCTGGCTCCAGTACGTCGGCGGCGTGGGCACCACCCTGCTGGTCACCGCCCTGGCACTGGCGCTGGGCATCGTGCTGGGCAGCGTGGTGGCGCTGATGCGTGTGGCCCACGACCAGCAGCGCCCCGGGCACAAAAACCCGGTGCTGGGCTTCTTCAATGTGATCTGCGAGATCTACACCACTATCATCCGCGGCACCCCCATGATGGTGCAGCTGCTCATCATGAGCATGGTCATCTTTGCCAACAGCCGCAACTTTACCATGGTGGGTGCACTGACGCTGGGCATCAACTCCGGTGCCTATGTGTCCGAGATCATCCGCGGCGGCCTGATGGCCGTGGACCCCGGCCAGATGGAGGCCGGCCGCAGCCTGGGCCTGAATTACATGACCACCATGGTGGTCATCATCATCCCGCAGGCTATCCGCGCGGTGCTGCCTGCTCTGGGCAACGAGTTCATCATGCTGCTGAAGGATACCTCCCTGATCACGGTCATTGGCGGCAAGGAGCTGCTGTATGCGGCGCAGGGCATCATGAACCGTACCTACGAAGCCATGTACCCGCTGCTGGGCGTTGCACTGATCTACCTTGTGCTGGTCATGCTGTTCACCCGGCTGCTGGCAATGTTTGAGAGGAGGCTGGCACAAAGTGACCGATAAGATCCTGGAAGTCCGTGGTCTGACCAAGACCTACGGCGGCGTGAAGAAAAAGGGCGCAAAGCAGCCCACCCCCACCCTGGACGTGCTCAAGGGCATCGACATCGACATCTACCGCGGCGACGTGGTGTGCCTGATCGGCCCCTCCGGCTGCGGCAAGTCCACCTTTCTGCGGTGCCTGAACCGCTTGGAGATTCCCACCTCCGGCTCCATCAAGTTTGAAGGGGTGGAGGTGGACGATGCCCACATCGACGCTGTGCGCCAGAAGATGGGCATGGTGTTCCAGCACTTCAACCTCTTCCCCCACCTGACCGTGAAGAAGAACCTGGAATTGGCCCCCAGCCTGCTCAAGCTGAAGGACAAGGAAGCCATTTCCCAGCGCGCCGACGAGCTGCTGGCCCGTGTGGGTCTGGCCGATAAGGCCAACGTCTACCCCAAGAGCCTGTCCGGCGGCCAGCAGCAGCGCATTGCCATTGCCCGCGCTCTGGCCATGGACCCGGACGTGATCCTGTTCGACGAGCCCACCAGCGCCCTGGACCCTGAGATGGTGGGCGAGGTACTGGAGCTGATGAAGGAGCTGGCCCACACCGGCATCACCATGCTGGTGGTCACCCACGAAATGGGCTTTGCCCGCGAGGTGTCCAACCGCGTGATCTTCATCGACGGCGGCCAGATCCAGGAGGACGAGCCCCCGCAGGAGCTGTTCTCCAACCCCAAGCATCCGCGCCTGAAAGCATTTTTGTCCAAGATGCTCTGATCTGCAAAACAAAAAAAGGAACCGCCGCAGCGGTTCCTTTTTTGTTTTATAAGGGCATCTCACAGGGTCTGGTCCGGGCCCTGGGCCTGCTGCTGGCTGGTGTACAGCATCATCAGGTGGTTGGCGCTTTCCTCCAGCTGGCTCTTGGCCTGCCGCAGGGCCGCTTCCTCGGTCTCGTTCATCTTCTCGGGCTTGTCCTTGCGCAGGCAGCGGCGCAGGTTGGCCACATCGGTCTTGATGCGGTTCTTTTCGTCGCGGTCCAGCTCCTTTTTGCACTTGGACAAGGCCTCGTCCACCTTGTAGGCCAACACCTCGGCCTGGTTGTGCAGCTCCAGCCGCTCCTTGCGGCGGCTGTCCTCGGCCTCGTAGGCCGCGGCATCCGCCATAGCGCGCTGGATCTCGTTTTCGGACAGGTTCGTGCTGCCGGTGATGGTGATGTTCTGCTCTCGGCCGGTGCCCAGATCCTTGGCCGACACCTTGACCACGCCGTTGACGTCGATGTCAAAGGTGACCTCGATCTGCGGCTTGGAGGAGAAACCGCCCCGGATGCCGTTGAGCTTGAACTTGCCCAGGCTCTTGTTGTCGCGGGCAAAGTGGCGCTCGCCCTGCAGCACGTTGATCTCCACGCTGGTCTGCATGGGGCGTGCCGTGGTAAAGATCTGGCTCTTGCGGGTGGGGATCATGCTGTTGCGGGTGATCAGCGGGGTGGCCACGCCGCCCAGCGTCTCAATGGACAGGGTCAGCGGGGTGACATCCATCAGCACCAGACCCTGTGCGGCGGCACCGGTAGCACCAGCCAGCTTGCCGCCGCCCTGCAGCAGACCGCCCTGCACGGCGGCACCCATGGCCACGCACTCGTCCGGGTTCAGGCTGTGGCTGGGCTCGCAGCCCAGCAGCTCCCGCACCTGGCGCTCCACGGCGGGCATGCGGGTGCTGCCGCCCACCAGCAGCACCTTGCCCAGCTGGCTGGCGGAGATCCCGGCATCCCGCAGGGCGTTCTGCACCGGGGTCACGGTACGGGCCAGCAGGTCACCGGTCATCATCTCGAACTGCGGGCGGGACAGCGACAGATCCAGATGGTGGGGGCCGTCCTTGCCCACCGCGATGAAGGGCAGGTTCAGCTGCGCGGAGGGTGCACTGGACAGCTCCTTCTTGGCCTTTTCCGCTTCCTCCTTCAGGCGGCCCATAGCAGCCGGATCGCGGGAGAGGTCGATGCGGTCGGACTTCTTGAACTCGGCCACAGCGTACTCCACAATGCGCTCGTCAAAGTCATCGCCGCCCAGATGGGTATCGCCGCCGGTGGCCAGCACTGTAAAAGTACCGTCCTCGATCTCGATGATGGACACGTCAAAGGTGCCGCCACCCAGATCATACACCAGGATCTTCTGGGGTGCTTCGTTGTCCAGGCCGTAGGCCACAGCGGCAGCCGTCGGCTCGTTGATGATGCGCAGCACGTTCAGGCCCGCGATGCGTCCGGCGTCCTGGGTGGCCTTGCGCTGGCTGTCGTCGAAGTAGGCGGGCACCGTGATAACGGCCTCGGTCACCGGCTCGCCCAGATAGCTCTCGGCGTCGCGGCGGATCTTGGCCAGGATCATGGCGCTGATCTCCTGCGGGGTCAGGTCCTTGCCGTCGATGTGCACCCGGTAATCGCTGCCCATGTGGCGCTTGATGCTGGTCACGGTGCGGCCGGAGTTGGTGGCGATCTGCCGCTTGGCCGCGCCGCCCACCAGACGCTCGCCGTCTTTGGTAAAGGCCACCACGCTGGGGGTGGTGCGCTCGCCCTCTGCGTTGGTGATGACCACAGGCTTACCGCCTTCCACCACCGCCACACAGGAATTTGTTGTGCCAAGGTCAATGCCGATTACTTTGCTCATATCGTTTTCCTCTCTTTGCGGCGCATCCCGTCCGCTAAAGCATTTTATTCACCTGATCATCTTACCCGATGCCTGTGACCATTTTTTAGTCCAATTGTAAAGAATCTATGTTGTAGGCCGTATTCCGGGGCTTCGGATCGGTCAGTTCCCGCAGCAGCTGTTCCGCTTCTGCCTGCAATTCGGCCGCATCCGGTTCCTTCTCCCGGGCCAGGATGGCAAAGCCCTGGGCGGCCTCTGCCGCCAGTGCCATGGCCTTTTTGGCCGAGACGTAGCGGGTCTCGGCCTGGGCAAGGCGCAGACAGATGCGCGGGGTATACTCGATGTCCGGCATGCCCTGCGCCGTCTGCCGGGCTTTGCGGTAGTACAGCAGGGCCTTGCCCGCTTCGCCCCGGGCAGCGCAGTCCTCGCCCAGCGACAGCATGGCCAGCACCTCGCCGTGGTCGGCGGCGGTGCGCCACATCCGGCGGGCCTCGGTCTTGTTCTGCATCTCGCCCCGGCCCCGGTACAGGCAGTCGGCCAGCAGCGAGAGACCCATGGCATTGCCCTGCTGGGCGGCTTCGTCGTAGTGGTCGGCCGCCATGCGCCAGTCCCCGGCGCGGGCCGCTTCCCGCCCGGCTTCTACTTCTTCGTCTCCCGGCTCCTCGGGGTTGTGGCCCGCGTGGAGCAGGCCGTTGAGCAGGGCCTCATCCAGTGTGGCCGAGTGGCCCCACGGGTCGATGACCACGCCGTCGATGTCTGGCGCATCCAGCACCAGTTCCATGGCGTCCTGCAGGGTGTAGTCCGCCATGGGGCGGGCCGCCGTGCTGCGGTCCACACAGGCCGCGGCGCTGGAGGTGAACAGCGGCAGCCAGGTACGGTCCCTGTTTTTCAGGGTCCAGAGCGCAAGCCCTCTGGCCTTTTGCTGCGGGACGGGGTTCTCGGCCCAGGGGGCCGGGGTGGGCGGCGTGCCCGGGGCCGTCTGCAGCGGCACCAGAACATGGGTCTCCAGCTCCAGCGCGTAGTTCAGGGCCCCCATCAGGGCCCAGAAGCTCTCCTCGTTCTGCCCGTGATACAGCCGCTCGATCGCCTGCTCGATTGCCGGGCAGCCGGTGCCGCCGGGGCTGTAGCGCACCGGCGTGCGCGGGTGCCGGCTGCTGCCCACCGGGCGGAAGCGCACCCCGCCGTCTGTTCTTCTTGCCATTGTATGTTCCCTGCTTTCCTTCAGTGTCATCTCCTAGTATAGCAGGATTTTCCATCTTTCTCAACGGAAAACCTGCGCTTTGGCTCTGCATCTATCCCAGCAAACGTATGGTTTTTTTCAGCTGTGTGCGCTATAATAGGTAAAATTCCAGAATACTGGGATCAGAAAAGGAGGAAATAGCCTTGAACAACATGCTTGGCTATCTGAGGGACTACAAGCGCGAAAGCGTGCTTGCCCCTCTGTTCAAGATGCTGGAAGCCACATTTGACCTGTTCGTACCACTGGTCATGGCCGATATCGTCAACGTGGGCATTGCCGCCCACGACCTGCACTACATCCTGGTGCGGTGCGGCATCCTGCTTGTGCTGGCCGTCATCGGCCTGACCTGCAGCCTCACGGCGCAGTATTTTTCCGCCAAGGCGGCGGTGGGCTACTCCACTTCCCTGCGGCACGCCCTGTTTGCCCACATCCAGAGCCTGAGCTTTTCGGAGATGGACACCCTGGGCACCAGCACCCTCATCACCCGCATGACCAGCGACATCAACCAGGTGCAGAGCGGCCTGAACCTGTTTTTGCGCCTGTTCCTGCGCAGCCCCTTTGTGGTGATCGGTGCCATGGTCATGGCCTTCACGGTCAACGCGCGGGCCGCCCTGATCTTTGTGGTGGCCATCCCGCTGCTGAGTGTGGTGGTGTTCGGCGTGATGGTCATCACCCGCCCGCTGTACAAGACCGCGCAGGTGCGGCTGGACCGTGTGCTGGGCCTGACCCGCGAGAACCTGACCGGTGTGCGCGTGGTGCGTGCCTTTGACAAGGAGCAGGACGAGATCGACCGCTTCGAGAACGCCAACGACCTGCTGACTAAAATGCAGCTCCATGTGGGCCATCTTTCGGCCCTGATGAGCCCGCTGACCTATGTGATCATCAACATTGCCATCGTGGCACTGCTGTATGTGGGCAGCATTGAGATCAACGTGGGCGGTATGGCATCCGGCGACGTGATCGCGCTGGTGAACTATATGAACCAGATCCTGATCGAGCTGGTCAAGCTGGCCAACCTGATCGTGCAGGTAAGCAAAGCGCTGGCCTGCGCCGGCCGTGTGCAGGCGGTGCTGGACACCAAGCCCGGCTTGGACTTCCCCGCCGAGCTGCGCAGCGAGGTGCCCGCCGACAAGGCCGGTGACGCCGTGCGCTTTGACCATGTGAGCCTGACCTATGCCGGGGCCGGCGCACCCAGCCTGTCCGACATCAGCTTTACCGCCAAGCGCGGCCAGACCATCGGCGTCATCGGCGGCACCGGCAGCGGCAAGTCCAGCCTGGTCAACCTGATCCCCCGCTTTTACGACGCCACCGAGGGCACCGTGGAGATCCTGGGCCGCCCGGCCGCGGACTACCCCCGCGAGGCCCTGCGCGGCAAGGTGAACGTGGTCATGCAGAAGGCCCAGCTGTTCGGCGGCACCATCCGCTCGAACCTGCTGTGGGGCAACAAGAACGCCACCGACGCCGAACTGTGGGCCGCCCTGAAGACCGCACAGGCGGCAGAATTCGTCCAGGCAAAGCCCCTTGGGCTGGATGAGCCTGTGGAACAGGGCGGCCGGAACCTTTCCGGCGGCCAGAAGCAGCGCCTGACCATTGCCCGTGCACTGGTGGGCAAGCCGGACATTCTGATCCTGGACGACAGCGCCAGTGCCCTGGACTACGCCACCGACGCGGCCCTGCGCAAGGCACTGGCCGCTCTGCCCGGCAGCCTGACCGTGTTCATCGTGAGCCAGCGCGCTGCCAGCCTGCAGCATGCCGACCAGATCCTTGTGCTGGATGACGGCAGGCTGGTGGGCCTTGGCACCCATGACCAGCTGCGCCAGAGCTGCCCGGTGTACGAAGAGATCTATGAGAGCCAGTTCAAGAAAGGGGATGTGCAGAAATGAGCGCGAAAGCCAAAGCAAAACTGACCCCGGAACAGCGCAAGGCCACACTGACCCGTGTGCTGCACAAGATCCGCCCCTATTCCCTGTTCGTGGTCTGCAGCCTGATCGTGGCCGCCGTGAGTGTGGCCGCACAGCTGTATATCCCCATCCTGTGCGGTGACGCCATCGACCTGATGCTGGGCAAAGGCAATGTGGACTTTGCCGGTGTAGGCCACATCATCGTGGAGGTGCTGGTGGTGGCCGTGGTGGCCGCCTTTGCCCAGTGGCTGCTGAGCGTGTGCAACAACCGCATCACCTTTTCGGTGAGCCGGGACCTGCGCAACGAGGCCCTGCGCAAGATCCAGACCCTGCCGCTGTCCTACCTCGACAGCCACCCCTCCGGCGACATCGTGAGCCGCATGGTGGCCGATGTGGACACCTTTGCCGACGGCCTGCTGATGGGCTTCACCCAGCTGTTCAGCGGCGTGCTGACCATTCTGGGCACCTTGCTGTTCATGCTGAGCGAGAATGTGGTCATCACGCTGGTGGTGGTGTGCATCACCCCGCTGAGTCTGCTGGTGGCCAGCTTCCTTGCCAAGCGCAGTTACAAGTATTTTCAGGGTCAGAGCAGCGTGCGCGGCGAGCAGACTGCGCTGGTCAACGAGATGATCGAGGGCCAGAAGGTGGTGCAGGCCTTCGGCCACGAGGCCGAGAGCCTGGATGCCTTTGACGAAGTGAACGGCCGGCTGCAGGACGTGAGCCTGAAAGCTATCTTCTTCTCCAGCATGACCAACCCCGCCACCCGCTTTGTGAACAACATCGTGTACGCCGGTGTGGGCCTGGTGGGTGCCCTGTACGCCGTGCGCGGCGGCATCACCATCGGTCAGCTGAGCGTGTTCCTGAACTACGCCAACCAGTACACCAAGCCCTTCAACGAGATCTCCGGCGTGGTCACCGAGCTGCAGAACGCGCTGGCCTGTGCGGCCCGCGTGTTTGAGCTGCTGGACGCCGACGACCAGATCCCGGAAGCCGAGAACGCCGCTGTGCTGCAGCCGGACGGCCATGTGCAGCTGGAGGATGTGTCCTTCCGCTACCTGCCCGACCGCCCGCTGATCGAGGGCCTGAGCCTGGACGTGAAGCCCGGCCAGCGCATCGCCATCGTGGGCCCCACCGGCTGCGGCAAGACCACCCTCATCAACCTGCTCATGCGCTTCTACGATGTGAACGGCGGTGCCATCAAGGTGTCCGGCACCGACATCCGCAGTGTGACCCGCGCTTCGCTGCGTGGCAGCTACGGCATGGTGCTGCAGGATACCTGGCTGCGGGCCGGTACGGTGCGGGAGAACATCGCCTACGGCAAGCCGGACGCCACCCTGGACGAGGTGGTGGCTGCCGCCAAGGCCGCCCACGCCGACAGCTTCATCCGCCGACTGCCGGACGGCTACGACACCGTCATCGCGGAAGACGGCGGCAACATCAGTCAGGGCCAGAAGCAGCTGCTGTGCATCGCCCGCGTGATGCTCTGCCTGCCGCCCATGCTGATCCTGGACGAAGCTACCTCCTCCATCGACACCCGCACCGAGGTGCGCATCCAGAAGGCCTTTGCCCGCATGATGCAGGGCCGCACCAGCTTCATCGTGGCGCACCGCCTGTCCACCATCCGTGAGGCCGACGTCATCCTTGTGATGAAGGACGGCCACATCGTGGAGCAGGGCAACCACGACGAACTGCTGGCCGCAGGCGGCTTCTACGCCAAGCTGTACAACAGCCAGTTCGAGGGTGTGGAGACCTGAGCCAAAGCCCCATAAAACCACAAAAATCCCGTCTGAAGCAGTTCAGACGGGATTTTTTCGTGTTTGTCAAGGGCTGCCCGCACAGAGCATGTGCGGCAGGGCCTTTTTCTGCCCCTGTGCCGCCTTTTTTGTTGACAAAGCACCGCCTTGCTATTATAATAATGTAGTCAAAATGGCATCATTGCGCGGCTTTGCACCTGCGCGAATCAAGTATAGACAAGGAGAGATTCTCAAATGGCACAAGAGATCAAGATGTCCGCTGCCGGCCTGAAAGCTATGCAGGAGGAACTGGAGTACCTCAAGACCGTGCGCCGCAAGGAGCTGGCCGAGGAGATCAAGGAAGCCCGCAGCCACGGCGACCTGTCGGAAAACAGCGAGTACGACGAGGCTAAGAACACCCAGGGCCTGGTGGAGAACCGCATCACCGAGCTGGAGCAGATGATCAAGAACGCCGTCATCATCGACGAGAGCGAGCTGAGCGTGGACAGCGTGTCTGTGGGCACCCACGTCACCATCCAGATGACCGGCGAGGATGAGACCGAAGAATACGACATCGTGGGCCGCACCGAGGCCGACCCCCTGAACGGCAAGATCAGCGACGAGAGCCCCGTGGGCCACGCGCTGCTGGGCCGCGCTGTGGGCGCCAAGACCGAAGTGCTGCTGCCCACCGGCCACACTGTGGAGTACACCGTGCTGGCCATTACCCACGCACGCAGCTGATAGGAGAAACCATGGAAGAGCAAAAGAAGAACCCCGCACAGGGCCTGTCCGAGAGCGAGCAGGTGCAGGTGCGCCGCCAGAAGCTGGCAGACCTGCAGGCCGCCGGTCATGACCCCTTTACCCTGACCAAGTACCCGCAGGACGCCTACTCGGCCGACCTGAAGGAAGAATTCAAGGACCTGCCCAACGAGACCGACAGCGGCAAGCAGGTTGCCCTGGCCGGCCGCATGATGTCCAAGCGCGTGATGGGCAAGGCCAGCTTTGCCCACCTGCGCGACGACAAGGGCGACATCCAGCTGTATGTCCGCCGCGACGAGCTGGGCGATGAGCCCTACGCCGCCTTCAAGAAGCTGGACGTGGGCGATATTATCGGCGTCAAGGGCGAGGTGTTCCGCACCAAGACCGGCGAGCTGAGCGTCCGCGCTACCGAGCTGACCCTGCTGGCCAAGAGCCTGCGTCCCCTGCCCGAGAAGTTCCACGGCCTGACCGACACCGAGATGCGGTATCGCCAGCGCTATGTGGACCTGATCGCCAACCCCGAGGTCAAGGACACCTTCGTCAAGCGCAGCCGCATCCTGAAGGAGATCCGGGCTTACCTGGACGAGAAGGGCTTTTTGGAGGTGGACACCCCCATCCTGACTCCGTTTGAGATCGGTGCCTCGGCCCGCCCCTTCTACACCCATCACAACACTCTGAACATGGACATGGTGCTGCGCATCGAGACCGAGCTGTACCTCAAGCGCCTGATCGTGGGCGGCATGGACCGCGTGTACGAGGTAGGCCGCATCTTCCGCAACGAGGGCATGGACCCCAAGCACAACCCGGAGTTCACCACCATTGAGCTGTACCAGGCCTTTACGGACTTCCACGGCATGATGGACCTGGTGGAAGAGCTGTACAAGCGTCTGGCTCTGAAGATCTGCGGCAGCATGGTCATCCCCTATCAGGGCAAGCAGATCGACATGGGCCACTGGGAGCGCCTGACCATGATCGAGGCCGTGAAGAAGTATTCCGGCGTGGACTTCAACGACTGGCAGACCGACGCCGACGCCATTGCCGCCGCCAAGGAGCACCATGTGGAGCTGCCTGAGGTGCCCACCAAGGGTGCCATTCTGGCCGAGTTCTTCGACGCCTTTGTGGAGGACAAGCTGATCCAGCCCACCTTCATCTACGACTACCCTGTGGAGATCAGCCCCCTGGCCAAGCGCAAGCCGGATGACCCCGCCTTCACCGAGCGCTTTGAGTATTTCATCGACTGCACCGAGTACGGCAACGCCTTCAGCGAGCTGAACGACCCCATCGACCAGAAGGGCCGCTTCGAGCGTCAGGTGGCCGAGCGCAAGGCCATTGAGCCGGACTGCAAGGCCCAGGTGGACTACGACTACGTCAACGCTCTGGAGTACGGCCTGCCCCCCACGGGCGGCCTGGGCTTCGGCGTGGACCGTCTGGTCATGCTGCTGACCGACAGCGCCTCCATCCGCGACGTGCTGCTGTTCCCCACGATGAAGCCGATTGAGCAGTAAAACGCAAAAAAATGGCTTTGTTTCGTTTGAAATTGTGGTGTTCGATACTGGAACAACGTGGATTTACCACCAACTTACCACCAAATTTGATAATTTGCATCAGTAAAACGGAAAGCAGCCTACAATAAACACAAGCACCCCTGCCAATGAAATGTGCGATGACACATGGATTGGCAGGGGTGCTTTTCATGTTTGGAAGATATTAAGAGTATTTCGGAAAAATACTGGTATTGTCTTGTTGCCCACCGAATCAAGTCGTGGTATAGTAATAATTGGAGTAGTTTAACCTTAAAGGTCGTTGCGGCATACAACTTCCGATAATATTGATTATCTGGAAGTTTTCGGGATTCTACAATGCAGGAGGTTGTCTGTATGGCGGTGCTTTCAAAGAGTCAAATGTCCGAAGAAGATGTTAAGTTTCACTACATCACACCCGCAATCACGGCAAAGTGGAACAACCAGCACATCACGCTGGAAACAAAAATCACAGATGGCCGTATCAATCTCAAAGGTAACATCGTGGCCCGTGAAAAGTCGAAACGTGCAGACTATGTACTTTACCTAAGCGCGAACAATCCGATTGCCATTGTCGAAGCAAAAGACAACAATCATACGGTTTCCCACGGATTGCAGCAGGCCATGACCTATGCGCAGATGTTGGATGTTCCGTTTGCCTTTAGCTCAAATGGGGATGGCTTTGCAGAACATGACTTCTTGACGGGCAAAGAACGCACCTTTGGCCTTGACGAATTCCCAACAGAAAAAGAGCTGGTTGAGCGGTACAAAGCAGGTGCAAACGATGGAGCTGGTTTGACAGATGTGCAGGAGAAATTAATTGCACAGCCATATTACAGCAGCCAAAACACTTACCCACCGCGCTATTACCAGCGCATTGCCATCAACCGCACGTTGGACGCGATTGCAAGAGGACAAAATCGGCTTTTACTGGTAATGGCAACTGGTACAGGTAAAACTTATACGGCATTTCAAATTGTATATCGTCTGCTCAAAAGCGGCTTAAAGAAAAAGATTCTCTATCTTGCGGACCGGAACAATCTTGTTGACCAGTCTATCCAACAGGACTTTGCGCCGCTGGAAAAGGTCATTCATAAGGTGAATTTTTCTAAGGACGACCCTCGCACGATTACTTCTTATGAGGTCTATTTTTCTCTCTATCAGCAGCTCGCTGGAAAGAACGAAGAACAAGACGAGAACGCTGAAAATGCACTCGATAAGCTGTCACAGCTCTTTAGCCCGGATTTCTTTGACCTGATTATTGTCGATGAGTGTCACCGTGGCTCGGCGAAGAAAGAAAGCAACTGGCGCAAAATTCTGGAATATTTTGCTTCTGCTACGCAAATCGGCATGACCGCTACGCCTAAAGAAACCAAATATGTTTCCAACATCGACTACTTTGGTGAACCCATCTATACTTACAGTCTGAAAGAAGGAATCGAGGACGGTTTTCTTGCACCTTTTAAGGTAATCAATGTTATGACTGATATTGGTGAGGGATGGCGTCCACGCAAGGGCCAGCGCGATATTTACGGAAACGAAATCGAAGATCGCATTTATACAAATAGCGATTACGACTACAACATTATTATAGAGGATCGTATCAATCAAGTTGCTGCTGAAATCACGCGGTACTTGAAAAGTACCGACCGTATGGCAAAAACCATTGTGTTCTGCCCAACAGAAGAGGCAGCAGAACGTATGCGGATGGCATTGGCAAACCAGAACGCTGACATGGTGAAGCAGAATCCCGATTATGTTGTCCGCATTACAGGCAGCGATACTTATGGAAAGAGTAAGCTGGATTATTTTATCTCCGTTGGCTCAAAATATCCTGTTATTGCGACTACCTCCAAGCTGCTCTCCACGGGTTCGGATTGCAAGATGACAAAGCTGATTGTTTTGGATGAAATGATTGGTTCTATGACTGAGTTTAAGCAGATCATTGGCCGTGGAACCCGTCTGCGCGAAAAAGAAGGCAAGACCCATTTTGTTGTGATGGACTTCCGAAATGTGAGCCGCCTTTTTGCCGACCCGGATTGGGATGGCCCGATTGAAATGAACGAAGACTTCGATCCTGAAAAAGAAAAGGATAAGCCCGTACCGAAAAAAGACACCGGAAACTCTGATCCTCCTGTTCGGCCAGACCCCAAGAAACCCAAACCAATCGTTGATAAAGATGGCTGCCGGGTGGAGATCATCTACAAAACGGTTTCCGTTTATGATGCAGGCGGAAAGCTTCTCCGGCAGGAAAGCATTATTGACTACACAAAAGAGAATATCCGTGGCTCGTACGCTTCGCTGGACAATTTTATCCGTCAATGGTCTGCTGAAGAAAAGAAAGAAAAAATCCGGGAGCTTCTTTTGGAGCATGGTATTGACCTTGAAGCACTAAAGGCCGACCAGAACATGACGGATGTGGACGACTTTGACTTTATCTGCCATGTTGCGTTTGATAAAAAGCCTTTGACGCGCAGAGAACGAGCAGAAAATGTCAAAAAACGCGACTTTCTAAGCAAATACAGCGGTGCAGCAAGAGATGTTCTGGAAGCACTTCTGGACAAGTATATGAATACTGGCATTTATGAGATTGAGAAAACGGAAATTCTGCGGCTTGACCCGTTCCTGAAAATGGGCAAGCCTCAAAAGATTGCCTCTTACTTTGGCGGGAAAGACGGGTATCTGAAAGCTGTTAAGGAACTGGAACAGGCAATCTATGAAGGAGAAATTGCATAACAATGGGAAATTTATCGAATTTTGTGAAGCGTGTCCGCGATATTATGCGGAACGATGCAGGTATCAACGGTGATGCGCAGCGCATTGAGCAAATTGCATGGATGCTCTTTTTGAAAGTGTACGATGCCAAAGAGGATGACTGGGAGTGGAACGAAAAAGATTATCAGTCGATTATTCCTGAACCCTGCCGCTGGCGTAGCTGGGCGCACGATGAAAATGGTAAGGGCATAACGGGCGACACACTGTTGGAATTTGTCAACAATACGCTGTTCCCCACCTTGAAAAAGTTACCTGTGGACGCTTCTACGCCCATCAAAAAAGCAATCGTGCAGACTACCTTTGCAGATGCCAACAACTATATGAAAGATGGTGTTTTGCTCCGACAAGTTATCAATGTGATCGATGAGCTTGACCTGAGTGATTATGCAGAAAGTCATGCGTTTGGGGAAATTTACGAAACTATTCTAAAAGAGCTGCAAAGTGCTGGCTCTGCAGGTGAATTTTATACGCCGCGCGCCGTAACTGATTTTATGGCGCAGATGATCAACCCACAAATTGGGGAGAAGATGGCCGATTTTGCCTGTGGCACAGGTGGTTTTATCACCAGTTGGCTGAAAGCTCTGCATAAAAATGTCAAGACAACAGAGGATGAAGCCCTGTATGCAAACTCCATATATGGCATTGAAAAGAAGCAGTTCCCATATATGCTGTGCATCACCAATATGCTGCTGCATGACTTGGATGTGCCGCAGGTGTTCCACGATAACACGTTGCTTCGGGATGTTCTGGACTATACCGAGGACGATCAGGTAGATGTTATCTTGATGAACCCTCCCTATGGTGGTTCTGAGAAAAACGATGTTAAAAATCACTTTCCGGCTGACCTTGCCAGCAGCGAAACAGCAGACCTGTTCATGTCCGTCATTATGTATCGACTGAAAGAAAATGGCCGCGCAGCAGTCATTCTGCCGGATGGTTTTTTGTTCGGCACAGACAATGCCAAAGTAGCAATCAAGACGAAGCTGTTCTCCGAGTTCAATGTCCATACCATCATCCGTATGCCGGGCAGTGTGTTCTCCCCATATACATCGATTACGACCAACATTTTGTTCTTTGACCATACCGGCCCAACAAAGGAGACATGGTTCTATCGTCTGGATATGCCGGAAGGCTACAAGCATTTCAGCAAGACCAAGCCCATGAAGTTGGAACACTTTGCTCCTGCAGTAGAATGGTGGAATGACCGCAAAGAAATTCAGCTGGACGGGTTTGACAAGGCCAAAAAGTATACCGTGCAGGAGATCAAAGACCGCAACTATAATATTGACTTGTGTGGCTATCCGCATGAGGAAGAGGAAATCTTACCGCCCAAGGAGCTGATTCAGCAGTATCAGGAGAAGCGCGCCAGCCTGAACGCAGACATTGACCGAATCCTTGCTCAGATCACGGAGATTCTGGGCATTGACCTTGATGCACAGGACTGAGCCACATAGATAAGGAAGAAAAAATGACAGGACAGCAACTGAAAAATTCCATTCTGCAAATGGCAGTGCAGGGCAAACTTGTTCCGCAAGACCCCAATGACGAGCCTGCTTCTGTGCTGCTGGAACGCATTCGTGCAGAAAAAGAACAGCTTATCAAAGAGGGCAAAATCAAAAAGGAAAAGAATCCGTCTGTGATTTTCCGTGGAGCCGATAATTTGCCTTATGAGAAGGTCGGCAAAAATGAGCCTGTCTGCATTGCAGATGAAGTGCCGTTTGACATCCCGGAGAGCTGGGAGTGGGTTACTTTAAAACAGATAGCTGTTACCGCACTAGGTAAAACACTAGATAAATCAAAAAACATTGGTGAATATCGCCCGTATCTATGCAGCATCAATGTTTATTGGACAGGTATTGATTTATCAACCGTAAAACAGGCTCGTTTTGAAGATTCTGAATTATCGAAGTACCAGCTGAACAAGGGAGACTTGCTTATCTGTGAAGGCGGTGATGTTGGCCGTTCTGCTGTATGGGATAGAGATGAAGAAATGTATTATCAGAATGCACTTCATCGTGTCCGCTTTTACGGTAATATCGAGCCACGCTTCTTCCAGTTACTGATGGAAAGCTATAAGGGCGCAAAAATATTGGACAATTATAGCAAAGGAATGACTATAAAACATCTCGTTCAGAATTCACTTAACTCTATTTACTTTCCTTTGCCGCCACTTGCTGAACAAAGGCGCATCGTAGAAAAAATCAAACAGCTTACGCCGTATCTTAAAAAGTATGGTTCAGTTGAAACTATACTGTCAAATCTGAATTTGGCTTTCCCGGATGACTTGAAGAAATCAATTCTTCAATATGCAGTACAAGGCAAGTTGGTTCCTCAAGATCCTGCTGACGAACCAGCATCCGTTCTGTTGGAGCGTATTCGCACAGAAAAAGAACAGCTTGTCAAAGAGGGCAAAATCAAACGTGACAAGCATGAATCGGTCATTTTCAGACGAGATAATTCTTATTATGAGAAGGTCGATGGAATTGAACGCTGTATCGATGATGAGTTGCCGTTTGAGATTCCCGAAAGTTGGGAATGGGCAAGAATCAAAAGCTGTATGGATGTTCGAGATGGAACTCATGATACGCCCAAATATGTCGAACATGGCATTCCACTTATTACAAGCAAAAACCTCTCTAACGGCTATCTTGATTTTTCAACTGCAAAATTTATTTCTATTGAAGATCATTTATCAATTAAACAACGCTCGAAAGTTGATGATGGCGACATCCTGTTTGCTATGATAGGAAGTATAGGCAATCCCGTCCTTTACCGCGGAAGCCAAGAATTCAGCATAAAAAACATGGCCTTATTTAAGAAAATTTCTGATGAAATAATTATGGACTATGTATATATATTTCTCAGATATGCACAGACCTATATGAAAAAAGATGCTACTGGAGGCGTTCAAGCATTTGTGTCTCTTAATTATCTTAGAAATTATTTGATTCCCGTTCCCCCTCAAAATGAGCAGATTAGAATTTGCAATGCAATAATTAAGCTGTGCAAAAAAATTGATTACATATTATAAAAGTAAGGGATGCGCTTGTTTGCTGAAGCACATCCCTTGCTTTTTTACCAGTCTATGATATTATCTACTAAAGTCCTCTGTTCGGTTGCAGTTTTGCGCAAATAAATTCGCGTCGTTTCAATACTTTCATGACCCATCAAGTCTGCAAGGAATGCAATGTCGCTGCACCGCTCCAAAAAGCTTTTTGCAAACCGATGCCGGAAAGAGTGGGGATAAACCACCGCAGGATCAATGCCATACTTTATCGCCAGCTTTTTCAGCTGTCCAGAAATACCTCTTGTAGTGATTCGTTCATCAAAACGATTCAAAAAGATAAAGCCGCTGTCCTGTTGTTTTTCTTCCAACCAGACAATGGCTTCATTCTGCAATGATTTAGGAATGTAGATGCGGCGCAGCTTTCCACCTTTAGAATAAAGGTCGAGGTGTCCAAGCCTAATGTGTTCAACTTTGATTTGCACCAGCTCGCTGACACGTGCACCCGTGGCAGCCAAAAAGCGAATGACAAAATACCAAAGCATATTGTCATCGCGCTTCAGGCAGTTTTTGAAGTAGATGTAGTCTGCTTCGCTAATGACATTTTCAAGGAAGGCTTTCTGCTGCACCTTGACGGATGACAATTTCCATGAATCCTTTCCGATGCTTTCGAGGTAGCAGTTGATAGCGCGGATTCGTAGATTAACTGTTTTGGGCTTGTACTGCTCAATCAGCCAGGCTTTGTGCTCTTTCAAATTGCGTTTGGTGACGGCATCATGCCGTTCCCCAAACTGCCGCACAGCAAACAAATAGGATGTTACAGTGTTTTCTGAGAGATTTGTTCCTCTCAAGTGTCTTTCAAATTCTTCAATCATAGTGAAAGACCTCCTTTCACCATGATTTTATACAATCTCACACCAAGGCCATATATAATTCTTTGATTTTATTTACGATGCGCTCTTGTTCCTGAATTGGCGGCACAGGAATCAACACTTTGCTCAACTCAGCTTGATTTATTTTGGGCATTTTAACTCGACTTGACATTGCAGTTGCTACCTGTGCATTGAACGAGTCTGATAAAATATACCTCAATAGGTATTCTTTGTTTAGTGGAGTCTTTAGTGGGTACATATCTGCGCTACACAATCCATCAAATGGAGCAATTACAGCCTTGCGCAAAAGTGGGCGGATTTTAGAGTAAAGAATCTGTCCCTTGAAAAATAGATGATTGGGACTTGAGACTTTATCCTGCGCAACTGTTCGACATTCCAAGAGGGTTCCTGTTGATTTTTCAATATTGTCAGGAGCAATATGCATATAATCGAAATATCGTTCTGGAGAGACAAGATTTGTTGCTATCTCCACTATGGAAAAGAAGCGCACCCACTCCCAGTTTTCTGGAATCTCAAACGGCAACTCATCATCGATACAGCGTTCAATTCCATCGACCTTCTCATAATAAGAATTATCCCGTCTGAAAATGACCGATTCATGCTTGTCACGTTTGATTTTGCCCTCTTTGATAAATTGTTCTTTCTCTGCACGAATACGTTCCAGTAGTGCGGAAGCTGGTTCATCGGCAGGGTCTTGGGGAACGAGCTTGCCTTGAATAGCATACTGAAGAATGGATTTCTTTAACTGTAACGGGAAAGTATCATTCAATCGTGTTAAAGACTGTTCTAAGTTGGTATATATAGATAATATGTTTTTAAGGGCTTTTATTTTTTCGCAAATGCGTATTTGTTCTTTTATAGGAGGTACTGGAATTAACAAAGCATCTAAACTGTCTGAATTTAGAGTTGCACCCTTAATGGCTGTCTTAGTATTTCCATTTTGAGATAATAATGGCAGAGTCGCGAATAGATAATTTGTTATAACGCGATTGACATCACAAAATGGATAGATTGAAATAATAGCTTCATTGTGAAAAGCGTCCATTCCAAGAATGGATACTTTTCCGACTGTTAGCTTAAAGCTCATTAAAAGGGTTCCAGCTTTACTGATGTGATTTTTAAAAATGACCTTTGCAGAATGTTCATTAACATGTTCTTTTGTTACGCATACCGTATCATCGAGCACCAAATCGGCTATTGAAACCCATGGATAGGTTGCGTTTTCCCAGTATTCGCTTTCTTTACGTGGTGGAGTTTTCCCCATGTTATATGACACTAGATTTTTAAATCTCACCCACTCCCAACTCTCCGGGATGTCAAAAGGCACTTCATCTGCAATGCAGACAGGCTCATTTTTGCCGATCTTCTCATAAGGCAAATTATCGGAAAAGCCCAAGACAGTAATTTACGCGTATCGCGCTATCGACACAAAACGGTAAAGTGGATTTTATCTGCTTTGCCGTTTTTTCTTAAATTATGAAATTTTCAAAACTGTATTCCAAAACGACCCTGCGGATTCCTATTAGTGTAGGGGCTTTCAAAATCTTTTGTGAAACGGTTTTCCTCTAGTTTTATGAGTGGAAAATAAACAAAATCCATGTTCTAAAATTAGGCAGTTCAACAAAATTTGAAAATCTGTATGCCAAACACCCCTTTTAGAATGTTATAGGTATAGGGGAATGCTGAAAAAGTGAATTTTCTTTGAATTTTAAAAAGATCCGGTTTAAAAATCCCCCTTTGAGTTTGTATAGGGTGTAAGGACTATTTTTCTAAACAGACCTATTCGTTGTTGGATTCACTTGTGAAAGTCCCTGATTCCTTACAAAGGCACATCGTACCTTGATAATTTCATGAGTCACCCCAGCTGGATACCTCCGGTATTGAATGTGCATTCTGCGCATCTTACCGGAAAATACGCCGGAGAAAATCGGGCAGGAACGGGCTGGGACAGAGTGGACGGTAGTTAAGAGCAAGATTCGCCTTTGTATACGAAACTGCTCCTACGGGCGGTTTCTCCATAGCGGCATCTTGATGGGGATTGCGCTCCCCATACCCTCACATCGTGCAAAATCACATGATTTTGCACATTGGTGGCCTGCCGCAGCAGGTCACAGCCGGAGTGCAGACGCACTGCCGGGAAAATAAAATTCTTGATTTTGGAAAGGAGACCCCATGCCAAGAACGAAGAAAAAAGTGAAACCTATCGTAAAGACAAAAGTAATCTCCGCACGAGTTACAGAAGCAGTACATGAACTTTTACACCGGCAGGCAGAAGATGCCGGGATGACCCTCTCTCAATTTGCAGCGCAGATGCTGACAAAAGGCCATGTGAATACCTCGTATGTGTTCTATGTCCACCCGGACGAAATTGAAGCCATCACACGGGAGTTTGCCGCCATCGGAAACAACCTGAACCAGATCGCGGCGTTCTTCAATAGCGGCGGTATCCAGTCCCGTGCGATGCTCGAAAACATCAACCATGCGATTTCCTGCATTTTTGAGATGAGGGAACAAGTCGCAGAAATGGCAGGAAAGAACTATGGCAATCTTAAAGCATATCGCAAGTAAAAGTTCCAACTATGGTGCTGCACTGGAGTATCTGATTTTCAAGCATGACGAGCTTCGGAAAACTCCAATCCTTGACCAGAACGGAAATCGTATCATGCGAGATGAGTTTTATCTGGACGGTCTGAACTGTGAACCCTATTCCTTTGATGCGGTCTGCCAGCAGTTGAACCGCGAGTACCAGAAAAACAAAAACAAGAATGAAATCAAAAGCCACCATTACATCATCAGCTTTGATCCACGGGACAGCACAGAAAATTGCTTGACGGGGAAACGGGCACAGGAGCTTGGACTGGAATACGCAAAAGCAAATTTTCCGGGGCATCAGACATTGGTCTGTACGCACATGGACGGTCACAATGGCAGCGGAAACATTCATGTACATATCGTAATCAACAGCTTGCGAAAATCGGATGTGCCCCAGCAGCCCTTCATGGAGCGACCCATCGACTGCAAGGCAGGGTACAAGCACCATGTGACGAACGAGTACCTGAAGCATCTGCAGAAATCCCTCATGGATTTGTGCCGCTGCGAATTTCTGCATCAGGTCGATTTACTGTCACCATCCAGAATGGGCGTGACCGAGGCAGAGTATTGGGCACAGCGGCGGCTGGATGAGAAAAAGCAAGAAATCGAAAAGGAAGGATTTACGCCCAACCCGACAAAGTTTCAAACACAGAAACAGCTTATCCGGGATGCCGTTGCCGCTGCTCGTGAGAGAGCAATCTCGTATGAAGACTTTCAAAATATCTTGCAGGATGAATATGACATTTTTGTCAAAACACAACGTGGACGTTACAGCTATCTGCCGCCGGAACGGAACAAGTTTATATCGGAGCGTTCCTTGGGGGACATCTGCAAAAGAGAATGTCTGGAAGGATTCTTTGTTCAGAACGCCGAGAAGAATCTGCGGTACAAGGAAGACCCCATACTGATCTTTACGACCAGAACCAGGCTGCGGCTCGTTGTGGACCTGCAGGAGAATGTTAAGGCACAGGAAAATCTGGCCTATGCGCTAAAGGTCAAAATCAGCAATTTGCAGAAAATGGCTGAAACGCTGGTATGGGTGCAGGAAAACAACATCAACGACCTGACAGAACTGAACGATCTGTGTAAGACAGCACAGGCCAATGCGCAGGCTGCGTATGAACGGCTGTCACAGGCAGAGGATGAACTGTACAAAACCAATGAGCAGATTCATTATGCGGGGCAGTACCTTTCCACAAAAGAGGTCCAGCAGCAATTTGCGAAGGCGATTTTTAAGAAAAAATTCCGTGCAGAACATTCCAAGGAATTGGATGCCTATGCAGAATCCGTGAAATATTTCCGGGAAGAAAATGATGGAAAGCTGCCATCGCTGAAATCCTTGAAAAAACGGAAAGAAGAACTGACCAATGAAATTGCGGAGAGGAAAAGGGCATACGCTCCCCTGAAAGAAGAATCTCGGCGTCTGGAAATTGCATCGGATAATGTGTACAGCATCTTCCGAAAAACCAATGAGATGAAATCCGACCTTGCATGGAAACGCGAGTGGGAGGCCAAAGTCCGCGAAAAGTCAAGGCAGGAGCAGGCTCGACAGGAACAGCGAGAGCGTCAACCGAAACGCAAGAAGCGCAGCTATGATATGAGCCTGTAAGCAGCAGGGTCTTCCACCCCGCACCCCGGAACCCTGCCGATGCGTAAGCCCACAGGTGGCTTTCCCATTCGGCAGGGACTTTTGAAAATAAGAAGGAGGTCAATTTTCAAGAACGACAATTTATTTGAAATCGTAAAACTGAATATTACTACTCGACAGGCTGCAGAAGCCTATGGCTTTCAGCCCAACCGCAGCAGCATGATTTGCTGTCCATTCCATACAGACCGTAACCCCAGCATGAAAGTAGATTCCCGGTTTCACTGTTTTGGCTGTGGAGCGGATGGTGATGTTATTGACTTTACCGCAAAGTTGTTTCAACTGTCCCTGCGACGGGCGGCGGAAAAGCTGGTCGCAGATTTTGGACTTTCGATGAATCCTGTTTTTCCACTACAGTATCCGAAAATTGTGGAATATAAAAGTCAAAACCCAATCCAAACATTGTACGAGTGCAGCGCGATTCTGGATGACTGGCGCAAACGATTTGCGCCGAAGTCAGCAGAGGAAGAACTGCATCCCTGTTTTGTTGCCAGCCTGCATTATACTGATTACATCCAATATCTGATAGAGAATCGATATTTTCTCACCGAGCATCGGAAGGAGGTTCAACAGATTGCCCAACGAATCCGAAAATACGAGATCGACCATTTCCAACATCCGCAAAATGCTCTCGCAGGCTGAAAAAGGTGGTGTTCAGAACACGATTCAAAACTGTGTGACTGTTTTGCAGAACGACCCAGTTCTTGCAGATTCCATCCGGCTGAATCTGCTGAGTGAACGTATTGATATTGTAAAGCCGATGGGTTGGCAGCGTTCCGGCCCTACGCTGACCGACACCGATATGATGTACATTCTGCGCCGAATGGAAAAATACGGCCTGTACAGCGAAAAACGGGTGTCTGCAGCAATTCGCATTGTTGCCAACGAAAATCATTATCACCCTATCCGGGACTACTTGAATGACTTGAAGTGGGATGGCACAGAGCGGATAAGCCACGCTTTGCATCGCTTTCTCGGTGCGGCAGAAGATGAGCTTACCGCAGAAGCCTTGAAGATTTTTCTGCTTGGAGCGATCAAACGGGTGTTTCATCCCGGCTGCAAGTTTGAAATGATGCTTTGCTTGGTCGGTGGGCAGGGTGCAGGAAAATCCTCTTTCTTCCGGCTGCTTGCTATCAAAGATGAATGGTTCTCGGATGATTTGCGGCGAATGGACGATGATAATGTGTTCCGCAAGCTGCAAGGCCACTGGATCATGGAAATGTCGGAAATGATTGCGACTGCCAATGCCAAAAGCATCGAGGAAATCAAGAGCTTTCTCAGCAAGCAGAAAGAAACCTACAAAATCCCGTATGAAACACACCCGGCAGATCGTTTGCGGCAATGTGTCTTTGCAGGAACGACCAACCGACAGGACTTCCTGCCCCGTGACCGCACGGGAAACCGCCGCTTTATCCCCATCCCGGTGGATGCAGCACAGGCGGAAGTACATATTCTGGATAACGAAGCGGAATCCCGTGCCTATATCGACCAGCTTTGGGCAGAAGCCATGACGATTTACAACAGCGGTGATTATAAGCTGACATTCAGCCCTGCCATGCAGGAGGCCTTGCAGATTTGCCAGAAAGATTTCATGCAGGAAGATACGCAGGCTGGTATGATCTATGCGTTTCTGGAAGATTACACGGGTGACCGGGTATGTTCCAAACAGCTTTACGCTGAGGCACTGGGCAATCTGAATCTTCCTGCGGAGTGGGAAACCCGTGCTATCTGTGAGATCATGACTGCAGGAATTGTGAATGGCGAAATCAGGGGGTGGACAGCCCATAAAGCAGCCAAACGCTACCCGAAGTATGGCGTGCAGAAAGGATGGGAACGTGTAACCGCTGCAAAAGTGGATGCAGACGGTTTTGTGGAACTTACAGACGAAGAAGCTCAGCAGATGGGATTTCCGTTTTGAAGGGCTGCTTTACATCGTTGGTTACAGGTGTGGTTACATCTTACAGCTGCCTCAAAGTCGCATCATTCCAAATAATTTCCCTATTTGTAACCATGTAACCTGTAACTGATAAGAAAAAATAAATACGGAAAATTGCCAGCACACCATTGCAGAAAAAGTTTTCTGTTGTGGTTACAGTCTGCTGGTTACAAACAAAAACACGGAGGTTTTGCCTATGAAAGAAGTTCGCGTTTGCGAATCAATGAAGTCCCCGGTGGGGACTTTAAGCGACGGAACGGTCTTGCATCAGCAAGATGGAGGGACCAAGTCCCGACAAGTTCCGATCTGGGAGAAAAGCAATCTGACGCTGGAAGAAGCCGCAGCTTATTCCGGCATTGGTATCAACAAGCTGCGTGAAATGAGCGATTCCAAAGACTGTACCTTTGTTCTCTGGAATGGTACGAAACGGCTGTTGAAACGCCGCAGGCTGGATGAACACCTTGACCGATTATTTTCGATTTGACAATAAAAATAAAGTCGGCAGTTGAAAGCACCTCGGCGGTATGGTATGATTAAGCTGTAGGTTGCTTTCTGCCAACAATGGAGGACATAACGATGGCAGAAAGAAGAAAAGACTCAAAGAAGCGTGTTCTAAAGGAAGGTGAATATCAGCGCAGCAACGGAACGTATGAATATCGCTGGCGCAGTGAAAACGGCAAGCGAAATAATGTGTACGCCAAAAGTCTGGAAGAACTTCGTGAGAAAGAAGCAGAGATTCAGCGTGACCGCAGTGATGGAATCCGTGCAGAAGCGCGGAACGCGACCATCAATGACATTCACGAGCAGTGGCTGCAACTGAAAAAGGGGCTGAAAGCCAATACACTGGTCAATTACGAGTATATGTACAAGATGTACGTATTCCCGGAGTTTGGGAAGCGGAAGGTCGGAAGCCTGAAAAAGTCGGATGTGCGGCGGTTTTACAACGGCCTTGTGGATTCACAGCGTTTGAAAGTGGCAACGGTGGAGAACATCCATACCGTGCTGCATCAGGTGCTGGATTTTGCAGTGGAGGACGAATATCTCCGTATCAATCCATCCGATAATGCGTTGAAAGAACTCAAACAGACGCACAATCTGGACAGTGAACGCCGCAAGGCTCTGACCGCAGGCCAGCAGAAGCTGTTGATGAACTTCTTGAAAAACAGCGAGAAGTACAATCACTGGCTTCCCATCATTACCGTGATGGTGGAATGTGGTCTCCGTGCTGGTGAGGCAACGGGTTTGCGTTGGGAGGACATCAACCTTGATACGGGTGAAATCAGTGTAAATCACACGTTGATTTATTACAGCCACCGGGAGAAAGGTTGTCTGTACGGAATCAATACACCCAAAACGGAAGCTGGAAACCGAATTGTGCCTATGACTCCGGAAGTCAAGGCTGCTTTTGTACAAGAGCGAGAGTATCAGAAGAAAACTGGAATTTCCTGCAAGGTGACGATTGATGGCTATACGGATTTTATTTTTGTAAACCGTTTTGGCGAGTGCCAGCATCACAGCACCATCAATAAAGGCATTGACCGTATCATCCGCGACTGCAACGAGGAACAGTTGGCAAAATGCGAAAGCGGTACAATCAAGCCGAAAAACCTTGTTCTGCTTCCGAAGTTTAGCTGTCATTCCCTGCGTCACACCTGTGCTACCCGTCTTTGCGAGGCTGGAATCAACATGAAGGTCATTCAAGACGTACTGGGCCACGCCGATATTACCACTACCATGAACATCTATACTGAGGCCACAAAAAATCTCAAGAAAAAGGAAATCGACAAGTTTGCAGAGTTCTTATCTGCAACCACGACATTTGAAGGAAAGGAGGAAAATGACTGATGGAAAATAAATCTGCAGCCCCAGTAGCACAGGTTCTTGTTCCGGCAGTGAGTGAGATTCGTTCTCTGCTGGAAGCTTCCCGTAAAAATGTAGCACAGCAAGTCAATCAGGAACTGCTGTCAACTTATTGGAAGATTGGTGAGGTCGTTGTTCGTTGTGAACAAAATGACAGCATCCGTGCTGCATATGGTGAAAAGACCTTATCGCAGCTTTCCAGGGCGTTGACAAAGGAGCTTGGCAAGGGCTTTTCGCGCTCGAATGTTTACAATATGCGGCAGTTCTATCTCAGCTATCCAATTTTCCAGACAGTGTCTGGAAAATTGAGTTGGTCGCACTACTGTGAGCTGTTATCCATTTCCGATAAGGAGAAGCGCAGCTTCTACGAAAAAGAAGCGGTCAATTCTGGCTGGTCTGTCCGTGAATTAAGACGCCAGATGGAAAGTTCCCTGTTTGAACGGCTGCTCTTGTCCCGTGGGGATGCAAACAAGGAACAAGTTTTAGCATTGGCCGAAAAGGGTGTGGACTACACTAAGCCGGAGGACATCATCAAAGACCCGTATGTATTCGAGTTTTTGGGGCTGCCGGAAGAAAAGCCGTTCCTTGAAAGCGATTTGGAAACAGCACTGGTGCGACAAATCGAAGATTTCTTGCTGGAACTTGGCCGGGGCTTTATGTTTGTCGGCACACAGCAGCGTGTCACAGTGAACAACACCCACTACTATGTGGATATGGTGTTCTACAATAAGATTTTACACGCCTATGTGCTGATCGAGTTGAAAACCACCAAGCTCACGCCCGAAGCCGCCGGACAAATCAATATGTATCTGAACTACTACGCCGCAGAGGTCAACGACCCAGAAGATAATCCTCCTATCGGCATCATCCTCTGCACCGACAAGGACAGCGTAGCAGCCGAGTATGCGCTGGGCGGTTTGTCGAATCAGATTTTTGCATCCCGGTACGTCTTGTATATGCCGAACAAGGAGCAGCTTATTAGGCAGGTGGAAGAAGTCCTGAAGCGTTGGCACTCTCACGAGAACGAATAAGTTTACCACCAGCCTTACCACTGACTTACCACCAATTTGAGAATAGCTGTAAACAGTTGCGTAGAGTTGCGAAAAATAAGACCTTTTTATCTTGCACGAACAAAGGCTTATGAACACTTGTAAACAGCTATAAATCACCACCAGTCAAGCTCCCCACGATGAAGCCGATTGAGCAGTAATTTCCAATTTAAGCAAAGCAAAGCCTGAAACTTCTTGATAAACCGAGAAGTTTCAGGCTTTTTGTTTGCAATGATTTCCAGCGATTTTCACGTCATACGCCAATTTTACGCCAAATGATGCTATGATTTGTGCAGTGCAAAAAGAGTGTTGTTCCGGTTTGGTGGAGAAATTGAGGGGATGGTAGATGGATGTGGGCTTACGAAGGGCTGCATCAAAGAACAGATTTATAGAACCAACAACAGCCCCGCTCTGGTGAAGGAATCCAGAGCGGGGCTGTGTTGATGAAGGAGAAATGAAGGGAATATCAGGTTTTACAGGTCCAGTTCAAACTGCTCGGCGGTGATGACCGCCTTGCTGTCGGCGGCAAAGGTGATGCCATCGGCAGACTGCGGGGTGTAGATCCATGCCGTCATGGTCTGCTCACCGTCATTGACAAAGACCTCCACGCTGTTTTTGTCCAGCAGGATGCGGAGTTTCAGGGCACCGTTCTGGCGGCGCACCTTGCAGCTGCGGGTATGCACGATGTCGGCGCGGGAACCGGCATAGCTGCGATCCAGCGTCAGCTCGGAGGTGTAGGGATCATAGGTCAGGCTGGTGTGATGGTCTGCATCAGCGGCCAGCTTCAGGGTGAAGGAGCGGTATTCGCCGGGCTGTACCGTGACGGTCAGGTCTGCCACACGGCCCTTGATGCCGTCCAGAGAAGTTTCGCCTTGCACCGTCACATTTTCATGGAAGGTGCGCTTACCGTGGACGGCGTCCAGCTCCCGCACCGGAGTCTGAAGAATGCGTCCGTCCTTGATATGCAGCTCCCGGGGGCAGATGGTCTGCCCGAACCACTTGCAACCCTGCGGCTTATCCTCGGTGTCCGACCAGGTTTGCAGCCATGCGGTCATGATGCGGCGGCCATCCGGGGCAAGGGTGGTCTGGGTGGCGTAGAAGTCGATGCCGCCGTCCATCAGCTGCACGTTTTCCTTGGTGAAGGTGTGGGTGACTTCGTCGTAGCTGCCGATGAAGGCAATCACGTTGTGACCGTTGTGGAACTCGCCCTTGGGCAGCATCTCCATGGGGCCGAGCATCAAGACCTGTTTGCCGTCCAGTGGGAAGAAGTCCGGGCACTCCCACATTTTGCCGTACTGATTGTTGCAGCGTTCCAGCACCGTGACAAAGTGCCAGTCGAAGCCGTCCTTGCTCTGGAACAGTGCCGCTGCGCCGCTGCCGTCCTCGGCCAGGCAGACGGTGACGACAGAGTAGGTGCCATCGGCCTCACGCCAGATCTTGGGGTCCCGGAAATCAAACTTGCTGAAGCCTTCCGGCAGGTCTTTCTGGGTCAGCACCGGGTTGCAGGCAGGCTTTTCGTAGTTGAGACCGTCACCAATGGCAATGCTCTGGGTCTGGATATCCCGCATCTCCCCATTGGGCTGCTTTTCTGCCACCACACTGGTGTACATCAGCAGCTGCTTGCCGTCATCCATCTCGGTGGCAGAGCCGGAGAAACAGCCGGGGCCATTGTCTGCCGGGGAATCCGGTGCGAGCGCACAGGGCAGATACTCCCAGTGCAGCAGGTCTGTGCTGACGGCATGACCCCAGTGCATGGGCGCCCACCGCACATCGTAGGGGTTATACTGATAGAACTGGTGATACTTCCCTTTATAATAAGAGAAGCCGTTAGGGTCGTTCAGCCAGCCCACATAGGGGGTCATGTGGTAGGCAGGGCGTTCCGCCGGGGAAATGGCAGCGCCGTGCTTGGCCTCGTAGGCACGGGCTTTGTTCAAAATTTCACTTGGCATCGCGGATGCCTCCTTGCGTCTTAGAATCAGGCGTTAGCCTTGTAGCGGTCATAAGCGTTCTGGTAGACTTCCAGCAGCTTGTCCATGCCGCAGCTGTTGGTCAGGGTGTCGAGGTATGCGCTCCACTCGTCATCAGAGGGGCCGCCATCCTTCAGCCACAGGCCTTCCTGCTCAGAGACTGCATTCTCAAAATCTGCACGGTAGCGGTCAATGGTGTCCAGTTCCTCGCTGGTGAACACGCAGTCGATGGGGTAGGTGGTGGTGTCGTCCACAAAGGGCATCCAGAAGTCCTTCAGGTCGGTCAGACGCTCGATGGCGCGGTCCTCCATGTAGAAGTACTTGTCGTAGTACTCGCTGAGGATCAGCTTGGGACCCCAGACCTCGTAGGTGGATTTCAGCTCACCGGCACCCTTGTTGTACTTTGCCTTGGCCTCTTCCTCGGTGATGGACTTCCACTTGCCGTTGGCGTCCTGCTCGGTGAAGAACACGCCGATGGGGCCGTACTGCAGCTGCATCACGGTCTCGCCGTCATACCACTGGTCAAAGAACTTCAGCAGGTTGGCAGGGCTCTGGCACTTGTTGGTCACGTTCAGGTTGCCGCTGTTAGTGCCGCCGCCGGTACGCACGGTGACGTTGTGGGTGCCGTCCGGGCCGTCCAGTACGGGCAGGAACACATAGTCCTTGGAGTAATCGCCCATCAGCTCCTCGATGTACCACCAGGTGGAAACGCCCAGATAGCCCTGTGCGCCCTTAGCCAGCAGCTGGTTGGTATCCTGACTGAACATCTCCACGTCCATCAGACCCTCGGCGTACCAGTCGTGGAAGTAGGTGACCGCCTTGCGGTAGTTGTCCTCGGCGCAGACAAAGCGGCACTTGCCGTCCTTTTGCAGCACCAGATCGTTGCACACATCGTTGGGCCAGTTGGTGAATCCGAAGCCTGCGTAGAAGATGTTCTGACCCCAGCACCACTCGTCAAAACCGGTGGACATCGGGATGGTGCTGCCGGGAGCGTTGCCGTAGACCTTGGCGGACATATCGTTGTCCTTGAAGGCCTTCAGGGCGGTGTGCAGCTCGTCCAGCGTGGTGGGCACTGCCAGCCCCAGCTCGTCCAGCCAGCGCTTGTTGATCATGGAGAACTGCGGAATGGTGAAGATGCTGTAATCCTCGTCGTCACCGATACCGGCAGTGCCCATCTGCTCGGCAGCGGGCAGACCGTAGATGCAGCCGTCGCTCATGGTGATAGCGGCGCGGATGTTGGGGTGCTCGTCCAGGATCTTGGTCAGGTTGGGCATGATCTCGGCGTTGATATAGGGGGTCAGGTCCAGGAACGTGCCGTCTGCACCGTAGTTGGCGATATCGTAGTTGGAGAAGCCCACACCCATAAAGGCATCCGGCAGCTGGTCGCCTGCAATGCGGATGTTCACCTGCTCGCTGAGGGAGTCGCTCATGGTCTCGTAGTTGAGTTTAACGCCCACGTTATCTGCCAGCTTCTTCAGCACCTCGTTGTCGTTGTAGCCGGGGCTCAGGGCAGACTGACCGCCCACGATGTCAAAGCTGGTCTGGTCGGTGTTGGAGGGGTCCGGTCCAGCAGCCTTTTTGCTGCCGCCGCAGGCAGACAGTGCCACGGCAGAACCGGCAACGGCGCAAACCTTCAGGAAATTGCGGCGAGAGATCATCTTTTTCATGGTTGTTCTCCTTTTCTGTAATGTTATATCAGATTCTTTTCGTTTTTCTGGAATGGGCAGCGGATTCTGTGCCCTGTTCATCAAGCTCCATCGCTTTCTGTTCCGGGCAACGGCTTCAGCGCCCTCTTGCGGTACCCTGCATCCGCTTCGACCCTTGGGCGGGTCTCGCGTCTTGCAGACCGCTGCGCCAAAAATTGCTCCCTGTTTCGGCCGCAGGCCGCGGTCGCAATTTTAGCCCTTGACCGCACCTGCCATGAAGCCTTTTTCAAAATACTTCTGTACAAAGGGGTAAACGATCAGCATGGGGGCAGCTGCCACGATGATGGAAGCAAACTTGATCATTTCGGTCAGCTTATTCAGTTCTGCAAAGCCGCCCGCTACCATAGAGGACTGGCTGGCGCTGGTGGAGCTCTTGATCAGGATATTGCGCAGCACCAGCGGCAACGGAGCCTGATCGGCTCTCAGGTAGATCAGGGCGGTGAACCAGTCGTTCCAGTAGGCCACCATGCTGTACACCACCATAACGGCCATGATGGAGCGGCTCAGAGGAATGACCATTTTGACGAACACCGTCCATTTGGATGCGCCGTCGATCTCGGCAGCTTCCAGCAGCTCCCGGGGAATGTTGTTCTCAAAGAAGTTGCGGACGATGATGACATTGCCGACCGCCACGACACCGGGCAGGAACAGTGCCCACATACTGCCCAGCAGACCGGTCTGCTTGACGATGAGGTAAGTAGGCACCAGACCGCCGCCGAAGTACATGGTGATGACGAAGAACAGGCTGATGTACTTGCGCCCGGGCAGATCCTTCACGCTCAGCGGGTAAGCCACAAGATAGATCATGACCACCGAGTAGATGGTGCCGATGACGGTGTACTTGATGCTGTTGATAAAACCGGAGAACAGCGCACTGTCTGCAAACACAGCCTGATAGCCCTTCAGGGTGAACTGGCTGGGCAGCAGGAAGGTCTTGCCGGCGTACACATCGTAGGGATCCGAGAAGGATGCCACCAGAACGTAGTACAGCGGGTAGGCCACGATGAGCATGACGGCGGCGCAGATGACCACCAGAACGATGTCGCTGACCTTATCGGACAGACCGCTGGGCTTCTTTTGACGGGATGCTGCAATGTTTTTTGCCATAACGGTTCGCCCCCTTTACACAAAGCTGACGTCTGCCGCCTTCTTGGCGATGCGGTTGACGATGATGAGCAGGATGATGTTGACCACCGTGTTGAACAGACCCACAGCGGTGGAATAGCTGTACTTGGCGTTGATGATGCCCTGCTCGTAGACGTACACGGCAATGATATCACTGGTGGCCTTGTTCAGCTCGGTCTGCAGCAGCAGCACCTTTTCAAAGCCCACGTTCATCAGGTTGCCTACGCTCATAATGAGCTGCAGCACGATCATGGGTACCAGTTCCGGGATGTCGATGTGCAGAATGCGCTGGAACATGGACGCGCCATCGATCTTAGCGGCTTCGTACAGGCTGGTATCCACAGCAGCCAGACAAGCCATATAAATGATGGTACCCCATCCGGCTTCCTGCCAGATGCCGGATGCTACATAGATGGTGCGGAAGGCGGTGCTCTCCGAGAGGAAGTCCACGCTGGTGCCCAGGATCAGGTTCAGCAGACCGCCGGACGGACTGAGGAAGATCTTGATCATACCGCAGATGACCATGGTGGAGATGAAGTGGGGTGCGTACAGCACCGTCTGCACCACCCGCTTGAACTTTGCAAAGCGCAGCTGGTTGATGCACAGGGACAGGATGATGGGGATGGGGAAGCTCCACAGCAGGCTGTACAGGCTCAGCAGCACGGTGTTCTTGATCATGCGCACACAGTTGGGTGCGGTGAAGAACCGTTCAAACCAGTACAGGCCGACCCACTCGCTGCCGGTGATGCCGCGGCTTGCCTTGAAATCCCGGAACGCGATCTGGATGCCGTACATGGGCCAGTACTTATAAACGATGGTCAGCACCACCGGGATCAGCAGCATCACATAGAGCTGCCAGTTTTCCCGCAGCCGTTGGCTGAGGCTTTTGCGGTGGACCGGGATAGCGTCCAGCTGACGTGCAGCAGCTGGCGAGGTCTGCGTCATAAAAACTCCTCCTTCTTGTTTTTACGCTGCCCACAGGCCCGTGGGCGGGGTCCCCTGCCGTTCGGGGATCATTTTTCCCGTTTCTCGTGAAACGTTACACGGCTTACAACACAAAGATAGCACGCCAGCGTTTTTGTGTCAACAGGATTTTACGCAAAAAATGCCTTGTATCCATGTTTTCAACGTTTTGTACACTTGCTATAGGATATTTTTGTGCAAAATGCATTATCGTGTGTTCATGAAACGGTTCATGAAATTTCACGAAAAAGCCTTTACATTCTGGAAAAACCATGCTATACTGAAGCTGCAAAAAACCTCAGAGTTAGCAGGAATACAGCAAGATTTCCTTTGATATATATCCACTTGAAATAGAAACGTTTCACGAACAAAGGAGTGGCCCGCATGGCAAAACAGAACACCGCCCCTACTATGAAGGATGTGGCCAAGGAGGCAGGAGTCTCTCTGGGCACTGTATCCAAGGTCATCAACGGCATCCCAGTGGGTGACGAGTACCGTAAAAAGGTAGAACAGGCCATCAAGACGCTGGATTACCACATCAACGCCTACGCCAAGGGGCTGAAGAATAACCGCACCTACACCGTGGCGGTCATTCTGCCCAATCTGCTCAACCCTTTCTTTAGTATGGTGGCACACTACATCAACCGGGCGCTGGTGAACCGCGGCTATCGGATGCTGCTGTGCGATACGGAATACGACTACACCAAGGAGCGGGAAATGGTGCAGATGGTGGCGCAGAACAAGGTGGATGGCATCATTGCCCTGACCTACAACCCCGACCTGAAGATCCCCCCGGATGTGCGGTCGGTGTCCATCGACCGCTATCTCAGTGGCAGCACCACCTGCGTGGCCTCTGATAACTACAACGGCGGGCGCCTGGCGGCCCAGAAGCTGGTGGAAAACGGCTGCAAAAATCTGGCATTCCTGCGCATCGGCTCCCCGCTGACCAGCGAGACCAACAAACGCCGGGACGGTTTTGTGGCAGAGTGTGAAGCCATGCAGCTGCCCTGCACCCAAAAGATCCTGATGGATGACGCGCCGCTCAGTGAGTTCGAGCACTTTTTAGAAGAGAACTTGAAGGACGGACGGCTGGCCTTTGACGGCATCTTTTGCGTCACCGACAAGCTGGCGGTCGCCGTCATCAAGATGCTGCGCCGGATGGGGCAGCGCGTGCCGGAGGATGTGCAGGTCATCGGCTACGACGGTCTGCGCGCCTTTGGAGATCAGGACTACTACTGCTCCACCATCATCCAGCCGGTGGAGGCCATGGCTGAGACCTGCGTGGAGCTGGTGCTGGGCGAGCCCAACCCCAACACCCCCTCCCTGCTGTGCCTGCCGGTGCGCTACGCCTACGGCGGCACCACCAAGGCATGACCGCCCCGGAAAAAGGCCGGTGGTACTGGGCAAAAAACTGGCTGCACTACCACTGGCTCTACCTTATTGTTGCAGCCGTGGTGCTCTGGGTCGGCATCAGCTGGCTGGGCAACGCCCTGCACTGGGGCGAGACCCTGCCGGATTACCAGATCGCCTATGTCGGCAAAAGCTCCCTGCCGGAGGATACTGCCCGCGCCATTGAAAGCGCCTTTGCGCAGTACGGCGAGGATCTGAACGGCGACGGAGCCGTCTGCGTCAGGCTCAACCAGTACGTCAGCGATACCGAGGACAAGGAAAACGCTTCCACCTACGCACTGGCGGCGCAGATGCAGTTCCTTTCCGACATGAACGCTGAGGACAGCTATTTCCTGCTGTTGGACGACCCGGCACACTTCCAGCTGGATTATCAGGCCCTTGCCAACTGGGACGGCACCCCGCCGGGCAACAACGACTATACCGCCGCCGGGAAAACCGTGTGCTGGGCAGACTGTCCGGCCTTGGCCGAAGCGGACCTTGGAACGTATCAGACCACTGTATTGGGAACGACCGTCACCGGCGAGAATGCGGAACTGGTCGAGAATCTGTATCTGGGCCGCCGGGCTTTTTATGAAGATGCAAAAGCAGAAAAAGCCGCCCGCGCCCGCGAAGGGGCCGAACGGCTGTGGCAGAACCTGACGAAAGGAGCAACTCCATGAAACGGAACTGGTTGTGTGTTGTAGCACTTGCGCTGGCGGCAGTTTTCTGCACCGGCTGTGGCGTAAAGGACGAGGATTTGAAAAGCGACCCGCTGGTCAATGCAGATGGCACAGCACCGGTGGGCAGTACACTGGTCGCTCCTGCGCCGCAGGATGATTTCGTTCTGCTGGACAACAAGGATATCCTCTCTGCAAACGGTCTGTATTACGCTTCGTGGGTCAACGGCGATGCCCAGCCCTACGAAAACAGTGAGGGCAAGACCGTCGATCTCTACGATGCCCAGCTGACGCTGGTGGTGCAGGAAAACAAGACGGAGGACAAAGCTGCCTCTGCGGTAGAGGGCTGGCAGACGCTGGCACAGCAGAACTACGATATTTCCAACACACAGACCCTGACTGCCGCCGGGCAGGAATATACGGTCATTCAGTTCACCTATCAGGATGAAAGCAATCCGTATGCGTCCGGCGTTGCGGCCTTCGCCCAGCGCGGCACCAGTGCCATCGAGTGGGAGCTTTCCTGTCAGGACAGTTATTCCGGCGATGCGCTGAAAGTCCTGACCGATTTTCTGAACAGCTGTACTTATTAAAGGAGGGCTTTCCATGGGACTGTTTTTTCCGAGTGACCCCATCGTCCACGGCCAGCGCGCTAAGGGTCTGCCCCGTTATCAGGAACTTCTGGAACGCGACTGGAAAAGTTTCCTCTTTGCCGACTTCGTGACACTGGGCCTGTGCATCCCGTATGGTCTGGGCGTGGGCTACGCGCTGCTTTCTTCCAGCCTACTGGTGCTGCTCCCGGTCTGCATTCTGGGCGGGCTTCTGGTCGGCCCGGCGATTTCCGGCATGATGGATGCGTTGTTCCGCAGCTACCGGGATGCGCCCTGCGGCTGGTGGGAGAATTACTGCAAGGGCATGAAACAGAACTGGAAATCCTCCCTCCTGCCCGGCATCGTATTCTGCCTTGCGCTGGGCATCGAGCTGTTCTTCGGCATGGTGCTGTTCTCTGCGGAACAGCTGCCGGGCATCGGGACACTGGCCGTTTTCTTTGTCGGACTGCTGTTGCTGCTGATGCTGTTCACCGCCTTTTGGCCGCAAGTCGTCCTGTTTGAGGAAAGCAACCTGCACCGACTGCAAAACGCCATCCTGTTCTGCCTGAAATATGGCAAGCATGTGATCGGCACGGCGATCCTGCAACTGGGCTGGTGGCTTCTGTTCGTGTTGTTTTTGCCGTGGACGGGCTTTCTGGTGCCGTTCCTCGGTGTGTGGTTTATCTGGTTCGTCTGCTTCTTCCTGCTGTATTCCGATTTTGATGCCGCGTATGGCATTGAGGAAAAGATCCGGCAGCAGTTCCCGGAGCAGACACCCCGCTACGATGAATGATAAGGAGAAGGACTCATGGACATTTTAACGATTGGCGAAGTTTTGATCGACCTGACCCAGACCGGCAAGGATGAACGCGGCATCCCGCAGTTCGCGGCAAATCCCGGCGGCGCACCGGCCAATCTGGCGGTGGCTGCTTCCAAGCTGGGCGCAAAGACGGCCTTCATCGGCAAGGTGGGTGCAGATGCCTTCGGCCGCTACCTGACCGATGTGCTGAACGAGAACGGCGTGGACGCTTCCCGCGTGGCCGTGGATGCAGACCATCCCACCACGATGGCAGTGGTTTCCGTGGATGCCACCGGTGAGCGCGATTTCAGCTTTTACCGCAGTGCCAACGCCGATGTGATGCTGTGCAAAGAGGACATTTCGGACGAAGCTCTGAAAGCGGCTAAAATCGTGCACTTTGGCTCGGTCAGCCTGACCGCCGACCCTTCCCGCACCGCCACGCTGGATGCCGCCGCCCGCGCCAAAAAGCTGGGTGCCACCATCACCTACGACCCGAATTACCGCGCAAACCTCTGGAAAGATAAAGGGGATGCCATCGCGCAGATGAAAGCCCCTCTTCCGCTGGTGGACATCCTGAAAGTTTCCGATGAAGAACTGCCCCTGCTTACCGGCACCACCGACTGCGAGAGCGGCACGGCACAGCTGGCACAGAACGGCATCAAGCTGATTTTTGTCACCCTCGGCCCGGACGGTGTGTTCTATCGCTTCGGCGAAAAGACCGGTCATGTGGCGGGTGTTCCCTGCAAGGTGGGCGATACCAATGGCGCAGGCGATACCTTCTTCGGTGCGGCACTGTCCAAGCTGTGCAAAGAAAATCTCAATACCCTGACGGTGGAAAAGCTGGAAAGCATCCTCGCCTTTGCCAACAAAGCGGCCAGCATCACCACCAGCCGGCATGGTGCTATCCCTGCCATGCCCACCCTTGCAGAAGTGGAGGGCTGAACCATGGCAGTAAAACAGGAATTTGAGTCCCGGTTTGCCAAGCACAAGGACGAACTGGAATGGCTGTTCATGGAGCTGTACCACGACCGTGAAGCCCTGCACACGCTGGAAGCCGAAATGGAACAGGCGTGGAATGCCCGCACGGCAGAGCTGAAAGCACTGGATAAGGCCCGTACTGCCGACCCGGAATGGTATAAACGCGGCAATATGTTCGGCATGACCATGTACACCGACCTCTTTGCCGGAAACCTGAAGGAACTGGCAAAGAAGCTGCCCTACCTCAAGGAGCAGAAGCTGACCTACCTGCACCTGATGCCCCTGCTCCGGATGCCGCATCCACACAACGACGGCGGCTATGCGGTGGAGGATTTCGACACGGTAGACCCTGCCCTCGGCACAAATAAGGATTTGGAGAATCTGACCCGCGAACTGCGCAAAGCCGACATCAGCCTGTGTCTGGATTTCGTCATGAACCACACTGCCAGCACCCACCGTTGGGCCATGGCGGCAAAAGCCGGAGATGCAACCTATCAGGCGTATTATCACTGCTACGATGACCGCACCATTCCCGACCAGTACGAACAGACCGTACCGCAGGTGTTCCCGAACACGGCCCCCGGCAACTTTACATGGTGCGAGGAGATGCACAAGTGGGTGCTGACCACCTTCCACGACTATCAGTGGGACCTGAACTACGCAAACCCGGCAGTGTTCGTGGACATGACCAAGAGCATTCTGCATCTGGCAAATCTGGGCGTAGAGGTGTTCCGCATTGATGCCGTGCCCTATATTTGGAAGCAGCTGGGCACCACCTGCCGCAATCTGCCGCAGGTGCA
>CDZY01050147.1_pt1 | contig 35890 bp, 43 predicted proteins | sample 557671 | NCBI WGS metagenome assembly CDZY01 (sample SAMEA3182091, study PRJEB8094) | gut metagenome | biome: human; feature: gut; material: Stool; isolation source: human stools | place: Canada | collected 2013-03-11
GTGTATAACGTATTATATTTATACATATCACGACTTTTGGGAGAAGCTTAGATGTTCTTAGAACTCTGTTATGTATCTAGCCAAAAGCAGCACGGATGCTGCTTTAGAAGCAATGCATACACGGATGTATGCTTTGCTTCGGTGGCGAACGTGTAGAACATCTTTATCAGAGTTCTTAGAACATCTTGCTTCGGACAATGGAGCTGATATGTATAAATATAATACGTTATACACAGCTAGGTATACACAACATGTTTTGTCACCCGAATACTTATACACAATTTTATCACCCCACAACTTCATTGGCAAGTTGCTCTTGCTTATATCCGGCAAGTATATTATCATGTTCTCCTAGACAATAACACATAAGTTTATGCAGTATTTATATTAATTTTCAGGAAAGGATACATTGAGCTATGAATGAAAAAGCACCACAGCGCAAAAGCAAAAGAAATAATAACCATACAGCCACATACCTTTTATGTGCGCTAACCATATCGATTGTCATAGTTATTGTACTGCTCACATCCGTGCTGTCAAAAAAATCCGGAAAAGAGAACGAAACACCTGAGCACACGGTTGATACAGTTTCAACCGACACCTCCACCGATACCTTCACTGAGGAGGCAGCATATCCGACTATCAGTGAAATCACTTTGTTTGGCAGAAACTACGCACAGGATATCACTGAATTCAGTTTATCCTCCGATGAACTCACCGGTCTTGAGCATGATGAAATATATTCTGACATCTGCAAGGCACTTAAGTTTTTCAACTCTCTTAAGAGCGTTGACCTGACAGCCGCTGGCCTTGAACTTGATGAGATGACAGCATTAAAGGACATTTACCCGGACATAGATTTCATTTGGACAGTAAAGTTATGCGGAAAGGAAGTTTCCTCCGAGGAGACTGAGCTTGACATAAGCGGAATAGAGATTACCGACATCGAAGATTTTAAAAAGCACATTAAGGCGCTTGACAATCTTAACTATATTGATATGTGTGACTGTGGACTTACAAATGAACAGATGGAACAGCTTAAAAACGATTTTCCTTCCATCAAGTTCGTCTGGAAGGTCACCCTCGGCTTGTGGACAATAAGAACCGATACCGTAGCCTTCTCAACCCTCAAGGATGGAACAATAACCTATCGTCTCACCAACGATGACTGCAAGGTATTAAAATACTGCACTGACATGGTCGCACTTGATTTAGGGCACAACAAGGTCACAGATTTATCTTTCCTCGAATACATGCCTGAGCTTAAGATACTGATTCTTGTAGACAACTGGCTCACCGACACGCAGTCACCTTATCTGTATGACCTGTCGATGCTTAAATACTGTCCTAAGCTCATGTACCTTGAATTTTTTGTGGGGGATGTGAGTGATATAAGCGTGTTTGACTATCTTCCGAACCTTGTGGACCTCAACATCAGCTATAACCCGATAAGCGATGTATCACATCTTCTGAACTTTACAAAGCTTGAGCGTCTGTATATAGAACACACCAGCCTGACCGAACAGGATTACGAGCTTCTTAAGGAAACCTATCCTGATGCCTACATCGTATATTACGGTGAAGGCTCTGTCGACCAAGGCTGGCGTGAACATGAGAGGTATTTTGCAATGATTGATATGTTCCACAATAATTATGTGAATGACCTTTTTAAGAACTAGCCCTTAACAGCACCAAGTGCAATGCCCTGTACGATATATTTTGAAAGAAAAATATACACTACAATTACAGGGAAAATAGAAAATGCAATTGTGACATAAACCTGACCCATATCGAACTTGAGCCAATCCGCACTTCTCAGCTGTGCGATAAGTATCGGAAGTGTCTTGACACTGTCCTTCTTAAGCACAAGTGCCGGAACGAAGTAATTATTCCAGCTTGATACAAATGTAAATATTGCCTGCACGGCAATCGCCGGCTTCATTATTGGAAGCACGATATTGTTGAAGGTATGGAACTCACCGGAGCCATCTATTCTGGCAGCCTCTATTATTGCGAGCGGTAATGTACTTTCCATGTACTGCTTCATATAATAGAAGGTTACCGGTGCGGCGATTGTCGGCACAATCAGTGGAATAAAGGTGTCCATAAGATGCATATTGTCCATGAGCTTGATAAATCCAAGAGCTGTTACCTGGCCTGGAATCATCATAACTGCAAGTATGAACGCAAATATAAATTTTTTAAGTTTAAAATCATATACATGAATCGCATAGGCGGTCATCGCTGAGAAATATGTACTCAGGACAGCACAGAGTGTTGAAATAATAATACTGTTAATCATTCCCGATATAATCGGCTGTGTTCCATGAATGACATGATTCCAGTTTACAAGAAGATTTTTTCCCGGAATAATCGAAAAACCCTTCTGTATCTCTGCATGTGTCTTTGTAGCATTTACAAAGAGTACATAAAACCAGAACAGACACAGTATTGATATCAGTGTAAGAACCACGTATGCCACCGCTCTTCTTATATGAATTGAGTCTTTTTTATTATTATTTTTATTGCTCTTACCCATAATCATACCTCCCCCCTTCTAATCCTTCCTGCGATACATTACAGAATATATTATGAGACTCAGTATAGCTGTTATAATAAACAGAAATACAGAGAGTGCTCCGCCAAGTCCATAATTCTTACTGTACAGATGCTGATTAAGATACATAATAAGCGTCTTTGTTGATTCGGCAGGTGCGCCGGAACCATTAGTAAGAATCTGAGGCACATCGAACATCTGAATACCACCGATCATAGAGGTAATAATTACATATATAAGGATAGGCTTAAGAAGAGGAAGCGTTATCCTGTAGAATCTCTGCCATGAACTTGCGCCATCTACCTCCGCCGCCTCAAACAGTGAGGTGTCAATGCCCATAATTCCTGCCATGAGAATAATAGTCGTATTTCCAAACCACATGAGGAAGTTCATAAAACCAACCAGGCCTCTTGTAGCCCATACATTAGAGAAAAATCTCACCGGATTTTCCTGAGTGGCAATTCCCATCTTGATAAGAATTGCGTTGATTGGTCCGACATCTGAGAACAATGCAAAAAACAACATTGAGAACGCAGAGGCCATAATCAGGTTAGGAAGATATATAACTGTCTTAAAGAATCTGCTTCCCTTCAGCTTCAATCTCACATCGGAAAACCACTGCCCCAGAAGAAGTGATACTATTATCTGCGGTATGAAACCGATAACCCACATGATAAGCGTGTTTGCCGTATACTTCAAAAGGCTAACATCCGAAAAAATCGTTTTATAGTTCTCAAGTCCAACCCATGTCGGTCCTACCTGCATGAGTCCTACCCTGTAGTTCTCAAAAAAGCTGTTATAAATCGTACTGACTAATGGAATCAACTGAAAAATCACATACACAAGCACAAAAGGGATGAGGAAGATATATCCCCATTTATTGTACCTTACTATCTTGCTCTTTCCTTCGGTTTTTTTCATACAATCATCACTCCTCACCTGCAAAACAATTCCACCCTATTTTTAGCCAAAACATGCCTGCCCCATATAGAGCAGGCATGTTATACTTACATTTTAAGTTTCAAGGTTAATTATTCAGCCTTAAGGTTAGGATACTTAACAACAATGTTCTTCTTGAAGGTTGCAAGTGCCTCGTCAAGTGTTGCATTGCCTGTGAAGTAATCCTTCATAGCCTTCTGGAACTCCTCGTTACAGCCCTGATCATAGGATGAAAGGTTGCTGAGGTCAATCTTGTCTGCACCTGCACAGAACATTGCAAGTGGATTCTGTCCGCCAAGAACCTTACTCTGATAAGATGTATCTGCTGCCATAGTCTCCATTGCCGGCTTGTTGTTAACGAAGTCATTGTCCTTCTTAACAATCTCTGTCATGACATCCTTGTTAGTTGTGAGCTGTCTCATGATGTCTGCTACAAGTGTAGTGTTATCTGTTCCCTGTGCTGCACAGATCCATGTACCACCCCAGAAGAAGCCCTGAGGACCTTCGGTTGCTGCCCAGCCGCCGTTAGCCGCGATACTGGCTGCATCAGATACATTCATGGAGAAGTCAACGAACCATGCCGGTCCAAAGTAGCAGAATACCTTTCCTTCCGGATAGAAGCCCTTGCTCCAGTTGTCATCCCAGAGTGATGACTGATTGTTGTAGCCATTATCCGTGAATGTCTTAGTCTGGGAAACCCAGTTCATAATGTTATCATCAATTACAACCTTGCCATCAACTACCCATGGGCTTGATACATTGTTGGAGAAAACTCTGAATGTATCATCAAAGCCTGATACCATGAAATATCCGCTATCCTTCATAGTCTTAGCTGTCTTCTCAAAGGTTGACCAATCAGATACGCTCTTCTGAACCTCTGCCGGATCATCTGTTCCTAAAACTTCCTTGGCAATATCTCTGTTGTAAATAAGTACACCAGGGCAGCCCTGCCATGAAAGACCCTTTAAAACACCCTTGGAATCTGTCACGATATCCTGTGTATACTTATACTGGTCAGCTATTTCGCTGTCTGTTATACCTAAATCCTTGATTGGCATTGTATAGTCTGTATCCACATACTTAAGTGCGTAATCTGCCTCTACAAGGAATATATCAATCTTATCATCAGCTGCTGCATCCTTCTGCTTAAGAAGTGCTTCATCAAGATTGTTCTGGTATGCATTATTCTCATTAGGTGTTGTATGCCACTTAACTGTAACATCACCAATCTTACCTGTGGAATCATCGGTCTTTACATATCCAGGGTAATGATCTGTAACCCTGCTCTTAAACTCTTCATTCCATACATAAATGTTAAGTACAGAGCCTTCCTTTCCATCAGTATTTCCCGATGCTGCATTGTTGCTCTTAGAGCATCCTGCAAGAGCTGTTGTTGCCATCAAACCTACTAACATTGTCGCCGCAAACTTTTTGAATTTTCTCATATTCTTCCTCCATTTCTCCGGCTTAAACACTGCCTGCCACCCCGGCAAATGCGTAGAAAATATATTTCTACTGAACAATAGTTGCATTAAGGTTACTTACTGACCCTCCCGTCAGAACCTTTCCCTCAATCACATAGCTTTTCTTAAGTGTGGTTTTCGGTTTTCTGATTAAATCGATTAAGCATGAGGCAGCTTCCCTGCCCATCCCATCCCCGGCCTGCTGCAGTGTCGTAATCTGCGGCTCGTATATGACAGAATATCTTATTCCGTCATAACCGGTGACTGATATATCACCAGGTATGCTAAGACCGTGGCTCTTGATGATGTTCGCACCGCTTATCGCTGTGATGTCATCCGGATACATGATACAGGTAGGCCGCTCTTTCAGTTGAAGCAGCTTCCTTGTACATTTAACTGCACCTGCTGTGTCATGGTATCTGCATTCGTACACATACTCCTTACAGACATCAAGCCCAAGCTGCTCCATTGTTCTGTAAAAGCTCGTCACTCTGTCTCTCGTAACCGAGCTGTCATCTCCGTGAATGAATGCAATCCTCCTGTGTCCCATTGAGTACAGATATTCTACAAGATCCTTCATACCCTTTACATTGTCCGACATCACCGATATAGTATCATTGAAGATATGGTCTATAGTCACTATCGGTATTCCGCTGTTGACAAGCTCGATAACCTGAGGATCACTATAATCTATACAGGCTATTATCACTCCGTCAAACTGTCGTATCCGACAGAACTCACTATATGTAATCTTCCTTCCGCCAATCCTATTCGTTATAAACGTAATACTGTATCCCAGGATCTCTGCCTGAGACCTGATTCCCTCAAGAACCCTCGCAAAATACTCATGTGTAAGACCCGTGTTAGCCGCATCTACAAACAGAATACCTATGTTATAGGTTCTGTTCGTCTTAAGTGCAACCGCAGCCATGTTAGGTATGTATCCAAGCTCAGCAGCCTTAGCCTTAATCATGGTCTTAGTCTCTTCACTTATATCGCTGTAACCATTGAGCGCCTTACTCACTGTTGCAACAGATACATTACATGCATTCGCTATGTCCTTTACGGATATCATTCCGTCACCGCCTTCCCGAATTGGTATGTAAGATTGCATTGGCAATCTCATCGGTGCCCGCATCACTTAATCGTTTTCGCATGTTTATAGTACATCATTTTGAATATAAAATCAATAGTTTTTTGAAAATTTTTAGTAAATTTGTATATTTTCTTTCTCTTTTATTTCACTCAATGCTTAAATCATTAAGTTTGGAGTTATTTTTGCGTATTTTTTGTGCATTTTCACTAATACGTTTTAGCAGAATTACATAGGATTTTACATTATTCTTTCATTAAATCTCCTATATAGATATAAAAAAATGCCGCACCACATTACATAGTACGGCATTTGTCCCAAAATTATTCCCAATATTTTATTTCATTGCAATCTCAATACTTAGTATCAATATTATACGTTAATCTGCGCTGTCATGCCAAGCTCATCCTTGCTGGCTTCAAGTACAGGATTTATAACTTCATTTAAGAATTCATCAACCTGCTCCTTGGCACGTCCTGTATACTTAGACGGATCCATTGACTTCTTGAGGTCATCAAGAGAAAGATTAAACGCAGGGTCTGCGGCGATAAGCTCAAGGAGATTGTTGTCAAGACCTCTCTCCTTGACATTGCGTCCTGCTTCCATAGAAAGTGTTCTTATCTTCTCATGAAGCTCCTGACGGTCGCCGCCTGCCTTTACGGCATCCATCATAATGTTCTCGGTAGCCATGAAAGGAAGCTCTGCCATGATATGCTTCTCAATAACCTTCTCATACACTACAAGTCCGTCAACAACATTCATGTATAAGTCTAAGATACCATCCACAGCAAGGAATGCTTCCGGCACGGACATTCTCTTGTTGGCAGAATCGTCAAGTGTTCTCTCAAACCACTGTGTAGCGGATGTGATCGCAGGATTCATCGCATCAGCCATAACGAAGTTGGCAAGGGAGGCTATTCTCTCACTTCTCATAGGATTTCTCTTGTATGCCATAGCAGATGAACCTATCTGGTTCTTCTCAAACGGCTCCTCAATCTCCTTTAAGTGCTGTAAAAGCCTTATATCATTGGAGAACTTATGTGCACTGGCTGCAATACCTGCAAGAACATTGACAACTCTTGTGTCAACCTTACGCGAATAAGTCTGTCCCGATACAGGATATACATCCTCGAAGCCCATCTTATTTGCGATCATCTTATCAAGCCTGCGGATTCTGTCATGATCCCCGTCAAAAAGTTCAAGGAAGCTTGCCTGTGTACCTGTTGTACCCTTAGAACCTAAAAGTCTCATAGAGCCGATGAGATAGTCAAGGTCATCAAGGTCAAGCTTCAGTTCCATAAGCCAGAGAGTTGCTCTCTTTCCCACCGTAGTAGGCTGTGCAGGCTGGAAATGTGTAAATGCAAGTGTAGGAAGCGCCTTGTACTTATCTGCGAACCTTGCAAGCTCCGCCATAACATTCACAAGCTTCTTTCTCACAAGCTTAAGTGCCTCTGTCATAACAATAAGGTCTGTATTGTCTCCGACGTAGCAGCTTGTAGCTCCAAGGTGGATGATTCCCTTAGCCTTAGGGCACTGGACACCGTACGCATACACATGCGACATGACATCATGTCTTACAAGCTTCTCCCGCTCCTTTGCAACCTCGTAGTTGATGTCATCCTGATGAGCCTTAAGCTCCTCTATCTGCTCATCGGTGATATCAAGACCAAGCTCCTTCTCTGTCTCTGCAAGTGCAATCCAGAGCTTTCTCCATGTACGGAACTTCTTGTCCGGTGAAAAAATATACTGCATCTCCTTGCTCGCGTATCTCTCAGCGAGCGGGGTCTGATAACGGTCTGTGCTCATTCGTGTATTCTCCTATCTGATTTAATCATTATATTACAATTGTCTATTATTTCTGCGTAAAAAACTATTCGTGTTCACCGCGGATATCCTTATCCGGTGGTGCTATAGGATAGTTTCCGGTAAAGCATGCGTCACAGAAGTCACATCTTTCCTCAACCATGTGCTTTAAGTCATTCACGTCTATATAGCCAAGTGAATCGGCTCCTATGTACTCACATATCTGGTCAACAGTGTGTGTGCTCGCTATAAGCTGGTCGCTTGACGGAATATCCGTTCCGAAGTAGCATGGGTACAAAAATGGTGGTGAAGATATCCTTACATGCACTTCCTTTGCTCCCGCATCCTTTAACATCTTGACAATTCTTGCACTGGTGGTTCCTCTTACTATTGAATCATCTATCATAATAACGCGTTTATCCTTAACCGCCTCCGTAAGCACATTAAGCTTAATCTTTACACTGCTCTCACGCTGTGCCTGCTTAGGCTTGATGAAGGTACGTCCCACATAGCTGTTCTTGATAAATGCCATTCCGTAAGGGATTCCGGACTCCAGTGCGTAGCCCATGGCTGCAACGTTTCCCGATTCAGGTACACCTACAACGAGATCCGCATCAACCGGATGGGATTTTGCGAGAAGCCTTCCCGCCATAATTCTTGACATATACACACTTACACCATCAATATGACTGTCCGGTCTTGCAAAATATATGTACTCAAAAATACATTTCTTATGTACAGGCTGGCACATGGAGGTGTCGGACTCAATGCGTCCATCCGCTGTGATTGTCACTATCTCGCCCGGAAGTACATCCCTCACAAATTCCGCTCCTACCGCATCAAGTGCACATGTCTCAGATGACATCACATAAGTATTATCTCTTTTTCCGATGCACAGAGGCTTAAAACCAAAAGGATCTCTTGCACCAATCATCTTTCGTGGACTCAGGACAATAAGTGAGTAAGCTCCCACAATCTTCTTCATTGCACTTGCAACTGCCTTCTCAACACTTGATGTGTTGAGTCGTTCCCTGGCTATATGATAAGCTATAACCTCCGAATCGATTGTAGTCTGGAAAATAGCTCCGGTATATGAAAGCTCCTCCCTCAAATCAACAGCATTGATAAGATTACCATTATGAGCCATTGCAAGTGTACCCTTGACATAGTTAAGAACAAGCGGCTGGGCATTCTCCCTTGTCGAGCTTCCCGCTGTTGAATAGCGCACATGTCCGACTCCGATATTGCCCTTGAGCTTTTCCAGATCCTCAGGTGTGAACACCTCATTCACAAGCCCCATATCCTTGTGTGAGAGTACCTTTCCCTTCGGTCCGTTGGTATCACTTACAGCAATACCGCAGCTCTCCTGTCCTCTATGCTGAAGTGCAAACAATCCATAGTATATGGTTGAGGCTACATCCCCGCCATCTAAATCATATACGCCGAAAACTCCACACTCCTCGTGAACCCCATCCTCATCATAGTAGCTGTCCGATATATTATTCATTTTCTGTCCCATATTAGCTCCGCATTATTAAGTTTGACTTACATTTCAATAGACTACAGTGTAAATTCCCTGCCTGTAAGAAGAAGATATGCTTCCTTATACTTATCAACAGTCTTTGTGACAACCTCCTCAGGGAGAAGATAATCGCTGTCCGGGTTAGCCTTTAACCAGTCTCTTACATACTGCTTGTCAAATGACGGCTGTCCCTTGCCTGCCTCATAGCCCTCAAGCGGCCAGAAACGTGAGCTGTCCGGTGTAAGCATCTCATCACCGATTACAACCTCACCATTCTCATCAAGACCGAACTCGAACTTGGTATCAGCAATGATAATGCCCTTGCTGAGTGCGTACTCTGCGCACTTCTTGTAGAGTGCGATTGTGCAGTCCTTAATCTTTGAGGCATACTCAAGACCCTTTCCCGGGAACTTCTTCTCAAGTACCTCTATACTTCTTTCATATGAGATATTCTCATCATGGTCACCTATCTCTGCCTTGGTGCTAGGTGTGTAGATTGGCTCAGGGAGCTTCTGTGATTCCTTGAGTCCCTCAGGAAGCTTAATTCCACATACAGTTCCGTTCTTCTTATAGCTCTCCCAGCCGCTTCCCGTAATATATCCACGCACAATACACTCTATAGGGAGCATTGTGAGCTTCTTACACATCATAGCCCTCTTATAAAAACGCTCATCATGGAAAAACTCAGGCATGTCATTATTGTCAACTGTAATCATATGATTAGGTACAACATCTTTCGTATAATCAAACCAAAACTTAGACATCTGTGTCAGAATGGCACCCTTAGCTGTAATCTTGTTCTTTAAAATGTGGTCAAAAGCTGAAATTCTGTCTGTTGCCGCAATGACAAGGTTCTCGCCGATATCATATACCTCTCTGACTTTTCCTTCGTATAATAACTTGAATTCTTCCATCTTTATCCTCTTTTCCGCCCTCCCCGGGCAATATGTGTGGACAGGTGTTATTTTCACGTTCCTGCCTGATATACGTTTTTAGTATAAAGCATAGGCATACAGAAATCAACTTAGATTTTGCTTCATTTTTTCACAATATGATGTTGAGGTCAAAACATGCTAATTTAATGTACGAGTATATAACGTATTATATTTATGCATATCAGCTCCGTTGTCCGAAGCAGGATGTTCTAAGAACTCTGATAAAGGTATTCTATATGTCCGCCACCGAAGACGGCATACATCCGTGTATGCATTGCTTCTAAAGCAGCATCCGTGCTGCTTTTGGCTGGGGACTTAGCAGAGTTCTAAGAACATCTAAGGAAGCACTGATTAATTAACCTTATTCTCGGCATTATCCCAGTTTGTCAAGTTTTTATAAAAACCAAGAGGATTTTTATCTCAGATACATGTTATATCCTCTTGCTATTTATCCTTTTTTGAGGATATTCCCTAAAAATGGGCGCAATTATACTGTACACCCTATAAAGTCTTTTGTTCTGCCAGCCCTGCTACACATGATAAGATTTACACTGGCAAACAACATATGGAATCGACGCATGTTTTTTGCGATTCCACGATATACAACTTTTGAGTATCCCATCTGCTTCTTTACAATGAGAAATGGGTGCTCAACCTTACAGCGGACGGCGGACTTTTCATTGCCATTCTTTGTCTGATGCATTTCAGGATCACGTTTGCCCTCCTGATTCTTAGTGGATTTTGGTGCTGCTATAAGGCTTGCATCAACAATAGTGCCGCCATGCATCATAAGACCTGCTTTATCGAGGCGGCTGTTGACATCGGCAGAAAGTTTCTCGCCAAGCTTGTTTGTTTCAAGCATATGTCTGAACTTAAGCAGGGTAGACGCATCCGGTACCTGTTGTTCATGGAAATCTATATGCATAAAGAAACGCATAGCATAACTGTCGTAGATAGAATCCTCGATTCCTTCATCTGGACAGATTAAACCATATCTGCATGAGATACATGCGAAGCATGGTTTCAATACCAATCGGTTTGCGACCACGCTTGTTAGCGAAATAATACGGGCGGATCATTTCTACCCAGTATGACCATTGAATGATTTCTTCCATGGCATCAAGAAATTCTTCACGTTTGGTTTTTTTCTTGCGATTGGAGTATTCCATATCAGAAAATGTAAGTTGATTCATAGATATACGACCTTTCAGTTGATACCTGTATTATATCAAAAATCATGTGGAAATGCACGAATTAATCAGCGTTTCCCTAGCACCAATCTGTGTTCCATTACTGTAAAAATAAATAGGTACAACATCATAGTAATGGTAAGAAACTCCTGTATCATACTGATTCTGACCGGCTGCAGAACCCAAATTAAGAGTAATACTAAAATTACCCTGACTATCTGTTGTTCCGGAAGGATTATAAACATATTTCAAGGAGGCTCATTATGGCTGAGTTTTTCTTATCTAATTTAAAATCCACACTCGACAACTGCAGCACAGAACACGATGAAATTCACTCCCTGTTCTGCCGTAATCCGGAAAGTGATTTTACCAGGAACCGCATACTTTCTTTCCGCGAGTATATTCAGTTTATGCTCCAGATGCAGAGTAAATCCCTTTCAAATGAAATTCTTGATTTTTTTGAACATTCTCTTTCTGCTCCTTCTAAATCCGCCTTTACCCGGCAACGATACAAGTTTCTTCCTGAAGGATGGGATTTCCTGTTCCACTCATTTGTCAATCAGTGTCGTACCCTATCGGATAATCTCTATAATAGTTATAGACTTTTGGCCTGCGATGGCTCTAATGTTGACATTTCACGTAACCCGGCAGATGAAAGAACCTTCATCCATGAAGGCAAAAAAGGTTACAATGCAATTCATATCAATGCACTGTATGATACCACCAATAAGACCTACTGCGATTTATCTTTTGATGTTATTGTTTCTTTCATAGGGAATAAGATCAGGATTCTCTTTGTATAACTTTCCTATTTTGTCACAAATGATGTCATATAAATTATCACGGACATAAGCTGTTTTTTCTATATCAACATCATCTTCTGGTATTTCCTCGCAATTAAATTTTTGAGCATAAATACCACACTTTTTTAAATATGACATGATTAAAATGACTTCGTCTTTTTCTGCAGCTGTAAATATCGGTTGTTCACACAAGCGTTCGCTTATAAAGTCACAAAAATAAGAATAGTCATCATCCCAATTTATATTTCCATTATCTTGTGCCTCACAGCGGATTTTTTCCATTTCTCTTAATAATTCACCTTGTAAACTATCAGCCTGTCCCTTTGAGGGAACATAATTTTTCCATATATATTTACATTCATCAAAATACTCTTGTTCATAGTCATTAGCTATGATTTCTTCAATTGTCAATCCACTATTTTTCTTTCTGAACTTATCAAACAATCCCATGAATAATCCCTTTCACATCAACAAAACATTTTCCACTGACAGCATAATAGCGTCCGTCAAAACACATATCACAGGAAAGAATTTCTCCCGGTTCCCTTTTCTCGCCTTCTGGCAGTCCAAGCTGGGACGCCATTTTTTTCTATTCTCTTACGAACACAAACCTGAAAAGCAACTATTATCCAATTTTTTTGAATTTATATTAACATCAATAGATCATACTAAATACTTCTTAACTATATTTATTATTTTTTCATTTTTCATTCTTTCAGCAATATCTAAAACACTACAATTTCTTACATATTCGTTTGAATAAGTTACTATCAAATTCCTGTGATTTTTCATAAGTTCCTCTACAAGAAAGGCATTTGAAAAACGAATCGCACTAATTAAAGGATTATCTTTCATCTCTCTACTGTTAATAACAATACCTTCATCTATTAATTTTTTTGCAATTATATTGTTGTTCTTTTTTATTGCCGTCATAAGTTCCAAGCCGTCAAAAGCATTAATATCTATACCATTTTCAATAAGCCAAAGTGCTTCCTTTTCTTTCCCTTCTGTGATTGTATAATTAAGTAACGAACCTTCAGGGACAACTATATTTATTAAATCGTTATTCAAAATATAATCTTTAAAGCCTTCAAAATCTCCTGCCAATTCCAATACCTTAACTATTTTTTCAAAATTTTCTTCGTTTTCTCCCCAAAAGTTTTTTTCCGAATAATTCAAATAAAATTCCTGATATTCTTCAGAATCAAAAGTCGGTCCTGTTAAAACTGCATCGATAAATTCTATTGACGGTATATATTTTCCATTTAATATATCATCTATAATAACATTTGGAGCCGCATATCTTATTTTCTTTTTTAAATCAATGATGCGTATTTCTCCAAACCCTTTTACATACTTTTTTCCATCAATCTCTATTTCACGACATACACCATTCAAATCTCTATTTAATGGATTCTCACAATATAAAGTCAGCTTTTCTATGAATATTGAATCAAATGTCTCTTTACTTTCCACTATATTATCAAAATTTACATTCCACCCAATATTGTATGCATTTTCAAAATGTTGATAACAATACTTTGTCATATCAGAATTCATTATTCTCTCTCCTCGCATACAAATCAGATATACAGTTTATAGATTGTCAGCAGAAGAGTGCTCTCTTTCGATGTCGGTGCATAACCATCCTGCATGAAATTTTCGAGGTATCCGGTATCTCGTCTGATGAATGCCAGCTGTTTACGAATCGTTGCTCTGATCTTCTTAGTGCTGCGCTTTTTTGCTTTTGCAAGTGCAAGATAATTTTTTCTTGCTATCCTGCGGTACATGCGTGGTCTGGAAAATCCATATGTTTTGCAGAAGTGTATGATAATCATTTCCAGTTTTTCCCTTGCTTCATTCAGCAGGGAAAAATCCTATGGATCGACAGGCTTGTCCTCGTAACAACATCATAGCAAATGAAATCTTCCCTATCAACAAGGCATTTTCCACTGACTGCATAATATCTCCCATCAAAACAGAGATCACAGGAAATGATTTCTCCCAATTCCCTTTTTTTCATCTTCCGGCAATCCAAGGTAAAAGCAGGGATAATAATAGCTGGTATCCGGCACTAATGGAAGCCCAAGCTGGGACGCCATTCTTTTCAGAAATCTCCAGTCCGTTTCCTGATACTGTATCAGTATTCCCAGCTACTGTAAACACCGCCGGAAACTAGGCGGCTCGTCTCCTGCCCCAGCGCATTGTACTCCATCGCAGCTTCCCACGGTCGTTCCTTATCCATGTACGCTATAACCTGTGCTGCCTGTCCCATTTCATTTCGGCGGGTAAGAATGCTCGCACCAAAACTGCTCGTTGTCTCAATTCTTTCTCCCATTTCGCCATACCGGCTGGAAATCCAATGCGCATCCTGCCACTCTTTTACCACTCTGCCCAAAGAATCCCGTTCCAGCTTTATCCTTGTATCAGAATTTTCCGCCCCGATATTTGATAAATTCCACAAACCCTTGATTATATGAAGAGATTCCATTTCTTTATAAATCGCACCCCACTACCATTTCAGGTGCATTGTACAAAAAATACTCCAACATCATTTGCTTTTTCCTCTTTACTTAAAAATAGATAACCTATTGCATCATCTAAATAGAAGATATCTTGAAATTCTTCTGGAAAATCTCCTCCATATATCTGCATGCAAAATTGATAGGAGGCAAGTTCTAACTTTTCTTCTTGTAAAAATACAGGATTTGCACCAAAAAGAGAGCCATAATAACCATCAAATTCATTCATTTCTTTATCAATTACTATTTCTCTTGCTGAAATCAAAAAATCCGCATCATTTCTTGGAGAAGCAACAGAATGTAAAATTACTTTTGTATATCCGTTTTTTATATTCTGAAGTTCTTCTATATCACCGTTATAAACGATCGAGTCCAAAAAATAATCTTCTCTATTATAAGTAGTAAATACAGAAATAACCTGATCCTTCGGATAATTAAATTGAAGAGTTGAATTTAAAAAATTTGTAGGTATATTAAAAATAAAAACCATTTTTTCTCCATTAGGATTAGTAGGCCACTCTACATCAGGAGGTAAAAAACTTTTTCCTCCAATACGCAAAATATTCAATTCATTATCTACCTTTTCAAATCTTACTAAGTTTGACATTGCATTTATTCTCCTTTCATTATCCTAGACACTTTAATTTAGTCTGTCTTTTATAGAATTTTTCAGCTTCTTTCCGAAGCTTTCTTGCCTGACTAGCTGGATATCCTGCTTTTCTCAATCCCCCTGCGTAATATCAAGTTCCCTTTTTAAGTTTGGATGGAATTGGTTGCGTCCCAATCCTTGTGATTTTCTAATTTGAGTTTCCCTCCAATGAGCTCCTCCAACTCTAGTATGATGTACATTATCAAGAGCAATTGCAGGATTACCTAATAATCGTACTCTTTGACTAGTAAGTTTCTTCTGAACTAAATATTTATGACGTATTAATTCATGAGCCTGTAAACCATCCCCAACATGAACACTGCTATTTAATCCCCCGTAAGTACCAGTTTCAAACAAAATTGCCAAACCAAATGGATCAAGCTCACACAATGTATCATAAACATATCCATACAGAGTTGGATTACCACCTGCCAATCCAATCGGATCCTGCTGCGTATAACATCCTTCCTCTGGCGAATAATACCGGAAACGATTATAATACAATCCCGTTTCTTCATCCTCATACTGCCCCTGGAAACGAAATAGAATAAAATTCTTTTCACCTAATGCTTCCTACGTTTTTACACGCCCATAGATATCCAGATTTCTTTCCCAAACCTTCTTTCCCTCTTCATCATAGGCTTCCACTGGAGTTCCCAGATAGTCACTTATAATACTGTAATTCCCATCCTTGGTGATTTTTCCTCTGGGAATAAAGTCATCCTGAAATACCCATGTAATCAGATTATCCGGTATATTTTCTCCCTGCCCTACTTCTTTTTTTGCTTTTCCCTCCTCTCGTTTTTCCAGCTTCAAAATATAATCCGCTTTGAAATCTACTTTATTTTCAGTTTTCCTTCTGCCCACTGTGCATTTCTCTTCCCATTCATGAAACAAGTTGTTTCCATTCCACAGGAATCTTATTACTGCCTTCCTTCTGATACTCCTTTACTATGTATACTGGTTACTGACTTTTCAATCCTCCTGCCAAAAGTATCATATTGGAAGCTGACACAGCTTTTGTCCGGTCTGGTTACTTCCCGGAGCATGCCGTTTCCAAAATAAAGGTACGTCCATGTACCTCCATCCGGCTCTATTTTCTTCGCCAGATTTCCCTCTTCATCATAGAAAAATTGCCTGCCCTGCCACTCTTTCGTAATCCTGCCCAACGAATCTCGTTCAAACTTTACCTTGCCATATTGGTTTTCCACCTCTATTAGAGCGCCATTCTTATTATAAGTAAAGTTCTCATAAGTTTTGTCATAATAATCAGTTCTTATCACACGTCCCAGTTTATCATAACAATACCTTGTATATCTGCCTCCCGGGCGATTAATTTTTGTAACAAGACCAGAATAATCTCTTTCATATGTGCGGGTTAAAATCAAAAAATTTACACGCTTTATTTTACCCTTTTAGGTTTCCTAAAAACACTCCGTCCAATACTTATATTTTTCACTTCTACAATTTATCTTCTGTAAATACTCCTTTTTTCTCTTTTCAAAAGTTCCTGTAGCAAAGCTCTTTTCCATTTCACTTGAAAAAAGGTTCATTAACTCCTTTCCTAAACTATTATATAAAATTGGTGTTATATCCTTAAATACCTCCTCAATCTCTTGTCTTGTCACATGCCTTTCATAATATTGAACAATTTCCTGATTCCAAAAAAAAGCGTCAGAAAACTGTGCATCAAAATCCCATATTTCACTCGTCCAAAATGGTCTTTCTTCATTTATTGCAAGCAAATTATCGCTTTCCTTAAAAAGCAAAACTGAAATATACTTAAAGAATGAATATTTTATCGCTAAAGATCCTCCATAAATTTTATCAAATAACTTTACAATATTATTTCTATCAAATGCAATTGTTGTGTTAAACAAAGAAATGTCACCGAGTATTGTTTTATTTCCCATTTCCATCCGTTTCACTGTCTGTTCAACATAATATTCCATTACATATGGATATTTTTCTCCTACAGAATTTTTAAAATTTTGTTGATTAAAAAAAATCATAGAATTAAACTGACTATAAATATCTTCTGCCATTTTATTCTGATGCATGATTGCCTCTTCAATTATTCTTAAATAAAATGGCAATAAATATTCCATTAATTCCGGCTGAATATCTGATGAAAATCTACAATCATCCGCAAAATTTTGTAGAATTAAGTATTTTTCCGTAAATACCCCATCTATTTTTTCATTTGTAATAAAGCTTTTCAACACATCTTTATCTGTTTCATAAAGATTCATTTTTACCTCTGGCTTCTTAACTTTTATTGACATATTTTCGGCACCTTTGCATCTGTCGATTTTGGAGGTTGCAGTTCTGATACTTTATTAATATTGGCATACTTATTATTAACAACATCTGACATTCCCCTACTTCTTACCTCATTTAACGCTTTTTATTTATAACCATTCCCCTGCGTGAACACCGGTGGATCATAGTCCATCGGTTTGGCAGAAAGTTTCAACTTGAAATCACAATAATCACCATCATCAAAGCAGGTATGCTCTCTGTACAGTGGGGCACCCAGAATACCGAACATGACATAATCCAGATTACAGAGGTAAGGCATGTATTCTTCATATCCGTATTTTTTTGCAAAATCCGCTAGCGGACAAACGAGGTTGTGATAACTGAAATCATACCCCTTTTCTGGTGGAATCTGTGTCTGTGTCTCGAAACTTCCGGGATTCTGCGCAGCGTTTAATGCATTCTTCCTATCCTTTTTTAGGAACATTTTTGTAAGGAATCGGGGATTAGTAAAGATTTTACCCATCATGCTCCGTAAAAAAGACGGAATCTTTGTAAACTGACGCTCATAAATCAGAATCATCAGGTGACCGCTCTGCTCTGTCGTAACACCATATTTTTTTAATACTTCACCCATGCTCACAAACATGTAAGCTCCGATAAGGTTCTTTGTTCCGCTGGCAGCATCTCCGCCAATGTAGGTGAATCTTTCTAACATCTCCACCTGATAGTTTGTCCAAATTTCTTGAATGAGGGCATCATAAGACTGCCCAGTAAGCGACTCTAGTTCATAGCTGATATAATTCATGTAAGAATTTAAAGTTTTATGCCATTTTTTTAGATTTTTTTGGTAATATCCGTGCATACATTTTCTTCTCCTATATTATCGCAATTGGCCTGTTTTCTTTATAAAAATTCACCTTTAACTTGAATATTCATTCTACAGAGACTAAAGTCATATAGCGTAAAGACCCATTCGTTAAGCTAAAAATGAAAACAGAATCCTCACATGGAATATACTAAACAACAGTGCACTAAAAAGCAATAGACAGAAAGCAATTTTATGGCAGGTCGGATGAAATTCCTGCATCTGACAAAAAGGAAAATTCTCAAATTGAGTGATATAAAACCAAACTTTTCAGAACTCGCACGGTTTTATGATTTGGATCGCAGGACTGTCAAAAAGTATTATGACGGATATGAAGGCAAAGCTGCTCACAGAGATAAACCAAGCAAACTGGATAAACATTATGATCTCATCATACAAAAGTTTTCTATCAGAGGTTCGAATGTCAGCACTGTTTATGAGTTCATTCTTTCTGAGAGGGTGTCTGATATTCGGCTCTCTCACTTTCCGGGGTGAGGTTGCTTACCGCATATAAAAAGTTCATTCCTGCATTCTCAGCCACCTTCCCATCAGAACCATACTCATTTCCTACCATAAGACATTTCTCCGGTGTAATGTCAGCCTCAGGATACTTTGCAAACAGATAATCTGCAAATTCCGCATCCGGTTTCTTAAAGCCTGCATCCGATGATATAGCTATTCCGTCAAAATACCTTACAAGACCAAGCTGCTCAAGCTCCGGCATAGTGAATATTGCCTGTGCGTTGGACAGAAGCCATACCTTCACTCCCTGCCTGTTAAGCTCCCCAAGCATATCATACACGCCATCATACACCTTAAAGTACGCTCTCGACTCTGCCCTGAAAATATAGCCGAACACATCTGAGAATTCTCTGGTAACCCTGCTGTTTTTTAATGTACACAGCTCATAAAATACATCGGAAATATTAATTTCAATCTTATTGTCCGGGTATCTGTTCTGAAGAAGGCTGCTATATTTTCTGCATAGACGCATGTACTCTCTCTTCAATTCCTTGTGCTCATAATGAACTCCATGTCGTCTCAGAAACTTGGCAAGCTTCTTCCAGAAGTTCTTCTCCTCCTCGTCCGTATGTATATCTACCAAGGTTCCGTACAAATCAAACACAGCATGCTTAGCGCCGGTTCGCTCCACTTCATTTATGACGGAATCCCTGATATCCGCAATGTTGCATATTGTCATGTTGACCTCCATATTCTTATGATTTATCTATTTTTCTGTCTAGGTGCGTTTTTCTTTTATAATAAGATTCGGGTGTCAAAACATGCTGTATATACTTAGCCGTGTATAACGTATTATGTTTATGCATATCACGACTTTGGGAGAAGCTTAGATGTTCTTAGAACATCTTGCTTCGTACAATGGAGCTGATATGCATAAACACAATACGTTATACACTCGTAAATTAAATTGGCATGTTTTGACACCTGAATCATAATAAATATAAAAGCAAGCCCTTAAGCCTGCTTTTATATGGGGTACAATATTCAAACTATGAAAGCTTCCAGATGTCCTTGTTATACTCCTCAATGGTTCTGTCTGATGAGAAGAAGCCTGCATTTGCTATATTGTGGAGCATCTTCTTAGCCCAGCTCATTCTGTCCTCATAATCAGCGAACGCCTTATCCTTAACCTTGATGTACTCCTCAAGGTCTAAGAGTGTCATGAACCAGTCCTTGTTGAGAAGCTCATTGTAAAGGCGTTCAAGGTTCTCCTCATTGCCAATTGCAAGAAGCTCATCACTCACGATGAAATCAACCGCATCCTTTATAACATCACTCTTCTCATAGTAATCCATCGATACATAGTCTGCCTTTGCATAGTGCTCTATAACCACATCCGCTGTCTTTCCGAAGATATATTCATTCTCCTTGCCTGCGAACTGGCTTATCTCAACATTTGCACCATCTAAGGTTCCAAGTGTAACCGCACCGTTTAACATGAACTTCATGTTACCTGTACCTGAAGCCTCCTTAGAAGCAAGTGAAATCTGCTCGGAAATATCACATGCAGGTATAAGCTTCTCTGCCTTGGTTACATTGTAATTCTTTACCATGACAACCTTAAGATAAGGACTTACCTCAGGGTCATTATTGACAAGCTCCTGCATGCAGAGGATAAGATGAATTATATCCTTTGCGATAACATAAGCAGGTGCAGCCTTGGCTCCGAAGATAACCGTGATTGGTCTTGCCGGCTTCTTGCCGTCCTTGATTTCAAGGTACTTGTGAATCACATAGAGTACATTCATCTGCTGTCTCTTGTACTCATGAAGTCTCTTAATCTGAATATCGAAGATTGAGTTCTCGTCAAGTTCAATTCCCTGTGTCTCGGACAGATAATTGGAGAGTTCAATCTTGGCATCCTTCTTAATCTCTAAGAGCTCATTTAATACCTTCTCATCATCGACGAACTTCTCAAGCTTTTTAAGCTCAGTTGCATCCGTCTTGTAGCCGTCACCGATAAGGCTTGTGATAAAATCGGCAAGCGGAGCGTTGCAGTGTAAAAGCCATCTTCTGAAGGTGATACCATTGGTCTTATTGTTGAACTTCTCAGGATAAATCTTGTAGAAGTTGTTAAGCTCAGAATCCTTCAAAATCTCGGTGTGGAGATATGCAACACCATTTACGCTGTAGCCATAGTGTATATCCATGTGTGCCATATGCACTCTGTCATCCTCGTCGATAATGTACACACTCTCATCGTCGAACTTAGCGCGCACTCTCTTGTCTAACTCCTTTATGATAGGCATGAGCTGCGGAACAGCCTTCTTAAGATAAGCGATAGGCCACTTCTCAAGAGCTTCAGCTAAGATTGTGTGGTTAGTGTATGCACAGGTGTTAGTAACCTCCTTGATTGCCGCATCCATGGACATTCCCTCCGCTGTGAGAAGTCTTATAAGCTCAGGAATAACCATTGAAGGATGTGTATCGTTAATCTGGATTGCAACATACTCGTGAAGGTCGGTAAGCTTGCAGCCTCTTTCCTTTGCTTCCTTTAAAATAAGCTGTGCGGCGTTGCTTACCATGAAGTACTGCTGATATACGCGCAGAAGTCTTCCTGCCTCGTCCGAATCATCCGGGTAGAGGAAAAGCGTAAGATTCTTCTTAATCTCAGCCTTATCAAAATCAATGCCCTCTTTGACAATGCTCTCATCGATTGTCTCGATGTCAAAAAGATGAAGCTTGTTGGTGCGGTTATTGTAGCCTGTTACAAGAATGTCATACATTCTCGATGTAACTTCCATGCCGCCGAACTTAACCTTATAAGAAACATCTGTCTTGTTGAGCCAGCTCTTCTTGTCAATCCAAGGATTCTTTGTCTCATACTGTAAATTATCCTTGAATTCCTGCTTAAAAAGTCCAAAATGATAGTTAAGACCAACTCCGTCTCCGTTAAGACCAAGGCTTGCGATGGAATCAAGAAAACATGCCGCAAGTCTTCCAAGTCCTCCGTTTCCAAGTGATGGCTCCGGCTCAATCTCCTCTATCTCAGCAAGGCTTCTTCCAGCAGCATTTAACTCTGCCTTAACCTCGTCATATAATCCGAGATTAATAAGGTTGTTCGATAAAAGCTTACCGATGAGGAACTCTGCCGAGATATAGTAGAGCTTTCTCTTACCCTCGTTGCTCTCCTTCTGCGCCGCAAGCTCGTTAACACTTGTGAGGAGTGCGTCATAAATCTCTCTGTCCGTGCACTCTGCGATTGACTTTCCGTACTGCTTTAATACTGCTTCCTTAACCATAATTACCTGACCTTTCCGGGCTGCTGCCCCAAAAATTGTGCTACTGATAAACCACCCACCTATTGCTGGTGAAAATGTCATCAATAATCAGCGTTACTATATTGTCATGTCTAAAAATGTTCTGTCGCTTCCTGTCCTTTGGCTGATACCCTGATACCTAAGCTTTATAATGTAACCCATACCGTATCTCAATCAGCTTATGCTTGCATTATAATCTTATTTGCACATATAAATCTTGCATTATTATGGCATAAAGTGGTACAATTCTATCATTCAATACAATATTCCGGCATTTAACATGCCATTCCACCCAGACATTGGCTTGCACTAAGCAATACAGGTGACAAAATATGTCTGATATAAAATTGCATGATGTTGAGGTCAAAGATATTTTAACCTCTCATAGAACAGGAGGCTCCCACATGCACGGCGGAAAATACGAAAATTACCATGAAAACAAATCCCACACAAGTGCGGGCTTCCCGTACAACACCTATCTCTGCACGATTCCTCAGGATTTTGAGAGTGTCGCCCTGCACTGGCATGATGACGCAGAAATTATATATATTAAAAAAGGACGCGGGATAGTGAGCGTTGACCTGGAGGATATCAGAGTCGAAGCCGGCGACATCGTGTTCATCCTCCCCGGCAGGCTCCACTCGATAAGAAGCTACCCGAATGTACGCATGGAATATGAGAACATTATCTTTGACATGGAATTTTTATCTTCTAAGCTCCCCGAGCGGATGTACAGCGAATATTTTACGCCGATGCTCGACGGAGAGCTTGAATTTCCGGTGCTGATTTCACCTGAAACATGCAGAAAATACGCGGATGCCGCCCACTTTATCGACATGGCGGACGACTGCTGCCGTGACAGGGCGCAGGCCTACGAGATTGCGGTTAAAGGCTACCTTTTCTGCTTTTTTTCCGCACTCTTTTCCGACTGCAAGCCCGTTTCTGCCTATAAGACCAACGACAACGTGGAAAAATTAAAAAGCGTGCTGCGGCACATCGAAAAGAACTACTCAGACATCATAACAATAGATGAAATGGCATCCTTATGCTGTTTTTCGTCATCACATTTTATGCGTTTCTTCAAACAGACCATGGGGATGCCATTTACAACCTATCTTAATGATTACCGATTAACTCTTGCCGCCAAGTCACTTCTCGAAACGCACAAGGCGGTGCTTGAAATCGCGTCGGAGTGCGGCTTTGATAACCTGTCCTATTTTAACAGGATATTTAAGAAAAAATACGGCATTACACCGAGCAGCTATAGGAAAGGCAGATTATGATGCCGGCTCCTAACAGCTGCCCTATTTTAAACGTCCACAATTTTGCCATCTGCAATGGTTATCCTTCTGGTTGCCTTACAAATTTTTTTCAAGCCAGTGTGCCGCATAGGAACAAGTCGCAATTACACTACAGCCGGACTTTTGTATCTGTTCCACTGCCATTTTGACAAGCTGTCCGGCTATTCCCTGTCCTCTGAGCGAATCATCCACAAAGGTATGGTCTATGCAGTAGGTGTTTCCGTCATTCGGAAATGTAATCTCTGCGATGACTTTTCCGGTGCCGTCCTTGGCATATATTCTGTTGCTCTCAATAATGTAGTTCATGGTGCCTCCTTAGTTTTTAATTAATTATCAATAATCGTATATGTATAATCACTTTTAAAGCTTCCGGCTACTTCTTGTGTCGCATACACGCTGCCGTCATCCGTCATGAACACAAGGTCAAATGCCGGGATATCATATCCACCAAATGTTGCCCCGGAGCCATACTTTTTCCACAGTTCTATGCTCTTATCAAGTCCAAGCACATAGCAGGCTGTGGATAAGCCATCCGCCAGCATCCCGCTCTCACTTATAACCGTAACCGATATAAGTCCGCTGTCAGCAGGGTACCCCGTAGATGTATCTATTATGTGGTGATACACCTTTCCATCCTCGATAAAATACCTCTCATAACCGCCCGAGGTTACGATAGCCTTGTCATGCACCCTCAATGCCCCAATGTATGCCGGAATCGTGCTTTTCTGAGTGTTCGCATCATTATTGCTGCTGTCACTGTTATCGCTGACAGAATACAGCCCCGATGTGAGCGGGTTTTCAATCGCTATATTCCAGTCCGTTCTATCCATTTTCTTATGATAGCAGTAGACATTGCCGCCCAGTGAAAAATAAGCCGATTTTATATCATACTCATCGAATATCTGCACCAGTCTGTCCGTTGCATAGCCCTTGGCAAGTCCTCCAAAATCAATCCCCTGCCCTTTAGCAAGCTTGAGCGTCCCCTGTTTTTGCTGTTTATGTTCATCAGGGGCATCTGATATATCTGAAAAATCTGAAGTATCAGAGGCTTCATAGTCCACAAGACAGCTGTCGCATAGTCTGAGTGTATCGGCAAGTACTAAACTATCAGGCACAGCATACTCGCCTGTGGTGAAGCCCCACAGCTTCATAACAGGGTACACAGTCATATCGTAGGCACTGTTCGTAAGCTTATTTAACATGAGTGCATAGGTGACAAGCTCGTCCGTATCGCTGCTTAATTCTCCACCGCCATTCCTGTTGATTGTGCTTACCTCACTGTTATCATTTCCTGTGGACAAGAGCTCATCAAGCCTGTCTATCTCGCTTTGCACCGCATCCGCCGCTTCCTTGGCATTTTTACCATAGCAGGTAATCTGCATAACCGTATCCATGGCATAGAAACTGACTGATGCTTCTCTATTATCGGCACAGCCCTGACACAGCATAAGCATAGAGCATAAAATACATAGACACAAGACTTTTATTATCTTATTCAGTTTTACTTTTGTTCGTATTTCTGACATACTGCTCCCTATTTTTCAAGCATATTTTCTATAGTTTCATTCTTCACATCATTGCCTTCTGCCACGCATCATTATGGCTATCTGTTCTTTTTTCAGCTCATTTATAAGCTCATCGGCACTCCATTTCATATTGTGGACTGTCACTATCGCCTTGAGAGGCGTCGGTTCAATCCCACGTTTCCTGTACTCAGCCAGAAATCTGTCCATCGCATCACTCGATATATCGGAAAATATGATGCAGTCCGGCATAGATTTATTGCTACTGTCAAGCTTGTCTGAAAGCTGCGTTTTGTCTTCATTATACTCGGACTTTCCGTGTCCGGGCTTGCTTATTCCGGCAAGCTCACCAACAGTGTGCTCTGCATCCGCCTCATCAAAAAGCTTTATCTGATGATTGAGGCTGTGGCACAGGCTTACTATCTGCTGTCTTTTGGTCTTGTCGTTGATGTGAAGTAAAATCATATTCTGCTGCCTTTCATTACAAAAATTTCGTAAAATAATATTAGTGGGTGTAATCACAAATTGAAAGTTGTCTATTTCATCAAGCCACCATGAAAATAGCATTCATATACCTTTTTATTATTGCAATAAATTTCTTCATAGCCTTGAAACCATGTAAAATCTTCTACAACATTGCATTTATATATATATACTCCCCTGACTGGTAATATTCTGGTCCTCTGAACGGCATTTTTCTATCTGCACTTCTAAGTGCTTCCTTTAAAAAATCACCACTGAACTGCTGACCGATTACTCTTCCAACATAATTCATTGCGTATTGCACTTTTCCTTTATACCATATCGCTTCCTCCCCAGCTAACTGCTCTCCTCCAACATATGTATCATGATATGTATATGAGCCATTACTATATGTAAAATCGTGCGAATCAAGTCTGGTTGACTCTGTCTCATTTGCATATGCAGCATATGTATTTGCATTAGCCTCAAGTCTAAATTTTATTAACTGTTCAATATTTTCATTTGACTCATCAGCACAGTTAATCATACATTCCTGATCTCGAACTAAATAATCTACTGTCACATTAAACAAATTACTGATCTGAATAAGGTTAGTAATCTCTGGATATACCTGTCCTGATTCCCATTTTGCTACAGCTTGCCTTGATACTGATAATTTTTCTGCCAATTCTTCTTGCGTTAATCCTTTATTTTTACGAATCAACTGTAGTTTTTTCGAAAATATCATTTCTGACCACCTCCAAAATCATCGTACACCAACGCAGAATCTAAGCCAATATATTGCTAGTTGCAATTATTCTACTTTTATTATATATAAACCATCTTAACATTTAATTTTTCGAATATTCGGATTGACATTTCCTCTACTATATTGTATCATCTATTCATAAAAAGAAATGGGTTTTTTGTCGTGTACAGCCTTACGGCTCAATCGGGTTGCTCGTTTCTTTTTTTATGTCTATTATATCGTACAAATACATTTTTCCATCCTCTGAATATCTTACAATCAGCGAAGCATGAAAAATGTTATATCTCTCCATCTCTTCATCATCTCTATATACCGGAATTGCAAATCTTGAATCATAACGATACCAGCCATACATTGCATTTCTCCAATGCTTGCTCTCCTTATTTTCCCGAAAATGTTTCCCTAATGCTATTTCTATCATTTCAGGGATTCCTTGTGCAGCATTTGCTTTCGCTTTAGCATTTGTTCCTTTGATACTATGTGTATATTTTGAGCCACTATACTCACTTGGCAAATCATCCCCAATATATATAACATCGCCGGTAGATGCCACCTTATAAAAATCACCGACATATTCTTTCAAATATGCCCGCACTTCCTTCCAATCGATGGAACGTTTTCCTTTAAACCGGATATCGTTAATCACCACAATATTATTTCCATCAATATCCTGAATGACCGAAACATTCCTCTGCTGTAACCGGATGCTATCGTTGATTTGTCTACAAGCAGCAAGAAATGTCAGGTAGCTGTTCATTCTTCGCCTACTCTCTGTATCTGACTGTCGAAACAATTCAATCATATAGTCTGCATCTGTAATATAATCGTGGGATGTTATCTGTTCCATATTGTTTTCATCACAAAGCAATTCCACAAGCGTCATATCCAGTGCCTTACATATAGACACCAGTTTATCCGCCTGTGGATTAATCTGTTTCTTTCGCCAGTCGCTAATCGTACTGGTCGCGATACCTGTTCTTCTGGATAGTTCCATCTGGCTCATATGCAGTTCTTCAAGCCTTGCAAAAATTTTCTCATATATCTTCATGGTGCAATATCCTTTCCTCTATCTTTCTATTTCCGATTTTTCGGATATTGTATCATGAATAATCTCTTTTATCAATACTCTAACAGCCTTATAAAGCCCGATCTGTCTTAGCGATACACTACTTCAAATTCTTCAAGTACACAATCTCCATTTTCGTCAAAATCAAGTCCGGCTGCTTTATAGTCGGGATAGAATGCACGCTGATGTACCTCTCTCCACTTCTCCAAACTTCTGTCATCCTCACCTTCTTTAAATGCGTGTTCTGCACTGACTTGGTTAAACGGTACAATTGACACTTTCACATCTTTGATAATACATGCAGCAACATCATTATCAAAAAGAATCACACTATAAGTACCAACACTTGGTAATTCTTCCCCTTCTATTTCATAAACAATCCTCGTACTTGCAGTCGCAGTTTTGATCCCGGCAAGAACTAAGTTAGCCAGTTGGTCGGCAAATTCACCACCACCGCAAAATTTCCACATATCATGTCTGGTGTTTATATCAATATTCATACTAAGACAATATTCCTGCCACATTTTTTCTCCCGTCATATAATTCTCCTTTTCTTTAAGCAACGATTTCTCAGTTTCAAAAACTGGAATTTATCTTTTCTTATATGTCACCACAACTCCAACCACCGAAGTCAAAAAAACAATCGGTGCGAGTCTTACAAACAAGAATTCAAACCCATGCAGTATTGTTCCTGCCACTGCCAACTCAGGATCATTGTAATTCCAATTCAAATAAAAATTATTCGTAGATGCAAGTGCGATAAATATTACCACTATAACCGCACACAATGAAATAAGAATCCATCGAATCGTTTTTACCTTTGTTATACTTCTTTTTGCAAGCTGCAAATTAATAACTTCTAATTTTTCAGAAAGAATCTTTAAATCATCGGTAGTCGGTTCTGCTACAGGTTCTCCAAGTAATTCACTTACAGTAGTATCCAGTTCATTCGCCAAAATAATCAGCATACTGGAATCTGGAACTGACAAACCAGTTTCCCTTAGTTAAAGATATTGTTGGGTATCTCAAGATGTGTCATTCGATTTTGCCGATAAAGCGGTAGAAGATTTCTACCTCCTGTTCCCGGCTTCCGTCCTCACCTTTGACCGCTTCATGGACAACGATTTTTTCAATCAGCGTATTCAGAAGTTCAGCCGTCAATTCTGTGGGATTGACATACTGTTTCATCAGACCTATCCACTTTTCAGCGTCAACCGCTGTCTGGGCGGCGGCCTCCATCGCTTCGTGAAGCCGTTCAATTTTTGCGTCCAATTCTCGCTGTTCGCCCTGATACTTTTCGGACAGCATATTGAAATTGTATTCTGTAATGCGTCCGGCAGACCAGTCCTCATACATTTTTGCAAACAGGGTGTCTACTTCTGCTTTGCGTTTTTCCGCCTTTTTCAGTTCGGCTGTCTGCCGCTTCCTTGCAGTATTGCGTTCCTTGTCGCTGGCGTTAAGTAGCCGTTTCAGAAGTTTGTCCCCGTCCTGCTGTGCCAGCACAGACCAGTATTGCAGACGGGAAAGGACATAGGCATAAAGCACATCATAGCGGATATAGTGCATGGAACACTGGTGCAATCCTTGCCCGTACTTGCTACAATGGTAGTGGGCATAGGGATTTTTGTTCTGACTGTTCACACCATAGGCCAGCGACCAACCGCAGTCCGCACATTTTACCAGCCCGGAAAATATCTGCGTTGTGCCGTTCTTCTGCCGTCTGCGCCTGTTGCAAATCTGCTCCTGTACTTGACGGAACACATCATCGGAAATAATCGCTTCGTGGGTGTTCTCCACACGATACCATTCCTCTTTTGGCTTGCGTACTTTCTTCTTGTTTTTGAATGAAATGTTGGTCTGCTTATTGTGGACGCTGTGTCCGATATAGGTTTCCTCTTTCAGAATACTTTTTACCTGCGCTATCGTCCACGCATAGGCTTTTTCCTCCGGCGCTCCGGCATAGATATTTGCGAAAGTGCCGTATCTCTGGAAATTCAGCCAGCCGGGAGTAGGCACTTTTTCTTCGACCAAAATCCGTGTAATGCTGGCGGCTCCCCGGCCATGGACGGCAAGGTCAAAAATCTTTTCGATAATCCACCTTGTTTCCGGGTCAATCAGAAGATGGCCTTTCTTATCCGGGTCTTTGACATAGCCCAGCGGGGCATAGGCTCCATAGTGTGCGCCATTTGCAAACCGTGTCCGCATGGCCGCTTTTACCTTTTTGCTGGTCTGGCGGGCGTGCATTTCATTCAGAATGTTGAGGAATGGGGCAAGCTCATTCTCTCCGTTGATGGTGTCCACATTGTCATTGACAGCGATATAGCGGACGCCTTTGCTGGGAAAGTAGATTTCCGTGTACTGGCCGGTCAGAATGTAGTTTCTGCCTAAGCGGGATAAATCCTTCGTAACAACGCAGTTGATTTTCCCGTCCTCAATGTCATCAATCATTCTCTGAAAATCCGGCCTGTCAAAGTTCGTTCCAGACCATCCATCGTCGATATATTCATCTATGACATTCAGGCCATGCTCGGCGGCATATTGCCGGAGCATCATGCGTTGTGTCTGAATACTCCCGCTTTCTCCTTGCAGTTCATCGTCCCGGCTTAATCTCATATAAAGCGCCGTGTTGTAAATCGTAGTATTGTAAGGTTGTTTCACCGTTAAAAATCCTCCTTCTAAAGAAACAACCCACGCTTACAATACTTTTGCTCTATGGCAATTATATCATAAGCGTGGGCGTGTTATCAATGATGGGCTATCAGGTTGAAGCGGCTTTTTCTGCGGTATGCCGCACCACATCTACAATCAGATCACCGAGGGGCTTCCCGCCTGCGGCGAAGTGTTCGGAGATTTTTATACGGTTGTTCCCACATACAAAATACTGCGTGCCGTTCTCTGTTTGTATGACCTGCCCTGTCTGGGGCGTAAAAATATCGCTTTCGCTTTTTGCCATCCAGTGTCCTCCATATTCAGTTTTCAAGGTACAATGCCGCACAGGGGCGGCGAAAATTTCTGCTTATATCTATCACCTTTCCTTTACTGTGTGCCGCTGCTGCCGTTTCAGTTCCGCCAGTATATCCGGCGGGATACGGTCAACCAGCCGCTGTAAATTGTCCAGTTCGCTTTTCAGCTTTGCCCGTTCCATCGTATCTTTCATCTTGCCTTTTTCACTGGCCTTTGCCCTTGCTTCCAACTTCTCATTCTCCGCCAACAGGTCATTGATTGTGACCTTGTACTTTTTCAGCTGCCCGGAGAAGTTCTCCATCTGCGGAAACCACTTTTTCAGCATGGAGAGAGCTTCCTCTTTTTTCTTTCCGGCGTTCAGCGGGTTAATGCCGTCAAGGGCGGCTTCAATGGCTCTGGCCTGTTTGGAGAGGGAAACCGCCTGTTTGAAAAGCCGGGTGGGGATATGCTTCCGGCCTGTCCTGCTGGCACTCTCCCCACGCTCCAAGTCGAGATATTTCTCCACCATATAGGCGTGAAAATCGTCCTGCCACTTCGTCAGGTTTGCCCGGTTGCCGATAATCTCCTTTGCACACAGGCGGTTGTCCTTTGTCAGCGGAACAAAGGTCAAATGCAGGTGGGGCGTTTTCTCGTCCATGTGTACCACCGCCGACACGATATTTTCCCGTCCTACCCGGCCAATGAGGAAGTCTGCCGCCCTTTGGAAAAACGCCTGTATCTCCTTTGGGGATTTCCCCTTGAAAAATTCCGGGCTGGCGGTTATCAGCGTATCGACAAACCGTGTGCTGTCCTTGCGGGTTCGGCACCCGGCCTGCTCAATCCGGCTCTGAATGAAGTGGTAATAGCGTCCCGACCGCTTGACGATATGGAAGTTGTATTTGCTCCGGCTTGTGTCAATGTCGGGATTGCTGGCATACTGTTCTTTCTGTCTTTCGTGATGGGCTTCCAGCGGCCTTGCCGGGTTGCCCTTGTGCTTCTCAAACCGTAAAATTGCGTGTTGTGCCATTCTGCTCCTTTCCCATTCCTTTCCTATCCGGGGTTTTCCACAGGGAAAATCCCGCAGAAAATAGCTCGGATAGGATTGGAATGGATAGAATATAAATCAATCTTTTTATCTTTGTATTTCTATATACCGTCCGGTTTTCGTACGTCTCAGGAGTGATTTCCGTACTTCATGGGTACGGTTTTCAGTCCTCCGGCGTACCATAACCGGATTTCTTGAAGTCGGTGTTGGAAACCGCTTCATAGGATTTTGGGTAAATGCGGTTGGGTTTGCCACAGCCCTGCTTCTGGATTTCCACCAGTCCGGCGTATTGCAGTTCCCGCAGGGTGTTCACCGCTTTCTGCCGCCCACAATGGAGCAGGTCAACCACTTCGCAGATAGGGTAATACAGGAAAATCCGTCCGCAGTCATCCGCCCACCCATTCTTGCGGGACAACTCTGTCCGGCGCAGGATAAAGGCGTACAGAACCTTTGCCTCGTTGGACAGGGGCTTGAATGTGGGGGCTTCAAAGAGAAAATTCGGGAGCCGGGTGAAGCTGAACGCCTTTTCCGGCTGGTGGATATAGATGGTATTTGTCATAGTTCGTTTTGTGGACGGTTAGAAGCCCGTTTTCCGGGGCGGGCGATACTTTATACCACCTGCCCCGGTTTGGGGCTTGCGGAGCCTGATAAATCAAGGCTTTTTTCGCTCCTAACTGTCCACAGCAGACCTCCTTTTCCGTTCACTTTCTGTTTTCTGCCGCCTGTGAACTCTGGCGGCACAGCCGGGGCAGTATTTTGCCCGGTTGGATTTGGGGACGAACACGCCGCCGCAGACCGCACAGCGTTTCAAGTCCTTATCCCGGAAAATCTCCGCTTCCAGCGTCCCGTCCAGCGGCAAGACCGCCCAGCGGAACCACTTACAGCAGACCGAGAAAGAAATCGTCTGCGGGCAGGTGCAGGTGTCCCCATCGTCAAGAACAATGCAGTTGCCGTCCTCAAAGCAACAGCACTCCCGGCGTATCAGGCTGGCCGCCTGTTTCTTCTGCGCCGGTGTCATGCGGTAAAGGGAACCGTTCGGCTTGCGTTCCAGCGGCGGCAAGTCTTTATAGTGGTTATCTCTCATGCGTTCCCTCCATTTTGCTTTCCGTTGCCGTTCTCCCCGAAAAGGTTTCCTGCCCCATTCCTGCGGCGTGTTCCCAACAGGGGCCCCCGCAAAGTCGTCAGACTTTGTGGGGAGAGGAGCCGCAGCGGAGCGAGTGAGCTTTCGCCATCTGGCGGAAGCGAATGATACGCAGCTTGCGGCGACGAGGCACGCTCCCCGCAGCTTCGGGACATTTTGTCCCGAAGTCCGGCTCCTTGCGGTGCTTCCCCAGCCGGGGTATCCCTTTTCGGACGGTCATTCTGTTTTCAAGGTGCTGTCCATCGATGAACTACCCTAAGTCTACACCTAAATGACCGCCCGTCCCGTATATCCAAGAGGTAGGAAATCCGCCCGGAAAACTCCCTATTTCCACGCTCTCGGAATTGTGGTAGAATGGAAACAACGGAACGACAAATCGAAATTGAACGAGGTGCAGGATGAAAACAGTTACAATATGTGGAAGTATGAAATTTGAAACAGAAATGCAAAGGATAGCATTTCTGTTAGAAACAAAACATAATATGAATGTTTTACAATGTGTATATAATGTAGATAATTTGGATATTACACCTATGGAACAGGTCTCTCTTGAAAATGCGCATTATAGAAAAATCGAACTCTCCGATGCAATTTATGTTGTGGATATTCAAGGATACATTGGAAATCAAGTTTCAAAAGAAATTGCGTTTGCAAAAAGTAAAGGAAAGAAAGTCATTTTTCATTCGGCATACAGAGGAAATTAATTTCCCGTTTATTGAACAAACAAGGAGGGAGAGCATGGAGTTATCCATACAGGAACGGCTAAAAGACCTGCGTGTGGAGCGTGGGCTGACATTGGAACAACTTGCGGAGCAGACCCATCTCTCCAAGTCTGCTTTGGGCAGTTATGAGGGGGACAAGTTCAAAGACATCAGCCACTATGCCCTTATTGAGTTGGCAAAGTTTTATGAAGTGACCGTTGATTATCTGCTGGGCCGCTCCCAAACAAAAAATCACCCAAACGCCGATCTTGCAGACCTGCATTTGAGTGATGACATGATAGAACTATTGAAAAGCGGGCTGGTGGACAATTCTCTTTTGTGTGAGCTGGCGACACACCCGGATTTTCCCCGGCTCATGGCCGACCTTGAAATCTATGTGAACGGCATAGCGGGAAAGCAGGTGCAGAGCGCAAACGCCATTGTGGACGCTGTGAGTGCAACGATTATGAAACAACACAATCCCGGCTTGACTGACCCGCAGCTGCGACAGCTTATCGCCGCCCACATTGACGACGACAGCTTTTGCCGCTATGTGATACAGCAGGACATAAACAAGATAGCCCTTGACCTGCGGGAAGCCCACAAGGACGATTTTTTCAGTGTCCCGGAGGACAATCCACTGGAAGATTTCTTACAGACCGCCGAGGAAACCGCCAGTCCGGACAACGACCCGGAACAGGCGGCGATGGCCTTTATCTGCAAGCGGCTCAAGCTGAACTATGGGAAGCTGTCAGAGGAAGAAAAGAAGTGGTTGAAAAAGATTGCACAGAAATCGGATTTGCTGAAAAATCCAAAGCCGCAGCGGGGACGCAAGTAAGAGAATAATAAATCAGATTATATGGAGGTATTGGTTATGAAAAAGTGGTTACTGATAATTTCAGCGACTGTTATTTGCGTTGCTGCCGCTTTTTTATATTTCTTTAGTTTAACTCCCAAAGGAGATACCATTACCAGCAGAGAAAGCATATTGAACACCGCAATTTCAAAAGGGAATGAATGGACTATCGCAAAAGAACTGGAACTTGGCGGTTATATCGTGAGTGGAGCATACAGTACAGATAATAAATCTACACTTGCTATCTTTGAACCAACAGGAAATGGAGACTACAAATTTAGTACATCAACAAACCGAAATAGTGATGAGATTATTGTCGGTGGCGTTGCAATAAACGGAGAATGGTATGATTTAATTTGGTTTAATGGTGCTAAAACAGAGTATGCTGAAATCACTTATACAATAAATGGACAAGTGCAAGATACATTGAGATACAACACAGATGATATGGATATTATCTCAATTAAAAACCCAGAAAAAGAGTATTCCATTCATGTGGCTTACTATGACAATGATGGAAATAAATACGAATAAATTGTTTTTCATCGAGAAAATAGCAAAGCCAGCCGAGCCAGTCAACGGTCAAGATGAACGGCGCATTTCATGCGCCGCCGTTGACAGTCCCGCCCGTCTTTGCTAAAGGGTAATCAAGGCGGGAAAGCCCTAAAATGGCTTCACACCTATTTCAATAATTGGAGGAGATAAAAATGAGATCAGAAAAGGAAGTTTATGATATTGTTTTGAATTTTGCAAAAACAGACAAACGCATTCGCATGGTTACTTTGGAAGGATCTAGAACAAATACAAATATTCCGCCTGATGATTTTCAGGATTTTGATATTACTTTTTTTGTTACGGATATGGACAGCTTCACAAGTGATGATAAATGGCTAGATATATTTGGTGAAAGGTTGATTCTGCAAAAGCCGGAAGATATGGAATTATTTCCAGCTGTAGAAAAGGGATTTTCATATTTAATGCTGTTTACTGATGATGTTAAGATAGATTTAACTTTGCTGCCGCTGGAACTGATAGACGAGTATTTTACATGGGATAAACTGGTAAAGTTACTGTTGGATAAAGACAACCGTATCGTAAAGCCGCCAATACCAACGGATATAGACTACCACTTGCAGAAGCCTACTCAAAGAATGTTTGACGATTGCTGTAATGAATTTTGGAATACTACAACATATGTAGTAAAGGGCTTATGCCGCAAAGAAATTCTTTTTGCTATTGACCATATGAATGATATAGTACGAAAAGAATTGCTTCGCATGATTTCCTGGCTGATTGGTATCAAACAGGGATTTCATTTCAGTTTGGGAAAAAACTATAAATTTATGAAGCAATATGTCCCAGAGGAATTGTGGGAACGACTTATGTCTACTTATAATATGGATTCCTATCCCCATATGTGGGAATCCTTTGAACAATGTATGGCATTGTTCCGGGAGGTTTCGTCAGAAGTGGCATGCCAGTTGGATTACCAGTATCCACTATATGATGAAAAAATCAGTAATTATGTGATTCGGCAAAAGAAAAAATATGGCATTGAAGATGATAACAAATAAAATTTTTTCAATCGAAAAAATTTATTTTGATTATTCAATTTTGAAAAACTGAATACCTCAAAATCAGAAAGAGCGCGGACAAGCACTTTGAGGGATTGGCCGCCTTGTCCACCCATCCAGCGGG
>CDZY01000472.1_pt1 | contig 33784 bp, 17 predicted proteins | sample 557671 | NCBI WGS metagenome assembly CDZY01 (sample SAMEA3182091, study PRJEB8094) | gut metagenome | biome: human; feature: gut; material: Stool; isolation source: human stools | place: Canada | collected 2013-03-11
GCCATCGGCGTGGTGATCGGCCACGAGATGACCCACGGATTCGACGACCAGGGCCGCAATTTCGACAAGGACGGCAACATGAACAACTGGTGGACCGACGAGGACGCCGCCGCGTTCAAGGCCAAGACGGACATTCTGGTCAAGCAGTTCGACGCGATCGAGGTTCTGCCCGCCAAGGAGGGACAGCCTGCGATCTTCGCCAACGGCGCATTGTCGCTCGGCGAGAACATCGCCGACCAGGGCGGCCTGCGCGTGGCCCGCACGGCCTACCGCAATTCGCTCGCAGGCAGGGAGGCTCCCGCCCCGATCGACGGATTCACTCCCGAACAACGGTTTTATCTGGGTTATGCCACGCTGTGGGCCCAGAATATCCGCGACGAGGAGATCGCCCGTCTCACCAAACTCGACGTGCATTCGCTGGGCAAATGGCGCGTGAACGCCACGCTGCGCAACCTGCAGGATTTCTACGACGCCTTCTCGATCGCCGACGGACCGATGTTCCTGCCCGAACAGGATCGCGTAATCATCTGGTAACCCGCTTAAGAAGCGGGTTTCAGGGGCGGTGCCGGGCCATTCTGGCTTACGATCCAGCTCTGCGCCCGCCCGCTTGAGAAGCGGGCTTCAGGGGCGGTAAACGCCCACCGGAATCACGCCCCGGTCCGGAGCGCTTCATTCAATAAAAAAGACGGCAGGGAGTTTTCCCTGCCGTCTTTTTCGTCTCCGGGCGGTGCAGCCCGGCTTTCCCCGCTGCACCCCCGGTCCGGCGGCGGAGAACCGAAAAACCGGGCTTCGAAGCATCCATTTTTCGCTTTTTCTTTTATCTTTGTGCTAAAGAAGAAACGATGACCCGACATAAGGCATATACGAAAATTCCGTTTGCGGCGCTGTTTTTCGCCGCAACGCTGATTTCTCCGGCGCTCCATGCCCTGAATATCCCGGACTACCGCTTCCACACCATGCCCGAGACCTCCTATTACGGAGGCATCCACAGCATCACCAAGGACAGCGTCGGGCGTATGTGGTTCAGCGGCTACGACGCCCTGTTCATGTACAACGGCACGTCGTTCGTACGGATGACCGACCTGGTCACGAACCTCTCGCCGAATTCCTACTGGTCCTACGGACAGGTGATCACGGACAACCGGAAAGGCCTGTACGTAGGGACTAACCAAGGGCTGCTGCGCTTCGACTACCGGAAGCTGGAATTCGAATTCGTTCTGGAGGGCAATATCGGCTCGGTCACGGCGAACAACGACGGGACGGTATGGCTGATCCGCAACAACGGCATCGAATCGTTCAGCCCCGAACGGCTGCCCGCCGTGACCCGCTATCCGATGCCTCCGGAGATGTCCGCACCCGGGCGGACGCTGACGCTGGTGTGCACGAAAGAGTACGTTTACGCCGCGTCGGGCGGCGATCTCTACCGCCTGAACCGGGAGACCGGGCAATACGTCCTCTTCGCATCCGTCGGCGGCGGCAGCTGCGTGATCCGCGACGTGATGGAGTGCAACGGGTCGGTATATGTCCTCACGCTCATGGACGGGCTCTACGAATGCGACGGCAACGGCAGGATCGGACGGTATTTCCGACTGCCGCTCGAATACGAGAAATCCGCCGGCGCCAAGGAGCTTCACCTCGATTCGCAGGGCATCATCTGGGTAGCGACGCAATCGGGACTGCTGCTGCTGGAGCCGCTTACCGCCAGCACGCAGCTGCTGCGTTCCGACCTCCACTATCCCTACTCCCTGCCCAACAATTCGGTATGGTCGATCTTCCCCGATCCCGACGGCGGGATATGGGTCGGCACATACGGCGGCAAACTGGCCTACATGACCTTCGCGGACAACGGCGTGGACTATTTCAAAGCCACGCCGGGCGGGCTGAACCATCCCATCGTCAGCTGTTTCGAAGAGGATTCGGAGGGCAATCTCTGGATCGGAACGGAGGGGGGGGGGGATTAACCGCTGGGACCGCCGCGACGGCCGGTTCGTCTATTACACGCAGGAGAGCCGCTGCGGCCTGACGTCGAACATGATCAAAAAGCTGTGGCACGACGGAAACGACAGGCTGCTGGTCTCGGCGTTCAACGGCGGAATGCGGGTCTTCGACGAACGGCAGGGACGTTTCTCCGACCTGCACATGAACCATCCGGCCTCGGGACAGCCTTTGAGCGTCTATGACTTCGCCAAGGAGGGCGACCGGGGCATCTGGCTGACCGACCCGGACGCCGAGCTGATGTACAAGGATGCGAGTACGGGACGCGTGGAGACGGTCCGGCTGACAGACGCACAGGGAAACGCCGTCCGCATCCATATCGAAACGCTGTTCCACGACGAGCGGGGCGATCTGTGGCTCGTCGGGCACGACGGCGCATACGTCGTCGATCCCGCCACACGGCGGATTCTGAAGCGCCATTACATCGCAGAGGCCCCCTATTCGGTCAACAACCTCTGCTCCTACTGCGTCACCTCCGACTCCGACATCTGGTTCGGAACCCGTGGCGGCGGGGTCAACCTGCTGCGCCGCAACGGCAGTTACGTCAATTTCAGGGACCGGAACGGCGAAGGGCTGGAGGGCAAAACAGTCTTCGGCATCCTCGAAGACACCCCCTCGAAAGATGTCTGGTTCAGCACCAACGACGGGCTTTACTATTACGACCATACCGACGGGGTGATCCGCAAATCGCAGATCGACATCCCGAACCGCTGCGGGGCCTACTACGTGCGGGCTTGCTACAAGACCTCGAAAGGCGAAATGCTGTTCGGAGGGACGGACGGCTTCATCCTCTTCACCCCGGGAAAGATCAAATACAACGACCAGAAGCCAAAAGTCTATTTTACGGACCTGCTTATCAACAGCCGGCCGGCCGTGCCCGGCGCCAAGAACTCGCCTCTGGAGAAAGCCATTTCCACGCTCTCCTACCGCGGAGGCGAGGGCGACGTGATCGAACTGTCGCACCGGCAGTCGAATTTCGAAATCCGCTTCTCGGCGAACAGCTACCTGAACGCCGAGAAGAACCAGTATGCCTACCGCCTGCTGGGACACTCCGAAAGATGGTCCCTGCTGCCGCAGGGACAGAAGGCGGTGCAGTTCTTCAACCTGCCCGCCGGAAACTATGTCTTCGAGGTCAAGGCGGCCAACAACGACGGCCTGTGGGGCGACGAGGTTTCGGCGCTCGGCTTCAGGGTGCACCCCTCGCCCTTCCTCTCCCGCTGGGCCTACCTCGTTTATGCGGCGCTGCTCTCGGCGGTGGCCTACTTCATCTGGCGGTATTTCACCAACAAGAAGATTTTCGAACAGCGGCTCGAACTGGAGCGGATCAAGGAACAGAACATGAAGCAGCTGACCCAGGCCCGGATCAACTTCTTCACGAACATCTCCCACGACCTCAAAACTCCGCTCACGCTGGTCGTCGACCCGCTGAAACAGCTCAAGGAACACCTGCCCGCCAATGCGCCGGGCAATGCCTACGTGCACCTGATCGAGAAGAACGTGGGGCGCATCCAGCGCATGATCAGCCAACTGCTTCAGTTCCGCGAAATCGAGAGCCAGAAGATCACCCTGAACCGCCAGCCGGGCGATCTGATCCGCTTCATCGACAGCATCTTCTCGCTGTTCGAGTTCTACGCCAACAAGAAGGGGATCGAAACCGGCTTCAACTCCCAGTATGAAAGTTTCTACACCAAGTTCGACCACGACGTGATCGAAAAAATCTTCACGAACCTCTTCTCCAACGCGATCAAGTACGCCTCGGAAAACGGCTATGTCGGCGTGAGAATCTACCCGGCGCGGCAGGACCAGCGCCCGGAGTCCGCTCCGCCGGCCGCCGGCACCGAATACATCGCCTTCACGGTCACCAACACCGGGGCGGAAATCCCCGACGACAAGAAGGAGGCCATCTTCGAATCGTTCAACCACCTCTCCGACCGCCGTCCCCAATTCGAGAGCAGCAGCGGCCTGGGACTGGCCATCGTCAAGGAGCTGGTCGGCAACCTCAACGGAACCATCACCCTCCGTTCGGGCAACTCGAAAGTCGCGTTCACGGTGGTCCTGCCCTTCACGCTCAACGCCGAAAAGACCGACAGCGCCGCCGAATCGTACGAATACACGGTCTCCGAAATCGACAACCTGCTGACCGAATCCGACGTCATGGCTCCCAACGACCGGCACGACCGCAAGGCGTGCAACATCGTGGTCATCGAGGACGACCCCAACCTGCGGAGCTACCTCGAACAACGGCTGTCGAAACACTACAACGTATACACCGCGGCAAACGGCAGCGAAGGCATCGCCAAAGCGGAGAGAATCTGCCCCCAGATCGTCATCACCGACCTGATGATGCCCGAAGCCGACGGCTTCGAGGTATGCCGCTCGCTGCGTTCGAACATCAAGACCAGCCATATCCCGGTGATCATGCTTTCGGCTCTGGGCAAAAACACCGAAAACAAGATCAAGGCACTGGAATGCGGAGCCAACGTGTTCATCGACAAGCCCTTCGATATGGATTTCCTGCTCAAACAGGTTGCCAACCTCATCCGCAGCCAGCAGGAACTCAAGGAGCGTTACAGCAAGAAGTACATCGCCGAACCGTCGAAGATCACCATTTCGTCGATGGACGAGGAACTGCTGAAAAAGGCGATGAACTACATCGAACGGAACATGGACAACAGCGACTACAACGTGGATTCGTTCGTGTCGGACATGTCGATCGGACGCACGCTCCTCTACCAGAAGATCAACGACATCACGGGCATGTCGATCAAGGAGTTCATCATGGACGTCCGGCTGAAACGGTCGGCCCAGCTGCTCCGGGAGTCGGACCTGACCATCTCCGAGATCTCGGTCCTGACGGGATTCGCCAATCCCAAATATTTCAGCATCTGTTTCAAACGGCATTTCGAACTGACCCCATCCGAATTTAAGAAGAAATCCTGACGCAAACCGCACGAAAGGAGCCGACCGAACCGGCTATGAATATCTCGTGCTTTCGTATCCGCCGGAGCAGCGTCCGCATCTGCCCGCAGAAACCTTCCCGCCGTCGCCCCGCGCGACCGGCAGGGAGGTTTCATTTTGTCCGGACGGGACTCTTCGCAGGTCTGCGCAGCGCCCGCAGCGCCCGGATATGATCCTTTTTTTTACCCCTCCGTACGAAATGGAACCATTTCCGAATAAACGACGCCCATCCGGTCGCCCCGTTTTATTGACCTTTGCAATACGGGGTCCGAAGTCCCCGGCGTCCGCTTTTCCTTTGAAATACATAAAAAATTTAAAAAATTAAAACCTGAAACCTATGAAAAGATGATCGGAAAACCACACCAGGCGACGAAGTGTCTCCCGCCCCTCCAGACAATCCCTTTATAACGGAGATACAAGCACTAACCAAAAAGAAACCTTTTATGATAATGAGCATGTACAAAAAGCTTATAGGCAGCCTGACAATTTCCCTCTTATTCCTGCTGTCTGCAACACCGTCGTTCGCCCAGCAGAACGACGTCAAAGTAACCGGTAAAATCACCGACGGAAGCGGCGCCCCGCTGGCGGGAGTCGTTGTCGTGATAAAGGACGGCAAAAGCAACAACGGAGCCGTATCCAATACGCAAGGTGTTTATGAAATCAAAGTTCCCGCATCCTCGACGCTTCTTTTCACCTGTCTGGGCTATACCGACCAGGAAGTGAAACTCGGCGCATCGAATGTCGTAAACGTGACGATGACCGAAGACGCCCAGTCCCTCGACGAAGTGGTCGTCGTGGGTTACGGTACGCAGAAAAAGAAAGACCTCACGGGAGGTCTCGCCGTCGTCAGCAAACAGACGCTGGAAATGGTCTCGACTAACAACCTGATGGACCGTCTGGTCGGCCAGGTCGCCGGTCTGAACATCACGACCGGCAACGAAGCGCCGGGCAGCAACCAGACCCTGCTGATCCGCGGCCAGAACTCACTGACGGCCAGCAACGACCCGCTGATCATTCTCGACGGCATTCCCTACTCGGGCGGACTGGCCGACCTCGACCCGAACATCATCGAGAACATGTCGGTGCTGAAAGACGCGTCGGCCGTGGCCATCTACGGTTCGCGCGGCTCGAACGGCGTCATCCTGATCCAGACCAAGCGGGGTTCGCAGGGCGAATTCCATGTCACCTACAAAACGAAGCTCGCCATCGCCGAGCCGATGCAGCGCATCGAAACCATGGGTCCCAACGAGTTCATCCGCCTCAAGCAGGACATGGGCCGGCTCAAGAACAATTACAGCGGCGAGCAGCTCGATCCGCTGGTAGGTTCGATTATCAGCGCCAGCGAGAAGGTAAACTACGCCAAGGGCATCACCAACGACTGGCAGGACTATGTCTTCCGCACGGTCTTCACGATGGACCACCAGCTGAGCTTCCAGGGCGGCAACGAGAAGACCACCTATATGGCCTCGGTTTCCTACCTGGACAACCCCGGCGTGGTTTACAATTCGAATTACCAGCGCACGAACGTCTATGCCAGCATCAACCAGAAAATGAACGACTGGCTGTCCGTAGGTCTCACCACGCAGTTCGTGAACCGTGAGACCGGCGGTGCGACGCCGAACCTCGAACATGCCATCAAGCAAAGCCCCTACGGCATCTACAGGGACGAGACCGGCGCCTACTACGAGGAGCCGATGGACTACTCGAACCTGCCCAACCCGATGAAGGACGTCAACGCCGACCAGAAACGCACGGGCCGCAACTTCATGGCCAACGGGTTCCTCGATCTCAAACTTCCGGTCAAAGGGCTCTCTTTCCGGTCGCAGTTCGGCTACAACTACCGCAGCCAGATGAACGGAACCTACTACGGCCGCAACACCGTAACGGGTAAGAAAGTCGACGGCCGCGCCGAGCTGGCCAACAACCACACGACGGACTGGACGTGGGAGAACGTGCTTAAATTCGACCGGAATTTCGGCAAACATCACATCGACTTCACAGGTCTCTTCTCCATGCAGGAGGCCCAGTATACAGCCGCTTCGCAAAGCGGCGAAGGCTTCGTAAACGACGACTCGAGTTTCTACCGGATGGACGGCGCCGAGAACAAGATCGCCATCAGTTCGTCTTTCTGGAAAGAGAACTTCGTTTCGGGCATGTTCCGTGTGAATTACGGCTTCAACAGCAAATACCTTCTGACACTCACCGGACGCGCCGACTCGTTCTCGGCCTTCGCTGAAAACCACAAATGGGCTTTCTTCCCCTCGGCTGCCGTTGCCTGGCATCTCGGCGAGGAGAGCTTCATCAAGGACAACGCCTCTTGGATCGACATGCTGAAGATCCGCCTCTCATACGGCGCCAACGGAAACAACGCCATTTCACGTTATCAGTCGCTCGACCGTCTCTACTCGACCAATGGTGTCAAATATATTTGGGGCGACAACAGCGACGCCGCCAACTCGGCCTACCTGCCGAGCGACGGTATCGGCAATCCCGACCTGCGTTGGGAGACCACCTATACGGCCAACCTCGGTATCGACTTCCAGTTCTTCAACGGCCGTCTGGGCGGTACGATCGACATGTACCTCTCCAACACGCACGACCTGCTGATGTCGCGTACCGTTCCCATTATGAACGGTTACAGCAAGATTCTCTACAACGTCGGCCAGACCCGCAACAAGGGTATCGAACTGACGCTCCATTCGCAGAATATCCGCAAGAAGGATTTCAGGTGGGAGACCGACTTCACCTTCTCGCTCAACCGCGACAAGATCGTCGCGCTGCGCGGCGACGGCAGAGACGACATCAACAACAAGTGGTTCATCGGCCAGCCGCTGTCGGTCTACTACGACTGGAACATGATCGGCATCTGGCAGGAAGGCGACGAGTTCACGTTCATCGACAAGGACGGCAAGGAGGTGGCCCACCAGACCGGAGCCACGCCCGGAGCCGCCAAACTGGAGGATGTCGACGGCAACGGCGTCATCGACTCCAAAGACCGCAAGGTGATCGGCAGCAAACAGCCGAGCTTCACGATGTCGATGGGCAACCGTTTCTCCTACAAGGACTTCTATTTCTCGTTCCTGTTCAACGGCGTCTTCGGCAAGTGGATGACGGACAACGTGGCCAACATCTCCTCGTATACGTTCGGTTCGGGCAACTACATCCACGGCGTGAAATACTGGACGCCGGAGACCCCCGACGCAGAGGTCGTTTCGCCGGGTTACCAGGCCTCCTTCAGCCACGGCTACTACAAGAAGCTCAACTACGTGCAGCTGCGCAACATCACGCTGGGCTACCGTGTCAATCAGAAATTCGTCCGCCGGATCGGCTTGAGCGCCATCGACGTGAATTTCAGCGTGAACAACGTCTGCGCCTTCTCCAACATGCGCCAGATGCTGAACTACGACAACACCTGGTTCGCATCGTTCCCGACCGCCCGTTCCTACGTACTGGGATTAACCTTAACCTTCTAATCAAGACCTGACTATGAAAACGATGAATTATATCAAGATCGGCATCGCGAGTTCGATCCTCTCGATAGCTGCGGGCTGCACCTCCTTCCTGGAAGAGGATCTGAAAAGTTCGCTGGCCCCCGACAACACTTACACCAGTTCACTGGGCTTCGAGGTGGGAGCCACGGGGCTCTACGCCATCGCCCGCTCGGCATACAACACCTGGGGTGAAAACGGCGCTTTCATGCACAACGGCGCCTGCGCCTACGAGGTGCTCCAGATTTCGACCGACCTCTGCCGCATGGGAACCGTCCGCGACGGTTCGCTGGTTCCGTTCGCCGAAATGACGCTCAACCCGTCGACGCTTTTCGTCGGTTCGTACTGGAACTGGGCCTACAACCTGATCGCTTCGGCCAACGAACTGCTGATCTATTCCGAAAAGAACGACAACTGGGACTATCCCACCGACAAACAGCTTTACCAGGCCGAAGCCCGTTTCTTCCGGGCTTACGCCTACCGCACGCTGGTCTACCTCTACGGCGACGTGCCCTGGGTCGAAACCATCCAGAAGCCCTTCCTGCTCTCGTTCTCGCGCGATCCCAAGATCGAGGTGCTGGGCAACATCATCAAAGACCTGGAATTTGCCAAGACGTACCTTCCCGACAATCCCGACAACGTGAAGGAGGGCAAGCTTACGACGTGGGCCGCACGCCACCTGCTGAGCGAAATGTACCTGCTGCGCGGCGCCGAAGGCGACTATAAGCTGGCCGAGGAGAATGCCCAGGACGTGATCGACTGCCCGTATTACAGTCTGATGAAAAGCCGCTTCGGCAACGCCAAGAACGATCCCGGCGACTATTTCAGCGACATGTTCGTCGAAAACAATCAGAACCGTTCGGCCGGCAACACCGAGGGTATCTGGGTCATGCAGTTTCAGTACAACACGGTCGGCGGCGGCACGAATTCCGACGACTGGACCCGCCGCGCCTGGAATCCCCAGTACCACGCCATCGACGGATTCGCACTGGCCGACTCGCTCGGCGGCCGCGGCCTGGCGCAGATCTATCCGCTGAAGTGGTGGATCGGCGTCAAGGGAACCAACGCCACGACGGCCGGAGAAAAGGAGGGTTTCCCCGATATTCAGGAAAAAGGCATCTTCGAAGACGGCGACATCCGCAACTCGGAGTACAACATCAAGCGCAACTGGTACTACAACAACCCGCTGACGCCCAACAAGCTGGGACAAAAATGCCCCATCGACGACAAATCGTGGTCGCAGGCCCAGCTCTTCCCGGCGCTGAAGAAATTTTTCTTCGGCAAGGAGGAAAACCTCCAGCTTACCGGCGCATACAAGGACCGCATGAAATTCCGCCTGGCCGAGACCTACCTGCTGCTGGCCGAAGCCTACCTGCGTCAGGACATGCCCGATAAAGCCGCCGATGCCGTGAACGAAGTGCGCCGCCGCGCCAAAGTGTCCGACGTTTCCGACGATGAGATGACGATGGATTTCCTGCTCGACGAGCGCATCCGCGAACTCTACGGCGAAGAGAGCCGCCGCTTCACGCTGATACGCACGGGCAAGCTGCTCGAACGCGTGAGAAAGTACAACCCCGAGGCGCGCGACCTCATCCAGGATTTCCACGTGCTGTGGCCCATTCCGCAGGCTATCCGCGACGCGAATGTCGGCAATTTCCCGCAGAATCCCGGATATGAAGGTTACGAAGGCTAAAAACCTTCGTCCCCGCCTCCGGGCGGATCAGACAAGAATGTGTCCGGCAGATTCCGGACCGTATCAGCAACCACGAAAAAAACAGTTATGAAAAAGATAAAATTTGCATGCAACCTGTCGCTGCTGACCCTTCTCGCACTCGGCCAGTGGGCCTGTGAATGGGACCCGTACGAACACGACAGCGACCCGGTCCGGGAAACTCTGGAGCTGACCGCCTCCGCCTCCCAGATCGCTTTGGACGAAAACGACCTTTCGGCTACGGTACTGACCTTCGACTGGACGCCCGCGCGTCCGATGCCCGACGAGTATCTGGTGTCCTACACGACCAAACTGGACCTGCTGAACAACAACTTCGGTTCGTCCACTGCCATCGTGACGAGCGAAGACGACGGCATCTTCAGCCGGAGCTACACCTCCGAGCAAATCAACAACTGGGCTAACGAGCGCTGGAAGGTGCCCGTAAACAAGACCTTCACACTGGCGTTCCGCGTCATCGCGGAGTATGCGGGCGGCCCCACATACGAAATGCCCGAAGTGCGCACCGTGGAGGTGACCGTAACCCCGATCAAGGTCGATGTCTTCGATGCCGACAAGGTGTCGCTTTCCGGCACGGCCATCAGCAGCGTGACGGAGATCGAAAAGACGGTCGAGAATGCGAACCTCTATGCCTGGTACGGCGAATTGAGCATCGGCGAGTTGCAGATTCCCGTCGAGCTGGAGGGTCAGACCTACTACATCGTTCCGAGCGACGGCAACGGCGCGCTCCGCGACGGGGAGCTTGTCGACGTGAAGATGACGGAAACCCCCGTTTCGTGGAATATCCCGAACGCCGGCAACTACCGCCTGCTGATCGACATGGAGAACAAGCAGGTGCGCATCTACTCGTCGGCGACCGACCTGAAGCCGCTGTCCGTCACATTCCACCCGAGCGGAGCGGAAGCCAATCCCGAGGCAACGATCGAAGTGCTCGATCTCTACGCCTACGGAGCAGGTACGGGCTGGGGCGTGCGCAAACTCAACCTGAAGCAGAGCTTCGCCGACCCGCAGATCCTGATCTATGACGCCGAAGAGCACAACGGCACGAAACTTTCCAGCGGCATGAAGTTCTGCGTAGCCCAGAATTTCTCGGTCGGCGATGCGGATTACAACCAGAACAACGCCTATTGCTTCACCTGTCCGCTGACGGCAGAAGGCAAGAGGCAGAACCTCACGCTGACTCTCGGCAAGGTGGGCGAACTGCACGGAGGCGCCGACGGAGAGACGCGCAACTCGTATTACACGATCCCCGCTTCCGACCTGCTGATCTTCGATCTGCGTCACGGAACGATCCTGGCCCGGAACAAATAACGCCGGACCGCACGACTGAAAAATATTGCCGTATCGGAATGGAGACTGGGTTCCGGCCGACAGGAAGATACGGCAATATTCCATTACAACGACAATCAATCGTAAAAACAGCAACATGATACACATGAGAAATCTGATGACCGGCTGTCTTCTGGCAGCATTTCTTTGCGCCGCTTCCTGCGGTTGCTCGAAGGACAACGGCGGCGGCGAAGAAGGCGGCCAAGTTGCCGGTGTGACCGTAAAGCCCGCCTACAACAAGTCGGAAGTGCTGCACAACCCGCTCAACGGCTGGGTGATGTATGTCAGCGCGGACTACGATCCCTCCTATTTCGACAAGGAGATCTACGTACCGCTGCTCGGAAAGAACGTAAGGGTGGCGGACTACGCTTCGGCCTGCTATATCCGCACGAAATGGTCCGTGCTGAATCCCGCAGACGGGCAGTACGCCTGGAAAGACCCCGATTCGAAGGTTTACAAACTGGTTCAGAAAGCCCGGGAGCTGAAACTCCCCATCGCTTTCCGCGTCGTGGTGGACGGACGTGACCAGGGCGCCAATACGCCCCAGTTCGTCTACGATGCCGGAGCCGAATACGCGATGTCGGAGCCGAAATACCCCGACCGCAAGACCCCGATGCCGCAGGACCCGATCTTCCAGCGCTACTACGAGAAGTTCGTCGCAGCCCTCGCCGAGGAGTTCAACGATCCGGAATACACCTCGTTCATCGACGGCTACGGCCTCGGCAAGTGGGGCGAGGGCCACAGCGTGGCTTACAACAAGGACGACGTATCGGCTGTCGATGAGAATACGGAAACGGTGAAGCGCGAAGTCCTCGACTGGATCACCAAGCTCTACGCCAAACACTTCACGAAGGTTCCCCTGGTGATCAACTACCACCGCGTACTGGGCCATCCCACGAGCCAGGGCACGGCGAACCCGAACAGCGAAAGCCTCGTGGCCCTGGCCATCAGCAACGGCTACTGCATCCGCTCCGACGCCTTCGGCATGAACAACTCCAGCTGGGGTTACAGCACCTGGGAGAAGGCAATCGCCGCACAATGGCGTTACAAGGTCCCCATCATCATGGAGGGCGGATATATCGTCAGCAGCCACAGCTACTGGAACGACCCGGCCGGCTACCGCCAGGGACACCCCGAAGATGTCCGCCAGGGCGAATTCGACTCCTCGGCCGAAGCCCGCGTCAACATGATGGACTTCCGTGTCGGCCAGGAGACCGAGTCGTGGTTCAACGATGCCTTCAGCCTCGTGCAGCGCTTCGTCTCCGAAGGCGGCTACCGTCTCTATCCCGACCAGGTGATCGTTCCCGACCAGGTGAGCGCAGGCAGCCGTGTCAAGGTCGCTTCGCGCTGGCGCAACATGGGCTGGGGCTATTTCCCGAACAACCTGCCGCAGTGGAACTACAAATACAAGGTGGCCTTCGCTTTGATCGACGCTTCGGACAAGGCGCAGAAGGTCTTCGTCGACAAGGACTGCGAGCCTTCGACCTGGGTCGAGAGCAAGCCCTTCTCCTACACCTTCGAAACGCCGGCCGTCGATCTTCCCGCGGGGAAATACACGTGGGGCATCGCCATCGTTGACACGACGAAGGAGAACCGGCCTGCCATCCAGCTCGCCGTAAACAACGAAAAGACGGCCGAAGGCTGGGTGAAACTGCACGAAGTACAGATCAACTAACGCCTGAAAAACCATGAAGAGGGTTGCATTGCTTTCCGCAGCGCTGCTGCTGTCCGTCACCGCCTCCTTCGGGAGCGGCGTCCTGGTCGAGGCCGAGAGTTTCCGCGACAAGGGCGGGTGGGCCGTGGACCAGCAGTTCATGGACCAGATGGGTTCGCCCTACCTCATCGCGCACGGCATGGGCAAACCCGTGGCGGACGCCGTGACGACGGTCGAATTCCCGGAAACGGGAACCTACCGGGTCTACGTCCGGACGTTCAACTGGGTCGCCCCCTGGTACGACGGGGAAGGTCCCGGAAAGTTCGCCCTCCGGGTCGGCAGCCGGAAACTGTCCGCGACGCTCGGCTGCACGGGCAGCGAGTGGATGTGGCAGTGCGCCGGAAAGGTCTCCGTCCGGAAAGGTCCGGTCAGCGTTTCGCTGACCGACCTTTCCGGATTCGACGGCCGCTGCGACGCCGTCTATTTCACCACCGAAGAGGGCGACGTCCCTCCGTCCGGAAGCGCGGAACTCGCTACGTTCCGCAAACGGATGCTCGGCATCCCCGCAACGCCGCAAACCGCCGAATCGTTCGATTTCGTCGTCGTGGGCGGCGGCATCGCAGGCATGTGCGCCGCGGCCGCGGCGTCCCGGCTGGGGTGCAGCGTCGCTCTGGTCAACGACCGCCCGGTGCTGGGCGGCAACAACAGCTCCGAAGTCCGCGTGCATCTGGGCGGCGTCATCGAGCTTGGCCCCAACGAGGGACTGGGCCGCATGATCCGCGAATTCGGCCACTCGCGCGAAGGCAACGCCCGGCCGGCCGAAAACTACGAGGACGCGAAGAAAAGTGCGTTCATCGCCGGGGAGCAGAACGTGAAGCTGTTCTCCAGCTGCCGCGCCGTAGCGGTGAACAAAGAGGGCGGCCGGATAAAATCCGTAATCGTCCGCCACATCGAAACCGGGGAGGAGACGACGCTCGAAGCGCCGCTTTTCGCCGACTGCACGGGCGACGGAACCGTCGGATTCCTGGCCGGAGCCGACTACCGCATGGGCCGCGAGAGCCGCGACGAATTCGGCGAAACGCTGGCGCCCGAAACCGCCGACCGGATGACGATGGGTTCGTCCGTCCAATGGTATTCGGTCGACACGGGCCGCAAAACCTCGTTCCCGACGTTCAGCTACGGCGTGGAGTTCAACGCCGAAAACTGCGAGCGGGTGACGATGGGCGAATGGAAATGGGAGACGGGCATGAACCTCGACCAGATCCGCGATTTCGAACGCATCCGCGACTACGGCCTGCTGGTGATCTATTCGAACTGGAGCTTTCTCAAGAACGGCCTGAAAGACAATGCCAAGTACCGCAACCGCGAGCTGGGCTGGGTGGCCTATGTGGCCGGCAAACGCGAATCGCGGCGGCTTCTGGGCGACTACGTCCTCAAACAGGACGACATCGACAAGAACGTCTTCCACGAAGACGCCTCGTTCACCGCGACGTGGGACATCGACCTGCATTTTCCCGATTCGCTCAACTCCGTGCGCTTCCCGGGCCGGGAGTTCAAGGCCGCGACCAAACACATCCACATCTATCCCCATGCCGTGCCTTACCGGTGTCTCTACTCCCGCAATGTGGACAACCTGTTCATGGCCGGGCGGAACATCAGCGTGACGCACGTGGCCCTCGGAACGGTGCGGGTGATGCGCACGACGGGCATGATGGGCGAGGTGGTCGGCATGGCAGCCTCGCTGTGCCGCAAATACGACGCTTCGCCCCGCCTGATCTACCAGAAACACCTCGGAGAACTCCGCAGGCTGATGCGCGAAGGCGTCGGCAGAAAAGAGGGGCTTCCCGATAACCAGAAATTCAACACGGGCGGTTCTCTGAAAGCGCCCCGCGCACTGCGCAACGACTGAAAACGACAATGAAAAAACTACTGACACTGCTGCTTGCGCTGCCCCTCGCATGGGGGCATGCCACAGCGCAGGAGAACGCGAAATATACGATCCTCCTCACCGGGGCCTCGTTCGCCTCGCCGCAGAACGGCTGGTTCGAAATCGGATGCCGGCAACTGGACGCCCGGGCTATCAACCGGGCCATCGGCGGCGAGTCGATCGCCGACACGGCCAACCGGATGGCCGAGGGCACGCTCTGGAACGCCGGGGAGCTGGACGAGATGGATGCGCTGGTCATCATGCAGGTCCACAACCGCGACGTCTCGGCCACGGGCGGCCTGAAAGAGAAGTACACCGATTACACGACGCCGTTCGACCGAAGCAACTACGCCGCGGCGTTCGATTACGTCATCAAACGCTACCAAAGCGAGTGTTACGCCCTGAAGGACGACCCGAAATCGAAGTACTACGGCACGAAATCGGGTAAACCCGCCGTCATCGTCCTCTGCACCGACTGGCACGACGCGCGGACGACCTACAACGCCGCCATACGGCGCCTCGCCGCACGGTGGGGCCTGCCGCTCGTGGAGTTCGACAGGAACATCGGCTTCTCGAAAGACACTCCGAACCCGGCCACCGGGACCCAGCAGAGCCTGCTCCACGCCCAGGACACGCAAACCATCGAAGGCGTCGCCTACGGGTGGCATCCCCAGCGGGGCCAAGACAAATACATCCAGCAGCGGATGGCTGCGATCTTTACCGACACGATGCGCAGAATCCTGCCGGCAAAATAGAATCCCGACCATGAAACACACACTCCCGATACTGTTCACGATGCTGCTCTGCGGCACGTCCGCCTTCCCGCAGGAGGGCTGTTACAGCCGTTTGCAGAACGACACCCTGACGATCGGCAACTCCCGGATCGAACGCCGGTTCGTCTGGAACGGCGGCAACCTGATGACGCAGAGCCTGACCGACTTTTCGTCGGGACAGGTGTGGACTTCCCGTTCCCTGACGCCCGACTTCAAGGTCGCGGGCGATACCCGAAGCACCGGCGGACGCTGCTCGACGAAACGGATCGCCGAAACCGACATCCATCCGGCGCGGCTGGAAGTCACCGTGGAATTTTCGCTGGGAACGCTCGACGTGCGGCGGATTTACCGCATCTGCGCCGACACTCCGGCGATCGCCTGCGACACCTACCTCAAAGGCAGCGCCGCACAGCTTCCCGACAGCCGGACGGTCAACGCCGCCGACCGCAAGAACATCGAATCGACCGCCGACATGCAGTCGCAGCCGGTCGCCGCGACCCTCGACCGGTTCAACCCCGGCGGGTTCCACTGGCATACGCGGATCGTGGAGTTCCAGGACGTCACGGACTGGAACAACAACCTGGTCTTCGAAACCGACGTCATTCCCTACCGGAAAAACAGCTACCGGGGCAACCTGCTCTTCGCCCGCAACGCCGAGAACGGCCGCGGATTCTTCTTCCTGAAGGAAGCCCCCGGTTCGGGCGTGCAACTGGCCTATGGCGGCGGGGACTTCACGGCGGAGTTCGGCGATTTCACGGTGACGGGACTGGGCGTGACGGAGAAGGACCTCCGCGAAGGGGAGTGGGTGAAAGCCTACGGATGCGTCCTCGGAGTCTGGTCGGGCGGAGAACTCGAACAGTTGACGGCCCTGCGGAGCTACCAGAAAAATTTACGGAAGCTGCTTCCCGGACGCGACGAGATGGTGATGATGAACACATGGGGCGACCGCAGCCAGGACACGAAGGTGAACGAACGGTTCTGCCTGGCCGAGGTCCGCAAGGCCGCGCATCTGGGCATCACGCATTTCCAGATCGACGACGGCTGGCAGGTGGGCAAAAGCCCCAACTCCGCCGTGGCGAAGGGGTCGTTCAAAAACATCTGGGACAATCCCGACTACTGGAAACCCGACCCGGAGAAATACCCCCGGGGATTGCACCCTGTCGTGGAGCTGGGCCGGGAACTGGGCGTGGAGATCTGCCTCTGGTTCAACCCGAGCGTACAGGACGGCTATGCCGACTGGGAGAAGGACGCGCAGGCCCTCGTCGGTCTCTACGACGAGTACGGCATCCGCACGTTCAAGATCGACGGACTGGCAATCCCCGACAAACGCTCCGAAAGCAACCTGCGGCGGCTGTTCGACCGCGTGCTGGAGCGGACGGGCGGCCAAGTGGTCTTCAACCTCGACGCCACGGCCGGACGCCGCGGAGGCTACCACATGTTCAACGAGTACGGCAACATCTTCCTCGAAAACCGTTACACCGACTGGCAGAACTACTACCCCTACTGGACGCTGCGCAACCTGTAGATGCTCTCCAAATACGTTCCCGCGGAGAAGCTCCAGATCGAGTTCCTCAACAAATGGCGCAACACGGAAAAATATGCCGGCGACCCGTTCGCCCCGGCCAATTACAGTTTCGAATACCTCTTCGCAACGACCATGGCCGGACAGCCGCTGGCCTGGATGGAGGCGAGCGGACTGCCCGAAGAGGCGCTGGGCATCGGCGCGCTGATCGAACGCTACAAAGAGGTGCAGCACGATTTCCACCGCGGAGTGATCCTCCCCGTGGGCGACGAACCGTCGGGCCGCTCGTGGACCGGATTCCAGTCGGTCGACGGCGAGCGGGGCTACCTGATCTTCTTCCGCGAGCAGAACCCCGACCGGAAGGCCCGGATCGAAACATGGCTCCCCGAGAACTCGAAAGTGCGCCTCACGCCGGTGCTGGGGAGCGGGAAGGCCGCCGTGCAGAAGACCGGACGCCGCGGAACGCTGGAGGTGGAACTTCCCGCGCCCAACGACTACACGATGTACCGCTACGAACTGATCCGCTGACGAACCACAAATCCTGATAACAATGAAAACACCGATAAAATTCATCCTGTCATTTGCTCTGCTGCTGCTCGCGGCGGCCGACATCGCAGCCCAGGAGCTGATCACCAACGTTTACGGACGCGACGTGCAGTCGCTCAACGGAAAGTGGGACGCCATCGTCGATCTCTACGATCAGGGCCGCAAAAACAAGATCTACCTCAACCGCAGGCCGGAGGGAAAGACCGATTTCTACGAATATTCGTTCGACAACGGCCTGCGGCTCGACGTTCCCTCGGACTGGAACTGCCAGATGCCCGAGCTGAAATACTACGAAGGCACGGTGTGGTATGCCCGGCGGTTCGACGCCCCCGAGCAGACCGGCCGGCGGCAGTTCCTCTATTTCGGAGCCGTCAGCTACCGCTGCCGGGTCTACCTCAACGGCGAGGAGATCGGCGCCCATGAAGGCGGATTCACACCCTTTGAGATCGAGGTGACGGGCCGCCTCAGGCCCGAAGGCAACTTTCTGGCCGTGGAGGTCAACAACACCCGCACCACAGACGCCATCCCGGCGATGGCCTTCGACTGGTGGAACTACGGCGGCATCACGCGCGACGTGATGCTCGTCAGCGTGCCCGACGCTTTTATCCGGGACTATTTCATCCGCCTCGGCAAGGATTCCGACGACCGGATCGACGCCGATGTGCAGCTGGCGGGCGCCGCTGCCGGAACGGCCGTACGGATCGAGATTCCCGAACTGAACGTAGACCGGACCGTCACTGCCGGAGCGACCGGTACGGCCTCGGCGTCGTTCCGGGTCAGGAGACTGCAACGCTGGTCCCCCGCCGATCCGAAACTTTACCGGGTGATCGTCTCCACGGACCGCGACCGGGTGGAGGAGTCGATCGGGTTCCGCAATATCCGCACCGAGGGCGAAGAGATCGTCCTCAACGGCTCGCCCGTGTTCCTCAAGTCGATCTCGTTCCACGAAGAGATCCCCCAGCGCATGGGCCGGGCACACTCCGAGGCCGACGCCGTGATGCTGCTCAGCGAGGCCAAGGCACTCGGCTGCAACATGATCCGTCTGGCGCACTACCCGCAGAACGAACATATCGTCCGGCTGGCCGAAAAGATGGGCTTCCTGCTCTGGGAGGAGATTCCCATCTGGCAGGGCATCGACTTCGCCAACGACCCAACCCGCGAAAAGGCGGGCCGCATGATCCGCGAGATGGTCACGCGCGACAAGAACCGCTGCGCCCTGACGTTTTGGGGCGTGGCCAACGAGACGCAGCCTTCCGGGCCGCGCAACGCCTTCCTGCGCCACCTGATCGCATGCTGCCGGGAGATCGACGACACGCGCCTGATCGTTGCGGCGTTCGATCTGGTGCGTTTCGACCGCCAGCGGCAGCTGTTCGTCATGGACGACCCGTTCATCGGGGAACTGGATGTCGTGGCCATCAACAAATACATGGGCTGGTATCACCCGTGGCCCCTCACGCCCGACAAGGCGGTGTGGGACGTGGCGCGCGGCAAACCGCTGATCATCTCCGAATTCGGCGGCGAGGCGCTCTACGGCCAGCACGGCCCGGCCGATGTGGCCAGTTCGTGGAGCGAGGAGTATCAGGAGGCCCTCTACCGCGACAACCTGCGCATGTTCGAGAACATCCCCAACCTGCGGGGCGTGTCGCCGTGGATTCTGTTCGACTTCCGCTCGCCGTTCCGCTTCCACCCCGCCAACCAGGAGGGCTGGAACCGCAAGGGGCTGGTTTCCGATCAGGGATACCGCAAGAAAGCGTGGTATCTGATGAAAGCCTATTACGACAAAATTAAAAGAAGATGAAGAAGTTTTTGACATACACGCTTCTCGGCGTCCTGCTCGCAGGTTGCGCCGGAGGCGGGCGGGAACCGCTGGAGACCGTCGTGGACAAGGCGCTGGCCGGCGCCGAGCGGCAGACGCTGCTGATGGCCGAGAAGTACAGTGCGCGCGAAGGCCGCCTGCCGCGCACGTGGGAGAACGGCGAGGACGTCTCGTCGGATTCGCGCTGGTGGTGCAGCGGCTTTTTCCCGGGCGTGCTGTGGTACGTCTACGAGAACGGCCGCAACCCCCGGGTGCTGAAGTACGCCCGGATGTTCACCGCACGCGTCGAGCGGGAAAAACACACCACCGACAACCATGACGTGGGGTTCATGCTCTATTGCAGTTTCGGCAACGGACTGCGCCTCACGGGAGACAAGTCCTACGAGGAGGTGCTGCTCACCGGGGCGCGCTCGCTGGCGACGCGCTTCAAACCCGAAGTAGGGCTGATCCGCTCGTGGGACCACAACCGCGACAAATGGCAGTATCCGGTCATCATCGACAACATGATGAACCTCGAACTGCTGATGTGGGCCGCCGACCGTTCGGGCGACAAGTCGCTGCGCGACATGGCCGTATCGCATGCTGACAAGACGCTGAAACACCATTTCCGCCCCGACTTCAGCTCCTGCCACCTGGTCTCCTACGACACGATCTCGGGACAGCCCCATCTCAAGCAGACCCATCAGGGCCTCTCCGACTCCTCGGCCTGGAGCCGCGGACAGGCATGGGGACTCTACGGCTACACCTGCATGTACCGCCTCACGGGCGACGCCCGCTACCTCGAACAGGCCCGCGGCATCGCCGGATTCCTCATCAACCACAGGAACATGCCCGCCGACGGGATTCCCTACTGGGATTTCGACGCTCCGGCCCTCGCCTCCACGCCGCGCGACGCATCGGCGGCCGCGATCATGGCCTCGGCGCTGGTCGAGCTGAGCGGCTTCGTGCCCGCAGCCGAAGGGGAGCGGTACATGGCTTTCGCCGAAAAGCAGATCCGCACGCTGGCCTCGCCCGAATACACCGCTCCGGCGGGTGAGAACGGAGGCTTCATTCTCCGGCACAGCACGGGAGCCTATCCCTTCTCCTCGGAGGTCGACGTGCCGCTCACCTACGCCGACTACTATTATCTGGAGGCGCTCACGCGCATCAAACGCCGATTGCAGCCATGACCGCCGTGAAAAAATACGCGCTGCTGCCGCTCTGCGGCCTGACCCTGTTCTGCGCCCGGGCGCAGATGCCCGCGACAAACTACGACGAATCGCAGGTTCCGGCCTACACGCTGCCCGACCCGCTGACAACCATCGCCGGCAAAAAGGTGACTGACGCCGAAACGTGGACTTCGGAACGCCGTCCCGAACTGCTGTCGCTGTTCGAAAGCGAGGTCTACGGAAAAGCCCCCGGCCGTCCCGAAGGACTGCATTTCGAGGTCTTGAGCGAGGACCGCTACACGCTGGGCAACATGGCCACCCGCCGGGAGATCGCCGTCTACTTCACCGAGAGCGACGCACATTTCATGACCATCCTGCTCTACATCCCCAACAAACGCACCGACGCCGTTCCGGTCTTTCTGGGGCTGAATTTCAAGGGCAACCACACGATCTGCGACGACCCGCTCGTCACGGAGTCGGTCTCGCGCATGAAGCCGCGCGAAGAGGGCGGCAGCGAAGTCCGCGCAAAAGGGTTCCCGCGCGCCGCGGCGGCATCACGGTGGCCGGTCGAGATGCTGATCGCCAACGGCTACGGCCTCGCCACGATTTACCGCGGCGACATCGACCCCGACTACGACGACGGCTTCCAAAACGGCGTTCACCCGCTCTTTTACCGCGAGGGGCAGACCAAACCGGCCCCCGATGAATGGGGCACGATCGCGGCCTGGGCCTGGGGCTTGAGCCGCGCGATGGACTACCTCGAAACCGACGAGGATGTCGATGCCTCCCGCGTGGCGGTCATCGGGCATTCGCGGCACGGCAAAACGGCCCTTTGGGCCGCAGCCGTCGATCCGCGCTTCGCCATGGCCGTGTCGAACGACTCGGGATGCGGCGGCGCGGCGTTGTCGCGGCGTTGTTACGGCGAAACCGTAGCCAGGATCAACAGCCTTTTCCCGCATTGGTTTTGCGGGAACTTCAACCGGTATTCGGGCAACGAGGCGGCTTTGCCCGTCGACCAGCACGAACTGATTGCGCTGATAGCCCCGCGCCCGGTGTATATCGCCAGCGCCGTCGAGGACCGTTGGGCCGATCCGAAAGGCGAGTTCCTCGCGGGGGTCCACGCCACGCCGGTCTACGAGTTGTTCGGCCTGGTGGGACTTTCGGGAACGGAACTGCCCCAAACCGACGCGCCCGTGCTGTCGGGACACATCGGCCACCACGTCCGTTCGGGCGACCACGACATCACGCTCTACGACTGGCGGCAATTCGTGAAATTCGCGGACAAACACCTGAAACGATAATCTAAAACAACACCATACATGAAAAACCGGTTTATAAAACTGCTTCTCGCGGCCGTGCTGTTGGGCTCCCTCTCCCCGGCGGCCGCCCAGACCCGCGAAATGGACCTCTCGGGAGAGTGGAGGTTCCAGACGGACGTGATGGATTTCCGCAGGGGATCGCTTTCGCCGCGCTACAACCACCAACTCCAGGAGACCATCATGCTCCCCGGCATCACCGACGACTACAAAATCGGCTACAAATCACCCTACCGCCATGTCGACCGCCTGACGCGCGTCTACGAGTACATGGGTCCGGCGTGGTATCAGCGCGACATCGAGTTCCCGGCCGACTGGAAGGGCAAGTGCATCTTCCTCTATTTCGAGCGCACCCACTGGCTCAGCTCGGTATGGGTCGACACCAAGGAGGTGAGCCGACTGGACTACATCAGCGTCCCCCACAACCACGACCTGACGGATTTCGTCACCCCGGGCAAGACGCACCGCATCACGGTGTGCATCGACAACCGGTTCCAGTACAACACCCACAAATGGAACCACGCCCACACGGAGTTCACGCAGATCAACTGGAACGGCATCCTCGGCGAGATGAAACTCGTGGCCGTAGACCCCGTTTACATCGACGACATGCAGCTGTATCCCGACCTCGCGACGAACAGCGTCAGGGTGGAGATGGCGATTGAAAACCACACCAAAAAGCCGTTCGAAGGCCGGGCGCAGTTCACCGTCACGGGCAGCGGGCTTGAGCTTACCCGCGAATTTCCCGTGAGCGGCGACGGGGAGAAGGTCAGCCTGAAGGAGACCCTCCAGCTGGGAAAGGAGGCCAAACTCTGGGACGAATTCAACCCGAACCTCTACACCGTGGAGTGCACGCTGCTGACCGGCACCGGAAAAGAGTCCTTCGAACATAAGAAGTCGGCGACCTTCGGCATGCGCGAAGTGGCGCAGGGCCGCAACCACATCCTGCTCAACGGCCGTCCGCTCCACCTGCGCGGAACCGTCGAGAACGCCGTGTTCCCGAAAACGGGCCACGCCCCGGTCTGCGACGCCGAATGGGAGCGTATCATGCGCATCGTCAAGGACTACGGACTGAACCACATCCGTTTCCACTCGTGGTGCCCTCCCGCCGCGGCGTTCCGCATGGCCGACCGCCACGGCGTCTACCTCGAAGTCGAGATGCCCATGTGGGGCAAGGACGCCGAGCCGGACGAAGCGCGCTACGACTTCTTCCGCCGCGAGATGCGCGCCATCCTCAAGGAGTACGGCAACCACCCCTCGTTCATCCTCTACTGCAACGGCAACGAGATCACCGGCAACTTCGACTTCATCGAGGAGCTGACCGCCGACGGCCGCAAACTCGACACGCGGCATCTGTACAGCGGTTCGACGGCCCGCACGCGCGTCCCGTCCGACCAGTATTACGTCTCGCAGCAGACCAACAAAGGCCCCGTGAAGGTCTACGAGGGACGGCCCTCGACCGACTGGGAACGCAGCAAGGAGTCGGACGTGGACGTTCCGGTAATTTCCCACGAGTCGGGCCAGCGGTGCGTCTATCCCGACTTCCGCGAGATCGGGAAATACACGGGACCGGTCGAGGCCCGAAACTTCGAACTGTGGCGCGAGATGCTCACCGCCAACGGCATGGGCGATCAGGCCCACGACTTCTTCCGGGCCTCGGGCGCGCTGACCGTCGTGGAGTACAAGGCCGTGATCGAGGCGCTGCTCCGCTCGTCCAAATCGGCCGGATTTCAGCTCCTGTCGCTCAACGACTTCCCGGGCCAGGGTTACGCCCCGGTGGGTGTGCTCGATCCGTTCTGGGACTCCAAGGGACTGGTGACGCCCGAGGATTGGCGGGCCTTCTGCGCGCCGACCGTGGCGCTGCTCCGCTACCCGAAAAGCGCCTGGTTCGAAGACGAAACCTTCACGGCAAAGGCCGAGGTCTACAACTTCGGCGCGGCGGCGCTCAAAAATGCGAAAATCCGCTGGTCGATCACCGACGGCAGCGGGAAAGCCATCGCCAAGGGCAGTCTGAAATCGCAGACCGTAGGCACCGACGGCGTGTTCCCCGTCGGGGAGTTCTCCGCTCCGCTCGGCAAGGTGCGAGGCCCGCAGAAGCTGACCGTGCACCTGAACGTCGGTGAAAAGACAAGCAACAGCTGGGACATCTGGGTCTATCCGCGCAACGCACAGCTGATGCAGTCGGATACGGAGGTGCTCTACACGACGGAGTTCGGCGAGCAGGCCAAACAGTACCTCGCCGCAGGGAAGAAGGTCGTCCTGACCCCCGCGCCGAACAAGGTCAAGGGGCGCAAATCGACCTTCCACAACCATTTCTGGAACCCGATCATGTTCGCCTGGGCGCCGATGACCATCGGCTGTCTGATTCACGCCGAGCAACCCGTGTTCGCCGACTTCCCGACCTCATACCACACCGACTGGCAGTGGTGGGACATTCTGGAGAACGCCAAGGTGATCGAGATGCAGCAGACCCCGCGCCAGCTGCGGCCCTTCATCCAGGTGATCGACAGCTTCGACAACAACGAGAAACTCGGCATCGGCTTCGAGGCCCGCGTCGGCGGCGGCAAACTGCTCGTTCTGGCGGTCGACACGAAAAAGAAGATGGACCAGCGCCCCGCCACGCGCCAGCTGCTCGAAAGCATCGACCGCTACGTCCGCAGCGACCGTTTCGCTCCCGAGGTCACACTCGACGAGTCGTTCATCACCTCCTTCATGCGCTAAAACCGCACGATTATGAACAAGATCTGTCTACTGCTCTGCTGCCTGCTGCCCGGCCTGTTCCGGGCAGGGGCGCAGGAGCTGAAAATGACCGAATGCGCCCCTCTGACGCAGATTTACGGCGAGGTCTGCGAGTCCGACGAACTGCTTCCTATGGGCGATGTGGGGGTGGAATTCGGATACGTCCTCTACCAGGCCGCAATCACCGTTCCCGCAGGGGAGGCCGCGCTCGAACTGGAGAACGTGCGGGACTATGCCGCGGTTTACCTCGACGGCGTGTTTCAGGGAACCCTGACCGACAACCGCAAAACGCTGACTCTGAAGGCCGAACCCGGCCGGCACACATTGCAGCTCTACGTCGAAAACATCGGCCGCATCACCTACGGCCCGGAGATTCTCGACAACTCGAAAGGACTCTTCGGCGAAGCCCGCCTCGGCGGCGAAACGATCGCCGGCTGGACGATCACCCCGCTCGAAGTGCGCGACACCGATCCCGAAACCCTCGAGTTCGAAGCCCTCGGCCCGTGCAACACGCCCTGTTTCCGGCGCGGGCAGTTCGACCGTGCGGCGCACGAAGGAGCCGTTTACCTCGACGTGTCGGGATGGGGCATGGGCGAGGTGTGGATCAACGGCCACTACCTCGGCTCGTTCTGGGACGAGGAGAAACAGCAGTCGATCCTCATTCCGGCCGAAATCCTCGCCGAAAAGGGGAACCGCATCGTGGTTTTCGACCTCAAAAACAACGACCCCGGCGCAACGATGCGCCTCTCGGACAAACCCGTGTTCAAATAACAAGCACAACCTATGAAAAAAATAACCGTTATCGCTCTGCTGCTGGCCGCCGCCCTCGGGGCGCAGGCCCGGAACGGGAGCGGAAAGCCCGCCTACAAGGACGCCGGACGCCCCGTCGAAGAGCGCGTCAGCGACCTGCTGTCGCGGATGACCCTCGAAGAGAAGGTCATGCAGCTCAACCAATACACGCTCGGCCGCAACGACAACGCCAACAACGTGGCCGATCCGGTGGACAAGATTCCCGCCGAAATCGGCTCGCTCATCTACTTCGACACCTCGCCCGAGCTGCGCAACCGGCTTCAGAAAAAAGCCATCGAGCAGTCGCGGCTCGGAATCCCCGTGCTGTTCGGCTACGACGTGATCCACGGTTTCCGCACCACTTACCCCATTTCGCTGGCCCAGGCCTGCTCGTGGAATCCCGCACTGGTGAAGCAGGCCGCCGAAGTGGCCGCACAGGAGGCGCGGATGTCGGGCGTCGAGTGGACCTTCTCGCCGATGATCGACGTGGCGCGCGACGGCCGCTGGGGCCGCGTCTCGGAGGGCTACGGCGAAGATCCCTACGCCAACGCCGTCTACGGAGTGGCGGCGGTCGAAGGCTACCAGGGCGACAACCTCGCCGACTCCCGCCGCGTGGCCGCCTGCCTCAAGCATTTCGTCGGCTACGGCGCCTCGGAGGCCGGCCGCGACTACGTCTACACCGAAATCTCGCGTCAGACGCTCTGGGACACCTACATACCGCCCTACCAGGCGGGCATCGAGGCCGGAGCCGCTACGGTGATGAGCTGCTTCAACGACATCAGCGGAACGCCCGGCACGGCCAACCCCTACATCCTGACCGAGGTGCTCAAGGAGCGCTGGGCGCACGACGGATTCGTCGTCTCGGACTGGGCCGCCATCGAGCAGCTGCGCTCGCAGGGCGTGGCCGCCGACCGGAAGGAGGCCGCCGAAAAGGCCTTCAACGCGGGTGTCGAAATGGACATGATGAACCGCTGTTACGACGCCCATCTGGCCGCCCTGGTCCGCGAAGGCAAGGTCTCGCAGGAGAAACTCGACGAGGCCGTGCGGCGCGTTCTGCGGCTGAAATTCCGGCTCGGGCTGTTCGAACGCCCCTACACCCCGGAGTCGGAGGAGACGGACCGGTTCCTGCTTCCCGCGAGCCTCGCCGTCGCCGAGCGGCTCGCCGAGGAGTCGATGGTGCTGCTGAAAAACGAGAACAACACGCTGCCGCTGAAAGCCGCCCGCCGCATCGCGGTCATCGGCCCGATGGCGCAGAACCGGCTGCACCTGCTCGGCGCGTGGTCGGCACACGGCCGCGAAGAGGACGCGGTGAGCCTCTTCGCCGGGCTGGAAAACGAATACCGGGGCCGCGCCGAACTGCTCTACGCCCGGGGCTGCGACTTCGACGGCGAGGACCGCTCCGGATTCCGTGAGGCTGTCGCCGCGGCCGCGGCTGCCGACGTGGTGGTCCTCTGCCTCGGGGAGAAAAAGCAGTGGAGCGGCGAGAACGCCTCGCGCTCGACGATCGCGCTTCCCGAAATCCAGGAGCAGCTGGCCGCCGAACTGGCCCAGACCGGAAAACCGCTGGTCTTGGTTCTGTCCAGCGGCCGGCCGCTGGAGCTGTGCCGCCTCGAACCCCTCTGCGGGGCCATGGTGCAGATGTGGCAGCCCGGCATCCGGGGCGGAAACCCCCTGGCGGGAATTCTGTCGGGGAGGATCAACCCCTCGGGACGCCTCGCCATGACGTTCCCCCGCTCGACGGGCCAGATTCCGATCTACTACAACCGCCGCCAGAGCGGCCGCACCCATCAGGGCAAATATCAGGACATCCCCAGCACGCCGCTCTATGAATTCGGGCACGGCCTGAGCTATACGACGTTCGAATACGGCGACCTGCGCCCGTCGGCAACCACGCTGCGCCGCGGGGAAAAGGTGACGGTCGAGGTCTCCGTGACCAACACGGGCGGCATGGACGGCGCCGAGACGGTTCACTGGTTCATATCGGACCCTGTGTGCCGCATCTCACGCCCCGTCAGGGAGTTGAAACACTTCGAGAAACAGCCGATCCACCGCGGCGAGACCCGCACGTTCCGGTTCGAGATCGACCCCGAAAAGGATTTGAGTTTCACGGACGGCGACGGCAACCGGTTCCTCGAACCGGGCGACTACTTCATCCTCGTAAAGGACAAAAAGGTGAAACTGACGCTGACGGACTGACCCCCGCTCCCATTAAAGGACAGAGCTGTAACCTGAAAAGTTACAGCTCTGTCCATATCAGACCGCAGTCACCCGGAGAACGGGACACCCCACCGATTCGCAGGAAAGCCGCCCCCTCACAGGCCCTTTGTCCACACGGGTACGGGCTGGGGCGAGGTGGTCGGGCCGAAGACCTTCAGACGACCGTCTTCGGTCACCTCCATCGGGTCGATGAAGACCATGCGCGCATCGCCCGTCGGGGCCGTCCGGCCGTGGTAGACGCAGTACATCCCGCCGCCGGGAAGCTTCAACACCATATTGTGCCCCGTTCCCGTGACCTCGCCGCCCTTGTCCGCATTCTTCTCGAGGACCGGATTGTCCGACGATTTCACGAAGGGACCCAGCGGCGAACCGGCCGTAGCATAGCCCACCGCATAATGCTGCCCGCCGTAGAAGTTGGCGGAATACATCATGTAATAGGTCCCGTTTTCCTTGAAGGCGTACGACCCCTCGGTCCAGCGCCGGTTGACCTCTCCGGCGGTGACCGAACGGCTCTCCCACCCGGTTTGCGGGTCGGAGGCAGACTGCGGGGGCGTCAGCAGAGCGACCGGCTCGCCGATGACGCCGCTGAAATCGGGCTTCATCTCCACACCGTACACCCAGCTCTCCTCGATCTCGTCGAAAAGCCCCTTATCGCGCGCCCACGCCGAAAGCTCGCTTTCGACGGGATGCTTGTAACAGCAGCGCGAATAATAGAGATAGACCCGGCCGTCATCGTCCCACAATACGTTGGCGTCGATCACCGGATAGCCGGGATCGAACACCGGACGGTCATACAGGTCGGAAAAGGGACCCGACGGCGAATCGGCAACCGCCACCCCGATGCGGAACGTTTCGAGGTCGCCGTTCGGGTTATGCCGCCAGTTGGCACTGAAAAACAGGTAATAGCGGCCGTCGCGTTCATACACTTCGGGCGCCCAGAAGCAGTCGGTTCCCCATGCCGAGGCATTGCCGTCGTAGACGACATCGCCCTTCTGCCAGGTAACGAGGTCGTCCGAGACGCAGACGCGAAAACCCCGGATGTCGCCGCTCGTTCCGTACATATAGAATTTTCCGTCAGCGGCGTGGAGGATGAACGGGTCGCCGAACGCAACGTCGAGCGGATTACGATATGCAGGCGAGTCGCATCCGAGCAGGATCGCCGGCAGGAAGAAGATGAGCAGTTTTTTCATACAGGTTATTTGAATGGTTTGAATCCGTCGTAAAATGCCATTTGGCGCATACTCCGACAAAATTATTCGTTTTATCCGATTTTCAGCCATGCCGTCACCCGATGGGCCGCAATTGATCAAAGAGTTATACATTATGGAAATATTTTTCCATTTTGCGCCGGGCCGGACACCTATCTTTGCAGGGTCCGGAGACTCCGAAGCCCGTTCGTCCGCGGCCCTCATCCCCGGTCCCAACCTTAAATCTTACGACCTATGAAACGATTGCTTCCATTAATCGCGACGTTGTTCGCCATCGCCTGCTGTGCGGCGCAAAACCTCCGAAAAGTGCCCCTGGCCGATCCTTTCATCCTGCTCTTTACGACGGGGTGTATTACGCCTATGGCACAGGCGCCGGAAGCGGCATCGAGGTGTGGACATCCCGCGACCTCTCCACGTGGGAGAGGGCCAAAGGCAACGCCCGCGACGGACTGGCCCTGCACCGCACGGATGTCTGGGGCGAAAAATGGTTCTGGGCGCCCGAGGTCTATCGGCTGAATGACAAATTCTACATGTATTTCACGGCCGAAGAGCACATCTGCGTCGCCACCTCCGACTCGCCGCTGGGTCCTTTCGTACAGGAGAATCGGCAACCGATGATCGCCGATGAAAAGTGCATCGACAACACGCTGTTCATCGACGACGACGGCCGGGCGTACATGTATTTCGACCGGTTCAACGACGGGCTGAATATCTGGGTCGTCGAGCTGGAAGACGACTGCACGACGCTGAAAAAAGAGACGATGCGCCCCTGCATCCATGTTTCGCAGGAGTGGGAAAAGGTCTGGCCCCGCGTCAACGAAGGCTGCTTCGTGATCCGGCGGAACGGCACTTACTACATGACCTATTCGGCCAACAGCTACGAAAGTCCCTTCTACGGCATCGGCTGCGCCACGGCCGACTCGCCGCTGGGCCCCTGGACCAAATACGACCGCAATCCGCTGTTGCAGAATCCCGGCGAACTGGTCGGCGTCGGGCACAGCGCCCTGTTCCGGGACAAGGCGGGCAACCTGAAGATCGTTTTCCATGCCCACAAAAGCAAAGGCGCGATCCATCCGCGGGAAATGTATATCACCGACGTGCGTTTCCGCCCCGTCGAGGGCGGCTGCCGGATGGAGATCGACCCCGGATACTCGCCGGCCCTGATCGCTGAATGAACGACGCCCGGATGCAGCATGTGCATCCGGGCATCGTTTTTACAGGAGGGCGAAACCGGCCTCGCGATCAATAGAACGTCCCTTTCGGGGCGAAAATCGCATACCCGAAATTGAAGGTCAGGTACATGTTGCGCCAGTTTTTCAGGTCGTATTTCGTCAGCGCGAGGCTCACGGGACCGATCGGCGTGTGGTAGACCAGCGACGCCTCGGCGATATAATGCCAGCGCTCGTCGGGATTCTTCAGGGGGTTGAAGTCCCGTTTTTCACGGAACATGGTGTAGAACCCCGTCCGGAAGAAGCAGTTGGGCAGCAGGTCGAAGGTCGGCATCAGGCCCCACGCCGCAAAGCGTTTGCCCCGGAAATCGGGCATGTAGATCATCCGGGCATGCGGCACGGGCGCATAGTCGGGCATCGACATCAGGGTCGCGGATTCGGTCCGGAACCGCGGATGGTTGGTCCACACGGCATCGACGTTCAAACCGAACGAGAACCAGCTGACGCCCGGCACATCGAAGAACTTGTCCCACGAAAAACGCCCTCCGAACCACTGTCTGGTTTCGCGCGAAACGAAGTCTTTCGCATCGTAGGGCTGGTATTTGTCGCGTCCGGCGACATAGATGGCCGAGAGATGCAGTTCGGAGCCGCGGCGGGGATAGAGGAACTTGTCAAGCGTATTGCGGGCGACCCCGGCCCGCAGGCCGAAGAACGAGAAACGCGAATGGTCGGTGTCGTCGGCGAACAGCACGTCCGAATCGTAGCGGTAGTTGACGTGTCCGGCGTTGGCGCGCAGCGTCAGGAGGCTGCGGTGGGTCAGCGGCATCCCCACGCCCGTCGAAAAGAAGCTCTCGCTGTTCTTGACCTGCTGGGCGTTGCGGACCTTGGTGACGTTGCCGAAATAGCCGTGGCGGAAATTCCGGACCGCGAAATTGTAGGAATAGTCGAGGAAAATCGGCTTCCACGCGTAGAAATCCGTCCGGCCCCCGATCGCTCCCCAGGTGTAGATCGGCCCCAGGTAGAGGTCTGCGCCCAACTGCTGCGCGACGCGGCCGATGTTCTTGTAATTGATGCCGATATAGGCCTGGTTGAAGGCCGTCGAGGAGATGTTTCCCCCGAGGATGATCTTGAAATTGGGCCGCGTGCCGAACTTGGCCTCGAACGAATAACGTTCCCGGACGGAGTCGTAGCGCACGGTGGGGAAGTCCATCGTGAAATCGCCGCCGGCAAGCACCTCGAAGAGATTGTCTTTCAGCTCCTCGAAGCCCATCGGCCGCTGAATGCCCGGCGTGCGGCGGTCCACCTGCACGAAATCGCGGATATACTCCCGCTGGGCGCGCTTCAGCCCTTCGAGTTTGTAGTCGTCGAAGACCAGCGGCGGACACTTGGCGCGGAACGCCTCGCGACGCCCGGCGTAGTAGGCCGAGTCGCGGCGTTCGGCGACTTTCTCCAACAGCTGCGGCATGGCTGCCACGGCGTCCTCATAACCTGCGTTCATAATCGCCTCGGCCTGGTCGAAATCGAGCATGTTGACCCCCACGGCGCGGCGGATCGTGACGCTGCGCTCCTCGGGCAGCGTGTAGTCGGTATCGTGCATGGTCAGCATGAAAGCCTGGTCCATGATGCTGCTCTCCTCGCTGGGCGGGGTGTTGCCCTCGGTGCAGATCGAGCCGACGATCAGATCGGGCCGGAAATCTTCGTCGAGGGGTTTCCACGGGAAGTTGTCGTAGATGCCGCCGTCGTAGAGCAGCATCGAGTCTTTCACCATCGGCTTGAACACCAGCGGAATGGACATCGACGAGCGGACCGCCTCGCTCAAATCCCCCTCGCGCAGGACCACCGGCCCGCGGTGGTTCAGGTCGCTGGCCACGCAGAGGAACGGAACCATCAGGCGGTCGAAATCACCGTCCGCAGCGGCCGTCGCCGGGGCGAACAGCTCCGTGAGGGCCATGTCGATCTGCGTCGAGGAGATCAGGTTCCGGGGTACGCGCAGCCGCTTCCCGGAGGGACTCTCGACGTCGATGCGCAGGCTCAAAAACGCGGGATTGCTCCCCACCTGCCGGTAATAGGCCATGTATTTGTTGGGGTCGATGCGCCCCGAGACCCACTCCTTGACCACCCCCGAGTTGACGATCGCACGCATTTCGGCCGGGGAATATCCTGCGGCGTACATCGCGGCGATGATCGAACCCATCGAGGTCCCGGCCACATAATCGATCGGCACGCCGTTCTCTTCGAGCGCCTCCAGGACGCCGATGTGGTAAAGCCCCTTCGCGCCGCCGCCGCTCATCACGACCCCTACCTTCTGGGCCGCAGCAGGGAGCGCCGCCAGCAGCAGCATCCCGACAAATGAGCCGATTTTACGCAACATATCTCAATTTTTTTATAACTTTGCACGTTACTACGATGTCGTTCAAAAGTAGACAAAAAAGAAACACGATCAAAATATGACTGACAAAATCAATGAACTCCTGCGACGTGTCGAGGAGTTTAAGCCGAAAGCCGCCGCCGAAATCGAGGAGTTCCGCATCCGGATTCTCGGCAAGAAAGGCGAGTTGACCGCCCTGATGGAGGAGTTCAAGACGGTAGCCCCCGAACTGAAACGCGAACTGGGCCAGCAGTTAAACCGTCTCAAAAACGAGGCCACGGAGCGCATCAACGCGCTGCGCGAGCAGTTGCAGAACGCCGCGGCCGACGAGGCCTCGTCGTCGGGCGACCTGACGCGCCCCGGCACGGCCGAGCACCTCGGTTCGCGCCACCCGATCTCGCTGGTGAAAAACCAGATCGTCGAGGTCTTTTCGCGGCTGGGCTACACCGTGGCCGACGGACCCGAGATCGAGGACGACTGGCACGTCTTCTCGGCCCTGAACTTCCCGCCCGAGCACCCCGCGCGCGACATGCAGGACACGTTCTTCATCGAGAAGGACCCCGACATCCTGCTGCGCACGCACACCTCGTCGATCCAGGTCCGCACGATGGAGCGTCAGAAACCGCCCATCCGCGTCATCTGCCCGGGCCGTGTGTTCCGCAACGAGGCCATTTCGTACCGCGCGCACTGCATCTTCCATCAGATCGAAGGACTTTACATCGACGAGGGCGTCTCGTTCGCCGACATGAAGCAGTCGTTGCTCTACTTCGCCAAGGAGGTCTTCGGCGAGCAGGCCGTGATCCGCATGCGCCCGTCGTACTTTCCCTTCACCGAACCGTCGGCCGAGGTCGACGTGTCGTGCAACCTCTGCGGCGGCAAGGGCTGCAACGTCTGCAAGGGCACGGGATGGCTCGAAATCATGGGTTGCGGCATGGTGGACCCGAACGTATTGAAAGCCAATAATATCGACCCCGAGAAATATTCCGGATTCGCCTTCGGCATGGGTATTGAACGCATCGCCATGCTCAAGTACGGCGTGAAGGACCTGCGTCTCTATTTCGAAAACGACGTGCGGTTCCTCCACCAGTTCGAC
>CDZY01026373.1_pt1 | contig 33617 bp, 7 predicted proteins | sample 557671 | NCBI WGS metagenome assembly CDZY01 (sample SAMEA3182091, study PRJEB8094) | gut metagenome | biome: human; feature: gut; material: Stool; isolation source: human stools | place: Canada | collected 2013-03-11
CCATTGATTTGGACGAACTGGAAGACATGTTCCCGGATGACTTCTGCGGCGTGTAATCCCCTTGGGTAGAAATGGGGTAGAATTTGTTAGGCTGTGGGGGATTTTCTAACACGCCGGGGCTTTTTGCTGGGCGGTTGGCGTGGATGTATTCCCATGCGGCATGTGTATATATAGCAAGAAGTGTCCTTGTCGGACAATTCTTGCTTTTCTCGCTTTGCTCAAAAAGATTTTAAGATTACCTTTGTGGCATGGAACTAAGACGGAACGAAAAGATTACATTCCGGTGTACCGAACTTGAAAAGGACGCACTTGCGGAGCAGGCAGCCCGGTGCAGTCTAAGCGTATCGGAATACTGCCGGAGTTTGTCCCTTGGGGGGCGCCCAAGGGAGAGGTACACCGAGGAGGAACGGCAGCTTCTCCGGGACATAGCCCAGTTGAAAGGGACGCTCCAACGGCTGAACAACTACTTCGGTGGTCGCCAGTACCGGGAAGTGTTCGAGGAGAACCGGGCACTAATTACAGAGCTCAAAAAAATACTCTCACGATGATAGGGAAAGGGAAAAGCATATCACATGGTGTGGCGGCATTGGAGTACGACCTCGCCAAAGAGATAAACGGGCAGGCAGTAGCCACCGAGATAGCCCGGCATGAACTTTATGGGTGTACTGGTGCGGAAATGGTGCAGGAAATGAAACCGTATCACATTGATTTTCCGAACGTAAAAAACAACTGCCTACGTTTCGAGGTCAGCCCCTCGATAGAGGAAAGCGCCACCTTTACGGATGCGGACTGGGCGGAACTTGGTAACGACTTCATGCAGCGCATGGGGTTGGCGAACCACCAGTACATCATCATCCGGCACAGCGGTACGGAGAGCAAGAAAGAGCAAGCCCACCTGCACATACTGGCAAACCGGGTTTCCCTTTCCGGGGAACTGTACCGGGACAACTGGATAGGGAAAAAGGCAACGGAAGCCGCCAATGCCATAGCCAAGGAACGGAACTTTGTACAGTCGCAGGACATTGGCAAAGTCAACAAAGCGGAAATCAAGGAAGCCATGGACGGCGTATTGAAGAAGATGCAGGGCTTTGACTTTACCAAATTCAAGGAAGAACTTGGTAAGAGAGGTTTTAAAGTCCGGGAAGCCAGGGCAAGCACCGGGAAACTTAACGGCTACTATGTCACAGCCCGAAGCGGTACGGAGTATAAGGCAAGCGAGATAGGGAAAGGCTACACTCTCGCCCATATCGAGCGGACACAAAGCAAACTGAAGTGCAACTCAATGAACATATCTCATGGAAACAAACTCACACCCGGAAGCGGCAGCTTCCAACGTTAAGCAGGGACAGTACAGCCCCCGGAAAAGAAAAGATACAACGCCAAGGGTAAACCCGCAGCTTGCGGTAGAACTGGTGTATCAAGAACTAAAGCGTGTTGAAGTCTATACGAAGCGCATAGAGGACGCAACAGCCCGAAAGGTACAAATAGACGGGAAAAGCCTTGAAAGTGCCGAAAATCGCCTAAAAAACGTGTTGGCGGACTTTGAACGGCAGGGGTACAGAATGAAAAACGGCGGTTATGTGGACAAACGAATTTCGTTCTACTCAATCCTTTGTGCTGTTATCTCCCTATTGTTCGCTTGTTTCATGTGCTATCTTTGGACGGATGCAGCCAAAGACCGGGACAACTACAAGCAGTATTATGAATACTACCAAGAGCAGGCAAGGGAACAAAAGGGGAATAAATAAACATCTAACTTTACGAATTATGGGAACAACGGAACACGAAGAACCCCGGTTCTTCTTCATACTGAACAAGGGTGCGAAGTCCGGCGGCGAAATCACCCATGCCGTCCTAAACGGTAGTATCGTTTCGAAGCCGGCAGGCTGGGACGCCTTTCATGGGCTTGCACTGGCGAGAGAGAAACTAAGCAGCGAGGAAATACAACAGCAGATGAAAGAACTTGGTGTAGAAATGGAAATCGTTCCTCTGATTTGACAAGATTACCCGGAGTGTTTCAGCCGGGTAATCTTGTTACTTATCCTTGATTTTCCCTTTAAGGGCGTTTATAATCCACCCTTTCGGATTGTTCTTTTCTCGTGATTTTCCGTTTAGGAGAGCCAGTTCTCCGATAAGGTCGGTTATCTTTTCTTGTGCCGTTATGAATGTCTCTTTGTTCCGGTTTATCTCTTCCGATGTGAAGCCGCAGGAATAACGGAGGTACTCGTACACATGGCTGTCTATCTGATATCGTGCTGTAACCTTTGCTTGCAATTCTTTCCCTTCCAGTTCTTCATCTCTGAACTGTGGTTGATAGACCGGGTAGAACCTAAACCCGGTCACCTTGCTACGTTTGTTGTTTGGGTTTTCACGCACTTTCACGTAGTTGAAAGTGTATGGGCAGCTCTCATCAAGCGCAGCCTTTGCTGGTTTCAAAACTCTTTCCTCAAAATGATCTATTCTGTCTTTTCCGTTCTTGTCCTTGTATTTGTCCGCAGGTATGCCAAGACGGTCTTTCAAGTTTTCAAGGGATATATCCAAAGGGTACACCTGCCCACTCATTAACATGTAAAACCTAAGGGAATACCCAGTAGGTAGCGCAAGAGCCTTGTTTAACTCAAATTCTCTGTACCCCTTGGCGAACTTGGTAAACACATCCCAAAGGTCGTTAGACACACGAAAGGTTATAATGCCAGTGCGTTTTTTATATTTTGGGTTAGATATAAATCCGCACTTCCACCATTCCTCGTCATCTTCGTAAGTAAAAAAACGTCCTGCCAAAGAATCGAGTGCGGCTATGATTTCATTGTAATCACGTCCGGAAAAAATAACGTCAGATACATGCATTTGTGCATCAACATCCCAAAGTCCATGCTCAAACTTGCGTTTCGTGCCTGCATAATCTTTCAGTTTTACTCCCTTTAGTTCAGCTTGGCACGCTTCCAGTATGCGAAGAACTATTCTTTGTTCGTGTATGGACATGTCTTGCTGTTTTGACCATGTATATACCCATGAAACAACAACATCTTTATTCTTGGTAATAGGTAGTTTCTTTTTCATAAACGATTGATTTGCTGCAAATATACACAATCCCCACATTAAAACAAAAAAAGAGGGGTAAAACTCCCAAAGTGTGGGGACTAATTTACTTTTAAACTCCCAAAGTGTGGGGACTAAACTCCCAAAGTGTGGGGAAACACATGTTCTAATCCCTTTATTTATGGGCGTTTGCGAAGAAGTGATAGAGCATATTACAGACGATGCTTATAACAGACAAGGGGAATTTATAGAGCTAAGTGGTTGATTTACTGTCGGAAAAAGAAAAACGATAGGGAAAAAGAGCAAAGCAAAACCAACCAACGGGCGGTAGGATTGGAAACGGGTTTTTATGGCGTGTACACGTTTGTGTACAAAATGTTTGTATTTTATTGAAATATAGCTATCTTTGTGCTGAATTTAAAAGCAAACAGATATGGAAGCATTATCAGTAAGAGAATACCGTAACAACCTCGCAGCGTCTTTCACCAAAGCTGACAATGGCGAGCAGGTACTAATTCGCAGGAAAAACGAGATTTACGCTTTGGTAAAAGTTGGTCGTGAAGATTTGATGATAACCCCGGAGCTGCAAGCAAGGATTGACAAGGCAAGGGAAGAAATCAAATCCGGAAAGTGTGTTACCCTCAAAAGCAGTGAGGATATTGACGCTTATTTCGATAGTCTATGATGTACACAATTAGGGTTTCCGACGGGGTGGATAAGGTGATTGCCAAATGGAAGAAATCAAACCCCAATTTGTTCAAGAAGTATAAGAAAATCTACAAAGAATTGTTAGAGCACCCTAAGACTGGGCTTGGGCATCCCGAAGCGTTAAGGGGCGGTGGGGATATTACATGGTCTCGACACATTACCGCCCATGACCGGATAATCTATGACATTTACGAGGAAGTGGTAGAGGTCTACATCTTGGAGGTAGAGGGGCATTACAACGATAAATGATAAAACTGTTATGGTCGAATATTGTGTTTACTGGTTAGAGAACGGCGAGCCTATGCACGAGGTGTTCTCTTCTCTTGCCGCCGCCGAGATGTACTCATGTGCGATAAGAGGGAAAGAAAACATTGAATGGGTGGAGGTGTCCGAAGAAGAAACCATTGATTTGGACGAACTGGAAGACATGTTCCCGGATGACTTCTGCGGCGTGTAATCCCCTTGGGTAGAAATGGGGTAGAATTTGTTAGGCTGTGGGGGATTTTCTAACACGCCGGGGCTTTTTGCTGGGCGGTTGGCGTGGATGTATTCCCATGCGGCATGTGTATATATAGCAAGAAGTGTCCTTGTCGGACAATTCTTGCTTTTCTCGCTTTGCTCAAAAAGATTTTAAGATTACCTTTGTGGCATGGAACTAAGACGGAACGAAAAGATTACATTCCGGTGTACCGAACTTGAAAAGGACGCACTTGCGGAGCAGGCAGCCCGGTGCAGTCTAAGCGTATCGGAATACTGCCGGAGTTTGTCCCTTGGGGGGCGCCCAAGGGAGAGGTACACCGAGGAGGAACGGCAGCTTCTCCGGGACATAGCCCAGTTGAAAGGGACGCTCCAACGGCTGAACAACTACTTCGGTGGTCGCCAGTACCGGGAAGTGTTCGAGGAGAACCGGGCACTAATTACAGAGCTCAAAAAAATACTCTCACGATGATAGGGAAAGGGAAAAGCATATCACATGGTGTGGCGGCATTGGAGTACGACCTCGCCAAAGAGATAAACGGGCAGGCAGTAGCCACCGAGATAGCCCGGCATGAACTTTATGGGTGTACTGGTGCGGAAATGGTGCAGGAAATGAAACCGTATCACATTGATTTTCCGAACGTAAAAAACAACTGCCTACGTTTCGAGGTCAGCCCCTCGATAGAGGAAAGCGCCACCTTTACGGATGCGGACTGGGCGGAACTTGGTAACGACTTCATGCAGCGCATGGGGTTGGCGAACCACCAGTACATCATCATCCGGCACAGCGGTACGGAGAGCAAGAAAGAGCAAGCCCACCTGCACATACTGGCAAACCGGGTTTCCCTTTCCGGGGAACTGTACCGGGACAACTGGATAGGGAAAAAGGCAACGGAAGCCGCCAATGCCATAGCCAAGGAACGGAACTTTGTACAGTCGCAGGACATTGGCAAAGTCAACAAAGCGGAAATCAAGGAAGCCATGGACGGCGTATTGAAGAAGATGCAGGGCTTTGACTTTACCAAATTCAAGGAAGAACTTGGTAAGAGAGGTTTTAAAGTCCGGGAAGCCAGGGCAAGCACCGGGAAACTTAACGGCTACTATGTCACAGCCCGAAGCGGTACGGAGTATAAGGCAAGCGAGATAGGGAAAGGCTACACTCTCGCCCATATCGAGCGGACACAAAGCAAACTGAAGTGCAACTCAATGAACATATCTCATGGAAACAAACTCACACCCGGAAGCGGCAGCTTCCAACGTTAAGCAGGGACAGTACAGCCCCCGGAAAAGAAAAGATACAACGCCAAGGGTAAACCCGCAGCTTGCGGTAGAACTGGTGTATCAAGAACTAAAGCGTGTTGAAGTCTATACGAAGCGCATAGAGGACGCAACAGCCCGAAAGGTACAAATAGACGGGAAAAGCCTTGAAAGTGCCGAAAATCGCCTAAAAAACGTGTTGGCGGACTTTGAACGGCAGGGGTACAGAATGAAAAACGGCGGTTATGTGGACAAACGAATTTCGTTCTACTCAATCCTTTGTGCTGTTATCTCCCTATTGTTCGCTTGTTTCATGTGCTATCTTTGGACGGATGCAGCCAAAGACCGGGACAACTACAAGCAGTATTATGAATACTACCAAGAGCAGGCAAGGGAACAAAAGGGGAATAAATAAACATCTAACTTTACGAATTATGGGAACAACGGAACACGAAGAACCCCGGTTCTTCTTCATACTGAACAAGGGTGCGAAGTCCGGCGGCGAAATCACCCATGCCGTCCTAAACGGTAGTATCGTTTCGAAGCCGGCAGGCTGGGACGCCTTTCATGGGCTTGCACTGGCGAGAGAGAAACTAAGCAGCGAGGAAATACAACAGCAGATGAAAGAACTTGGTGTAGAAATGGAAATCGTTCCTCTGATTTGACAAGATTACCCGGAGTGTTTCAGCCGGGTAATCTTGTTACTTATCCTTGATTTTCCCTTTAAGGGCGTTTATAATCCACCCTTTCGGATTGTTCTTTTCTCGTGATTTTCCGTTTAGGAGAGCCAGTTCTCCGATAAGGTCGGTTATCTTTTCTTGTGCCGTTATGAATGTCTCTTTGTTCCGGTTTATCTCTTCCGATGTGAAGCCGCAGGAATAACGGAGGTACTCGTACACATGGCTGTCTATCTGATATCGTGCTGTAACCTTTGCTTGCAATTCTTTCCCTTCCAGTTCTTCATCTCTGAACTGTGGTTGATAGACCGGGTAGAACCTAAACCCGGTCACCTTGCTACGTTTGTTGTTTGGGTTTTCACGCACTTTCACGTAGTTGAAAGTGTATGGGCAGCTCTCATCAAGCGCAGCCTTTGCTGGTTTCAAAACTCTTTCCTCAAAATGATCTATTCTGTCTTTTCCGTTCTTGTCCTTGTATTTGTCCGCAGGTATGCCAAGACGGTCTTTCAAGTTTTCAAGGGATATATCCAAAGGGTACACCTGCCCACTCATTAACATGTAAAACCTAAGGGAATACCCAGTAGGTAGCGCAAGAGCCTTGTTTAACTCAAATTCTCTGTACCCCTTGGCGAACTTGGTAAACACATCCCAAAGGTCGTTAGACACACGAAAGGTTATAATGCCAGTGCGTTTTTTATATTTTGGGTTAGATATAAATCCGCACTTCCACCATTCCTCGTCATCTTCGTAAGTAAAAAAACGTCCTGCCAAAGAATCGAGTGCGGCTATGATTTCATTGTAATCACGTCCGGAAAAAATAACGTCAGATACATGCATTTGTGCATCAACATCCCAAAGTCCATGCTCAAACTTGCGTTTCGTGCCTGCATAATCTTTCAGTTTTACTCCCTTTAGTTCAGCTTGGCACGCTTCCAGTATGCGAAGAACTATTCTTTGTTCGTGTATGGACATGTCTTGCTGTTTTGACCATGTATATACCCATGAAACAACAACATCTTTATTCTTGGTAATAGGTAGTTTCTTTTTCATAAACGATTGATTTGCTGCAAATATACACAATCCCCACATTAAAACAAAAAAAGAGGGGTAAAACTCCCAAAGTGTGGGGACTAATTTACTTTTAAACTCCCAAAGTGTGGGGACTAAACTCCCAAAGTGTGGGGAAACACATGTTCTAATCCCTTTATTTATGGGCGTTTGCGAAGAAGTGATAGAGCATATTACAGACGATGCTTATAACAGACAAGGGGAATTTATAGAGCTAAGTGGTTGATTTACTGTCGGAAAAAGAAAAACGATAGGGAAAAAGAGCAAAGCAAAACCAACCAACGGGCGGTAGGATTGGAAACGGGTTTTTATGGCGTGTACACGTTTGTGTACAAAATGTTTGTATTTTATTGAAATATAGCTATCTTTGTGCTGAATTTAAAAGCAAACAGATATGGAAGCATTATCAGTAAGAGAATACCGTAACAACCTCGCAGCGTCTTTCACCAAAGCTGACAATGGCGAGCAGGTACTAATTCGCAGGAAAAACGAGATTTACGCTTTGGTAAAAGTTGGTCGTGAAGATTTGATGATAACCCCGGAGCTGCAAGCAAGGATTGACAAGGCAAGGGAAGAAATCAAATCCGGAAAGTGTGTTACCCTCAAAAGCAGTGAGGATATTGACGCTTATTTCGATAGTCTATGATGTACACAATTAGGGTTTCCGACGGGGTGGATAAGGTGATTGCCAAATGGAAGAAATCAAACCCCAATTTGTTCAAGAAGTATAAGAAAATCTACAAAGAATTGTTAGAGCACCCTAAGACTGGGCTTGGGCATCCCGAAGCGTTAAGGGGCGGTGGGGATATTACATGGTCTCGACACATTACCGCCCATGACCGGATAATCTATGACATTTACGAGGAAGTGGTAGAGGTCTACATCTTGGAGGTAGAGGGGCATTACAACGATAAATGATAAAACTGTTATGGTCGAATATTGTGTTTACTGGTTAGAGAACGGCGAGCCTATGCACGAGGTGTTCTCTTCTCTTGCCGCCGCCGAGATGTACTCATGTGCGATAAGAGGGAAAGAAAACATTGAATGGGTGGAGGTGTCCGAAGAAGAAACCATTGATTTGGACGAACTGGAAGACATGTTCCCGGATGACTTCTGCGGCGTGTAATCCCCTTGGGTAGAAATGGGGTAGAATTTGTTAGGCTGTGGGGGATTTTCTAACACGCCGGGGCTTTTTGCTGGGCGGTTGGCGTGGATGTATTCCCATGCGGCATGTGTATATATAGCAAGAAGTGTCCTTGTCGGACAATTCTTGCTTTTCTCGCTTTGCTCAAAAAGATTTTAAGATTACCTTTGTGGCATGGAACTAAGACGGAACGAAAAGATTACATTCCGGTGTACCGAACTTGAAAAGGACGCACTTGCGGAGCAGGCAGCCCGGTGCAGTCTAAGCGTATCGGAATACTGCCGGAGTTTGTCCCTTGGGGGGCGCCCAAGGGAGAGGTACACCGAGGAGGAACGGCAGCTTCTCCGGGACATAGCCCAGTTGAAAGGGACGCTCCAACGGCTGAACAACTACTTCGGTGGTCGCCAGTACCGGGAAGTGTTCGAGGAGAACCGGGCACTAATTACAGAGCTCAAAAAAATACTCTCACGATGATAGGGAAAGGGAAAAGCATATCACATGGTGTGGCGGCATTGGAGTACGACCTCGCCAAAGAGATAAACGGGCAGGCAGTAGCCACCGAGATAGCCCGGCATGAACTTTATGGGTGTACTGGTGCGGAAATGGTGCAGGAAATGAAACCGTATCACATTGATTTTCCGAACGTAAAAAACAACTGCCTACGTTTCGAGGTCAGCCCCTCGATAGAGGAAAGCGCCACCTTTACGGATGCGGACTGGGCGGAACTTGGTAACGACTTCATGCAGCGCATGGGGTTGGCGAACCACCAGTACATCATCATCCGGCACAGCGGTACGGAGAGCAAGAAAGAGCAAGCCCACCTGCACATACTGGCAAACCGGGTTTCCCTTTCCGGGGAACTGTACCGGGACAACTGGATAGGGAAAAAGGCAACGGAAGCCGCCAATGCCATAGCCAAGGAACGGAACTTTGTACAGTCGCAGGACATTGGCAAAGTCAACAAAGCGGAAATCAAGGAAGCCATGGACGGCGTATTGAAGAAGATGCAGGGCTTTGACTTTACCAAATTCAAGGAAGAACTTGGTAAGAGAGGTTTTAAAGTCCGGGAAGCCAGGGCAAGCACCGGGAAACTTAACGGCTACTATGTCACAGCCCGAAGCGGTACGGAGTATAAGGCAAGCGAGATAGGGAAAGGCTACACTCTCGCCCATATCGAGCGGACACAAAGCAAACTGAAGTGCAACTCAATGAACATATCTCATGGAAACAAACTCACACCCGGAAGCGGCAGCTTCCAACGTTAAGCAGGGACAGTACAGCCCCCGGAAAAGAAAAGATACAACGCCAAGGGTAAACCCGCAGCTTGCGGTAGAACTGGTGTATCAAGAACTAAAGCGTGTTGAAGTCTATACGAAGCGCATAGAGGACGCAACAGCCCGAAAGGTACAAATAGACGGGAAAAGCCTTGAAAGTGCCGAAAATCGCCTAAAAAACGTGTTGGCGGACTTTGAACGGCAGGGGTACAGAATGAAAAACGGCGGTTATGTGGACAAACGAATTTCGTTCTACTCAATCCTTTGTGCTGTTATCTCCCTATTGTTCGCTTGTTTCATGTGCTATCTTTGGACGGATGCAGCCAAAGACCGGGACAACTACAAGCAGTATTATGAATACTACCAAGAGCAGGCAAGGGAACAAAAGGGGAATAAATAAACATCTAACTTTACGAATTATGGGAACAACGGAACACGAAGAACCCCGGTTCTTCTTCATACTGAACAAGGGTGCGAAGTCCGGCGGCGAAATCACCCATGCCGTCCTAAACGGTAGTATCGTTTCGAAGCCGGCAGGCTGGGACGCCTTTCATGGGCTTGCACTGGCGAGAGAGAAACTAAGCAGCGAGGAAATACAACAGCAGATGAAAGAACTTGGTGTAGAAATGGAAATCGTTCCTCTGATTTGACAAGATTACCCGGAGTGTTTCAGCCGGGTAATCTTGTTACTTATCCTTGATTTTCCCTTTAAGGGCGTTTATAATCCACCCTTTCGGATTGTTCTTTTCTCGTGATTTTCCGTTTAGGAGAGCCAGTTCTCCGATAAGGTCGGTTATCTTTTCTTGTGCCGTTATGAATGTCTCTTTGTTCCGGTTTATCTCTTCCGATGTGAAGCCGCAGGAATAACGGAGGTACTCGTACACATGGCTGTCTATCTGATATCGTGCTGTAACCTTTGCTTGCAATTCTTTCCCTTCCAGTTCTTCATCTCTGAACTGTGGTTGATAGACCGGGTAGAACCTAAACCCGGTCACCTTGCTACGTTTGTTGTTTGGGTTTTCACGCACTTTCACGTAGTTGAAAGTGTATGGGCAGCTCTCATCAAGCGCAGCCTTTGCTGGTTTCAAAACTCTTTCCTCAAAATGATCTATTCTGTCTTTTCCGTTCTTGTCCTTGTATTTGTCCGCAGGTATGCCAAGACGGTCTTTCAAGTTTTCAAGGGATATATCCAAAGGGTACACCTGCCCACTCATTAACATGTAAAACCTAAGGGAATACCCAGTAGGTAGCGCAAGAGCCTTGTTTAACTCAAATTCTCTGTACCCCTTGGCGAACTTGGTAAACACATCCCAAAGGTCGTTAGACACACGAAAGGTTATAATGCCAGTGCGTTTTTTATATTTTGGGTTAGATATAAATCCGCACTTCCACCATTCCTCGTCATCTTCGTAAGTAAAAAAACGTCCTGCCAAAGAATCGAGTGCGGCTATGATTTCATTGTAATCACGTCCGGAAAAAATAACGTCAGATACATGCATTTGTGCATCAACATCCCAAAGTCCATGCTCAAACTTGCGTTTCGTGCCTGCATAATCTTTCAGTTTTACTCCCTTTAGTTCAGCTTGGCACGCTTCCAGTATGCGAAGAACTATTCTTTGTTCGTGTATGGACATGTCTTGCTGTTTTGACCATGTATATACCCATGAAACAACAACATCTTTATTCTTGGTAATAGGTAGTTTCTTTTTCATAAACGATTGATTTGCTGCAAATATACACAATCCCCACATTAAAACAAAAAAAGAGGGGTAAAACTCCCAAAGTGTGGGGACTAATTTACTTTTAAACTCCCAAAGTGTGGGGACTAAACTCCCAAAGTGTGGGGAAACACATGTTCTAATCCCTTTATTTATGGGCGTTTGCGAAGAAGTGATAGAGCATATTACAGACGATGCTTATAACAGACAAGGGGAATTTATAGAGCTAAGTGGTTGATTTACTGTCGGAAAAAGAAAAACGATAGGGAAAAAGAGCAAAGCAAAACCAACCAACGGGCGGTAGGATTGGAAACGGGTTTTTATGGCGTGTACACGTTTGTGTACAAAATGTTTGTATTTTATTGAAATATAGCTATCTTTGTGCTGAATTTAAAAGCAAACAGATATGGAAGCATTATCAGTAAGAGAATACCGTAACAACCTCGCAGCGTCTTTCACCAAAGCTGACAATGGCGAGCAGGTACTAATTCGCAGGAAAAACGAGATTTACGCTTTGGTAAAAGTTGGTCGTGAAGATTTGATGATAACCCCGGAGCTGCAAGCAAGGATTGACAAGGCAAGGGAAGAAATCAAATCCGGAAAGTGTGTTACCCTCAAAAGCAGTGAGGATATTGACGCTTATTTCGATAGTCTATGATGTACACAATTAGGGTTTCCGACGGGGTGGATAAGGTGATTGCCAAATGGAAGAAATCAAACCCCAATTTGTTCAAGAAGTATAAGAAAATCTACAAAGAATTGTTAGAGCACCCTAAGACTGGGCTTGGGCATCCCGAAGCGTTAAGGGGCGGTGGGGATATTACATGGTCTCGACACATTACCGCCCATGACCGGATAATCTATGACATTTACGAGGAAGTGGTAGAGGTCTACATCTTGGAGGTAGAGGGGCATTACAACGATAAATGATAAAACTGTTATGGTCGAATATTGTGTTTACTGGTTAGAGAACGGCGAGCCTATGCACGAGGTGTTCTCTTCTCTTGCCGCCGCCGAGATGTACTCATGTGCGATAAGAGGGAAAGAAAACATTGAATGGGTGGAGGTGTCCGAAGAAGAAACCATTGATTTGGACGAACTGGAAGACATGTTCCCGGATGACTTCTGCGGCGTGTAATCCCCTTGGGTAGAAATGGGGTAGAATTTGTTAGGCTGTGGGGGATTTTCTAACACGCCGGGGCTTTTTGCTGGGCGGTTGGCGTGGATGTATTCCCATGCGGCATGTGTATATATAGCAAGAAGTGTCCTTGTCGGACAATTCTTGCTTTTCTCGCTTTGCTCAAAAAGATTTTAAGATTACCTTTGTGGCATGGAACTAAGACGGAACGAAAAGATTACATTCCGGTGTACCGAACTTGAAAAGGACGCACTTGCGGAGCAGGCAGCCCGGTGCAGTCTAAGCGTATCGGAATACTGCCGGAGTTTGTCCCTTGGGGGGCGCCCAAGGGAGAGGTACACCGAGGAGGAACGGCAGCTTCTCCGGGACATAGCCCAGTTGAAAGGGACGCTCCAACGGCTGAACAACTACTTCGGTGGTCGCCAGTACCGGGAAGTGTTCGAGGAGAACCGGGCACTAATTACAGAGCTCAAAAAAATACTCTCACGATGATAGGGAAAGGGAAAAGCATATCACATGGTGTGGCGGCATTGGAGTACGACCTCGCCAAAGAGATAAACGGGCAGGCAGTAGCCACCGAGATAGCCCGGCATGAACTTTATGGGTGTACTGGTGCGGAAATGGTGCAGGAAATGAAACCGTATCACATTGATTTTCCGAACGTAAAAAACAACTGCCTACGTTTCGAGGTCAGCCCCTCGATAGAGGAAAGCGCCACCTTTACGGATGCGGACTGGGCGGAACTTGGTAACGACTTCATGCAGCGCATGGGGTTGGCGAACCACCAGTACATCATCATCCGGCACAGCGGTACGGAGAGCAAGAAAGAGCAAGCCCACCTGCACATACTGGCAAACCGGGTTTCCCTTTCCGGGGAACTGTACCGGGACAACTGGATAGGGAAAAAGGCAACGGAAGCCGCCAATGCCATAGCCAAGGAACGGAACTTTGTACAGTCGCAGGACATTGGCAAAGTCAACAAAGCGGAAATCAAGGAAGCCATGGACGGCGTATTGAAGAAGATGCAGGGCTTTGACTTTACCAAATTCAAGGAAGAACTTGGTAAGAGAGGTTTTAAAGTCCGGGAAGCCAGGGCAAGCACCGGGAAACTTAACGGCTACTATGTCACAGCCCGAAGCGGTACGGAGTATAAGGCAAGCGAGATAGGGAAAGGCTACACTCTCGCCCATATCGAGCGGACACAAAGCAAACTGAAGTGCAACTCAATGAACATATCTCATGGAAACAAACTCACACCCGGAAGCGGCAGCTTCCAACGTTAAGCAGGGACAGTACAGCCCCCGGAAAAGAAAAGATACAACGCCAAGGGTAAACCCGCAGCTTGCGGTAGAACTGGTGTATCAAGAACTAAAGCGTGTTGAAGTCTATACGAAGCGCATAGAGGACGCAACAGCCCGAAAGGTACAAATAGACGGGAAAAGCCTTGAAAGTGCCGAAAATCGCCTAAAAAACGTGTTGGCGGACTTTGAACGGCAGGGGTACAGAATGAAAAACGGCGGTTATGTGGACAAACGAATTTCGTTCTACTCAATCCTTTGTGCTGTTATCTCCCTATTGTTCGCTTGTTTCATGTGCTATCTTTGGACGGATGCAGCCAAAGACCGGGACAACTACAAGCAGTATTATGAATACTACCAAGAGCAGGCAAGGGAACAAAAGGGGAATAAATAAACATCTAACTTTACGAATTATGGGAACAACGGAACACGAAGAACCCCGGTTCTTCTTCATACTGAACAAGGGTGCGAAGTCCGGCGGCGAAATCACCCATGCCGTCCTAAACGGTAGTATCGTTTCGAAGCCGGCAGGCTGGGACGCCTTTCATGGGCTTGCACTGGCGAGAGAGAAACTAAGCAGCGAGGAAATACAACAGCAGATGAAAGAACTTGGTGTAGAAATGGAAATCGTTCCTCTGATTTGACAAGATTACCCGGAGTGTTTCAGCCGGGTAATCTTGTTACTTATCCTTGATTTTCCCTTTAAGGGCGTTTATAATCCACCCTTTCGGATTGTTCTTTTCTCGTGATTTTCCGTTTAGGAGAGCCAGTTCTCCGATAAGGTCGGTTATCTTTTCTTGTGCCGTTATGAATGTCTCTTTGTTCCGGTTTATCTCTTCCGATGTGAAGCCGCAGGAATAACGGAGGTACTCGTACACATGGCTGTCTATCTGATATCGTGCTGTAACCTTTGCTTGCAATTCTTTCCCTTCCAGTTCTTCATCTCTGAACTGTGGTTGATAGACCGGGTAGAACCTAAACCCGGTCACCTTGCTACGTTTGTTGTTTGGGTTTTCACGCACTTTCACGTAGTTGAAAGTGTATGGGCAGCTCTCATCAAGCGCAGCCTTTGCTGGTTTCAAAACTCTTTCCTCAAAATGATCTATTCTGTCTTTTCCGTTCTTGTCCTTGTATTTGTCCGCAGGTATGCCAAGACGGTCTTTCAAGTTTTCAAGGGATATATCCAAAGGGTACACCTGCCCACTCATTAACATGTAAAACCTAAGGGAATACCCAGTAGGTAGCGCAAGAGCCTTGTTTAACTCAAATTCTCTGTACCCCTTGGCGAACTTGGTAAACACATCCCAAAGGTCGTTAGACACACGAAAGGTTATAATGCCAGTGCGTTTTTTATATTTTGGGTTAGATATAAATCCGCACTTCCACCATTCCTCGTCATCTTCGTAAGTAAAAAAACGTCCTGCCAAAGAATCGAGTGCGGCTATGATTTCATTGTAATCACGTCCGGAAAAAATAACGTCAGATACATGCATTTGTGCATCAACATCCCAAAGTCCATGCTCAAACTTGCGTTTCGTGCCTGCATAATCTTTCAGTTTTACTCCCTTTAGTTCAGCTTGGCACGCTTCCAGTATGCGAAGAACTATTCTTTGTTCGTGTATGGACATGTCTTGCTGTTTTGACCATGTATATACCCATGAAACAACAACATCTTTATTCTTGGTAATAGGTAGTTTCTTTTTCATAAACGATTGATTTGCTGCAAATATACACAATCCCCACATTAAAACAAAAAAAGAGGGGTAAAACTCCCAAAGTGTGGGGACTAATTTACTTTTAAACTCCCAAAGTGTGGGGACTAAACTCCCAAAGTGTGGGGAAACACATGTTCTAATCCCTTTATTTATGGGCGTTTGCGAAGAAGTGATAGAGCATATTACAGACGATGCTTATAACAGACAAGGGGAATTTATAGAGCTAAGTGGTTGATTTACTGTCGGAAAAAGAAAAACGATAGGGAAAAAGAGCAAAGCAAAACCAACCAACGGGCGGTAGGATTGGAAACGGGTTTTTATGGCGTGTACACGTTTGTGTACAAAATGTTTGTATTTTATTGAAATATAGCTATCTTTGTGCTGAATTTAAAAGCAAACAGATATGGAAGCATTATCAGTAAGAGAATACCGTAACAACCTCGCAGCGTCTTTCACCAAAGCTGACAATGGCGAGCAGGTACTAATTCGCAGGAAAAACGAGATTTACGCTTTGGTAAAAGTTGGTCGTGAAGATTTGATGATAACCCCGGAGCTGCAAGCAAGGATTGACAAGGCAAGGGAAGAAATCAAATCCGGAAAGTGTGTTACCCTCAAAAGCAGTGAGGATATTGACGCTTATTTCGATAGTCTATGATGTACACAATTAGGGTTTCCGACGGGGTGGATAAGGTGATTGCCAAATGGAAGAAATCAAACCCCAATTTGTTCAAGAAGTATAAGAAAATCTACAAAGAATTGTTAGAGCACCCTAAGACTGGGCTTGGGCATCCCGAAGCGTTAAGGGGCGGTGGGGATATTACATGGTCTCGACACATTACCGCCCATGACCGGATAATCTATGACATTTACGAGGAAGTGGTAGAGGTCTACATCTTGGAGGTAGAGGGGCATTACAACGATAAATGATAAAACTGTTATGGTCGAATATTGTGTTTACTGGTTAGAGAACGGCGAGCCTATGCACGAGGTGTTCTCTTCTCTTGCCGCCGCCGAGATGTACTCATGTGCGATAAGAGGGAAAGAAAACATTGAATGGGTGGAGGTGTCCGAAGAAGAAACCATTGATTTGGACGAACTGGAAGACATGTTCCCGGATGACTTCTGCGGCGTGTAATCCCCTTGGGTAGAAATGGGGTAGAATTTGTTAGGCTGTGGGGGATTTTCTAACACGCCGGGGCTTTTTGCTGGGCGGTTGGCGTGGATGTATTCCCATGCGGCATGTGTATATATAGCAAGAAGTGTCCTTGTCGGACAATTCTTGCTTTTCTCGCTTTGCTCAAAAAGATTTTAAGATTACCTTTGTGGCATGGAACTAAGACGGAACGAAAAGATTACATTCCGGTGTACCGAACTTGAAAAGGACGCACTTGCGGAGCAGGCAGCCCGGTGCAGTCTAAGCGTATCGGAATACTGCCGGAGTTTGTCCCTTGGGGGGCGCCCAAGGGAGAGGTACACCGAGGAGGAACGGCAGCTTCTCCGGGACATAGCCCAGTTGAAAGGGACGCTCCAACGGCTGAACAACTACTTCGGTGGTCGCCAGTACCGGGAAGTGTTCGAGGAGAACCGGGCACTAATTACAGAGCTCAAAAAAATACTCTCACGATGATAGGGAAAGGGAAAAGCATATCACATGGTGTGGCGGCATTGGAGTACGACCTCGCCAAAGAGATAAACGGGCAGGCAGTAGCCACCGAGATAGCCCGGCATGAACTTTATGGGTGTACTGGTGCGGAAATGGTGCAGGAAATGAAACCGTATCACATTGATTTTCCGAACGTAAAAAACAACTGCCTACGTTTCGAGGTCAGCCCCTCGATAGAGGAAAGCGCCACCTTTACGGATGCGGACTGGGCGGAACTTGGTAACGACTTCATGCAGCGCATGGGGTTGGCGAACCACCAGTACATCATCATCCGGCACAGCGGTACGGAGAGCAAGAAAGAGCAAGCCCACCTGCACATACTGGCAAACCGGGTTTCCCTTTCCGGGGAACTGTACCGGGACAACTGGATAGGGAAAAAGGCAACGGAAGCCGCCAATGCCATAGCCAAGGAACGGAACTTTGTACAGTCGCAGGACATTGGCAAAGTCAACAAAGCGGAAATCAAGGAAGCCATGGACGGCGTATTGAAGAAGATGCAGGGCTTTGACTTTACCAAATTCAAGGAAGAACTTGGTAAGAGAGGTTTTAAAGTCCGGGAAGCCAGGGCAAGCACCGGGAAACTTAACGGCTACTATGTCACAGCCCGAAGCGGTACGGAGTATAAGGCAAGCGAGATAGGGAAAGGCTACACTCTCGCCCATATCGAGCGGACACAAAGCAAACTGAAGTGCAACTCAATGAACATATCTCATGGAAACAAACTCACACCCGGAAGCGGCAGCTTCCAACGTTAAGCAGGGACAGTACAGCCCCCGGAAAAGAAAAGATACAACGCCAAGGGTAAACCCGCAGCTTGCGGTAGAACTGGTGTATCAAGAACTAAAGCGTGTTGAAGTCTATACGAAGCGCATAGAGGACGCAACAGCCCGAAAGGTACAAATAGACGGGAAAAGCCTTGAAAGTGCCGAAAATCGCCTAAAAAACGTGTTGGCGGACTTTGAACGGCAGGGGTACAGAATGAAAAACGGCGGTTATGTGGACAAACGAATTTCGTTCTACTCAATCCTTTGTGCTGTTATCTCCCTATTGTTCGCTTGTTTCATGTGCTATCTTTGGACGGATGCAGCCAAAGACCGGGACAACTACAAGCAGTATTATGAATACTACCAAGAGCAGGCAAGGGAACAAAAGGGGAATAAATAAACATCTAACTTTACGAATTATGGGAACAACGGAACACGAAGAACCCCGGTTCTTCTTCATACTGAACAAGGGTGCGAAGTCCGGCGGCGAAATCACCCATGCCGTCCTAAACGGTAGTATCGTTTCGAAGCCGGCAGGCTGGGACGCCTTTCATGGGCTTGCACTGGCGAGAGAGAAACTAAGCAGCGAGGAAATACAACAGCAGATGAAAGAACTTGGTGTAGAAATGGAAATCGTTCCTCTGATTTGACAAGATTACCCGGAGTGTTTCAGCCGGGTAATCTTGTTACTTATCCTTGATTTTCCCTTTAAGGGCGTTTATAATCCACCCTTTCGGATTGTTCTTTTCTCGTGATTTTCCGTTTAGGAGAGCCAGTTCTCCGATAAGGTCGGTTATCTTTTCTTGTGCCGTTATGAATGTCTCTTTGTTCCGGTTTATCTCTTCCGATGTGAAGCCGCAGGAATAACGGAGGTACTCGTACACATGGCTGTCTATCTGATATCGTGCTGTAACCTTTGCTTGCAATTCTTTCCCTTCCAGTTCTTCATCTCTGAACTGTGGTTGATAGACCGGGTAGAACCTAAACCCGGTCACCTTGCTACGTTTGTTGTTTGGGTTTTCACGCACTTTCACGTAGTTGAAAGTGTATGGGCAGCTCTCATCAAGCGCAGCCTTTGCTGGTTTCAAAACTCTTTCCTCAAAATGATCTATTCTGTCTTTTCCGTTCTTGTCCTTGTATTTGTCCGCAGGTATGCCAAGACGGTCTTTCAAGTTTTCAAGGGATATATCCAAAGGGTACACCTGCCCACTCATTAACATGTAAAACCTAAGGGAATACCCAGTAGGTAGCGCAAGAGCCTTGTTTAACTCAAATTCTCTGTACCCCTTGGCGAACTTGGTAAACACATCCCAAAGGTCGTTAGACACACGAAAGGTTATAATGCCAGTGCGTTTTTTATATTTTGGGTTAGATATAAATCCGCACTTCCACCATTCCTCGTCATCTTCGTAAGTAAAAAAACGTCCTGCCAAAGAATCGAGTGCGGCTATGATTTCATTGTAATCACGTCCGGAAAAAATAACGTCAGATACATGCATTTGTGCATCAACATCCCAAAGTCCATGCTCAAACTTGCGTTTCGTGCCTGCATAATCTTTCAGTTTTACTCCCTTTAGTTCAGCTTGGCACGCTTCCAGTATGCGAAGAACTATTCTTTGTTCGTGTATGGACATGTCTTGCTGTTTTGACCATGTATATACCCATGAAACAACAACATCTTTATTCTTGGTAATAGGTAGTTTCTTTTTCATAAACGATTGATTTGCTGCAAATATACACAATCCCCACATTAAAACAAAAAAAGAGGGGTAAAACTCCCAAAGTGTGGGGACTAATTTACTTTTAAACTCCCAAAGTGTGGGGACTAAACTCCCAAAGTGTGGGGAAACACATGTTCTAATCCCTTTATTTATGGGCGTTTGCGAAGAAGTGATAGAGCATATTACAGACGATGCTTATAACAGACAAGGGGAATTTATAGAGCTAAGTGGTTGATTTACTGTCGGAAAAAGAAAAACGATAGGGAAAAAGAGCAAAGCAAAACCAACCAACGGGCGGTAGGATTGGAAACGGGTTTTTATGGCGTGTACACGTTTGTGTACAAAATGTTTGTATTTTATTGAAATATAGCTATCTTTGTGCTGAATTTAAAAGCAAACAGATATGGAAGCATTATCAGTAAGAGAATACCGTAACAACCTCGCAGCGTCTTTCACCAAAGCTGACAATGGCGAGCAGGTACTAATTCGCAGGAAAAACGAGATTTACGCTTTGGTAAAAGTTGGTCGTGAAGATTTGATGATAACCCCGGAGCTGCAAGCAAGGATTGACAAGGCAAGGGAAGAAATCAAATCCGGAAAGTGTGTTACCCTCAAAAGCAGTGAGGATATTGACGCTTATTTCGATAGTCTATGATGTACACAATTAGGGTTTCCGACGGGGTGGATAAGGTGATTGCCAAATGGAAGAAATCAAACCCCAATTTGTTCAAGAAGTATAAGAAAATCTACAAAGAATTGTTAGAGCACCCTAAGACTGGGCTTGGGCATCCCGAAGCGTTAAGGGGCGGTGGGGATATTACATGGTCTCGACACATTACCGCCCATGACCGGATAATCTATGACATTTACGAGGAAGTGGTAGAGGTCTACATCTTGGAGGTAGAGGGGCATTACAACGATAAATGATAAAACTGTTATGGTCGAATATTGTGTTTACTGGTTAGAGAACGGCGAGCCTATGCACGAGGTGTTCTCTTCTCTTGCCGCCGCCGAGATGTACTCATGTGCGATAAGAGGGAAAGAAAACATTGAATGGGTGGAGGTGTCCGAAGAAGAAACCATTGATTTGGACGAACTGGAAGACATGTTCCCGGATGACTTCTGCGGCGTGTAATCCCCTTGGGTAGAAATGGGGTAGAATTTGTTAGGCTGTGGGGGATTTTCTAACACGCCGGGGCTTTTTGCTGGGCGGTTGGCGTGGATGTATTCCCATGCGGCATGTGTATATATAGCAAGAAGTGTCCTTGTCGGACAATTCTTGCTTTTCTCGCTTTGCTCAAAAAGATTTTAAGATTACCTTTGTGGCATGGAACTAAGACGGAACGAAAAGATTACATTCCGGTGTACCGAACTTGAAAAGGACGCACTTGCGGAGCAGGCAGCCCGGTGCAGTCTAAGCGTATCGGAATACTGCCGGAGTTTGTCCCTTGGGGGGCGCCCAAGGGAGAGGTACACCGAGGAGGAACGGCAGCTTCTCCGGGACATAGCCCAGTTGAAAGGGACGCTCCAACGGCTGAACAACTACTTCGGTGGTCGCCAGTACCGGGAAGTGTTCGAGGAGAACCGGGCACTAATTACAGAGCTCAAAAAAATACTCTCACGATGATAGGGAAAGGGAAAAGCATATCACATGGTGTGGCGGCATTGGAGTACGACCTCGCCAAAGAGATAAACGGGCAGGCAGTAGCCACCGAGATAGCCCGGCATGAACTTTATGGGTGTACTGGTGCGGAAATGGTGCAGGAAATGAAACCGTATCACATTGATTTTCCGAACGTAAAAAACAACTGCCTACGTTTCGAGGTCAGCCCCTCGATAGAGGAAAGCGCCACCTTTACGGATGCGGACTGGGCGGAACTTGGTAACGACTTCATGCAGCGCATGGGGTTGGCGAACCACCAGTACATCATCATCCGGCACAGCGGTACGGAGAGCAAGAAAGAGCAAGCCCACCTGCACATACTGGCAAACCGGGTTTCCCTTTCCGGGGAACTGTACCGGGACAACTGGATAGGGAAAAAGGCAACGGAAGCCGCCAATGCCATAGCCAAGGAACGGAACTTTGTACAGTCGCAGGACATTGGCAAAGTCAACAAAGCGGAAATCAAGGAAGCCATGGACGGCGTATTGAAGAAGATGCAGGGCTTTGACTTTACCAAATTCAAGGAAGAACTTGGTAAGAGAGGTTTTAAAGTCCGGGAAGCCAGGGCAAGCACCGGGAAACTTAACGGCTACTATGTCACAGCCCGAAGCGGTACGGAGTATAAGGCAAGCGAGATAGGGAAAGGCTACACTCTCGCCCATATCGAGCGGACACAAAGCAAACTGAAGTGCAACTCAATGAACATATCTCATGGAAACAAACTCACACCCGGAAGCGGCAGCTTCCAACGTTAAGCAGGGACAGTACAGCCCCCGGAAAAGAAAAGATACAACGCCAAGGGTAAACCCGCAGCTTGCGGTAGAACTGGTGTATCAAGAACTAAAGCGTGTTGAAGTCTATACGAAGCGCATAGAGGACGCAACAGCCCGAAAGGTACAAATAGACGGGAAAAGCCTTGAAAGTGCCGAAAATCGCCTAAAAAACGTGTTGGCGGACTTTGAACGGCAGGGGTACAGAATGAAAAACGGCGGTTATGTGGACAAACGAATTTCGTTCTACTCAATCCTTTGTGCTGTTATCTCCCTATTGTTCGCTTGTTTCATGTGCTATCTTTGGACGGATGCAGCCAAAGACCGGGACAACTACAAGCAGTATTATGAATACTACCAAGAGCAGGCAAGGGAACAAAAGGGGAATAAATAAACATCTAACTTTACGAATTATGGGAACAACGGAACACGAAGAACCCCGGTTCTTCTTCATACTGAACAAGGGTGCGAAGTCCGGCGGCGAAATCACCCATGCCGTCCTAAACGGTAGTATCGTTTCGAAGCCGGCAGGCTGGGACGCCTTTCATGGGCTTGCACTGGCGAGAGAGAAACTAAGCAGCGAGGAAATACAACAGCAGATGAAAGAACTTGGTGTAGAAATGGAAATCGTTCCTCTGATTTGACAAGATTACCCGGAGTGTTTCAGCCGGGTAATCTTGTTACTTATCCTTGATTTTCCCTTTAAGGGCGTTTATAATCCACCCTTTCGGATTGTTCTTTTCTCGTGATTTTCCGTTTAGGAGAGCCAGTTCTCCGATAAGGTCGGTTATCTTTTCTTGTGCCGTTATGAATGTCTCTTTGTTCCGGTTTATCTCTTCCGATGTGAAGCCGCAGGAATAACGGAGGTACTCGTACACATGGCTGTCTATCTGATATCGTGCTGTAACCTTTGCTTGCAATTCTTTCCCTTCCAGTTCTTCATCTCTGAACTGTGGTTGATAGACCGGGTAGAACCTAAACCCGGTCACCTTGCTACGTTTGTTGTTTGGGTTTTCACGCACTTTCACGTAGTTGAAAGTGTATGGGCAGCTCTCATCAAGCGCAGCCTTTGCTGGTTTCAAAACTCTTTCCTCAAAATGATCTATTCTGTCTTTTCCGTTCTTGTCCTTGTATTTGTCCGCAGGTATGCCAAGACGGTCTTTCAAGTTTTCAAGGGATATATCCAAAGGGTACACCTGCCCACTCATTAACATGTAAAACCTAAGGGAATACCCAGTAGGTAGCGCAAGAGCCTTGTTTAACTCAAATTCTCTGTACCCCTTGGCGAACTTGGTAAACACATCCCAAAGGTCGTTAGACACACGAAAGGTTATAATGCCAGTGCGTTTTTTATATTTTGGGTTAGATATAAATCCGCACTTCCACCATTCCTCGTCATCTTCGTAAGTAAAAAAACGTCCTGCCAAAGAATCGAGTGCGGCTATGATTTCATTGTAATCACGTCCGGAAAAAATAACGTCAGATACATGCATTTGTGCATCAACATCCCAAAGTCCATGCTCAAACTTGCGTTTCGTGCCTGCATAATCTTTCAGTTTTACTCCCTTTAGTTCAGCTTGGCACGCTTCCAGTATGCGAAGAACTATTCTTTGTTCGTGTATGGACATGTCTTGCTGTTTTGACCATGTATATACCCATGAAACAACAACATCTTTATTCTTGGTAATAGGTAGTTTCTTTTTCATAAACGATTGATTTGCTGCAAATATACACAATCCCCACATTAAAACAAAAAAAGAGGGGTAAAACTCCCAAAGTGTGGGGACTAATTTACTTTTAAACTCCCAAAGTGTGGGGACTAAACTCCCAAAGTGTGGGGAAACACATGTTCTAATCCCTTTATTTATGGGCGTTTGCGAAGAAGTGATAGAGCATATTACAGACGATGCTTATAACAGACAAGGGGAATTTATAGAGCTAAGTGGTTGATTTACTGTCGGAAAAAGAAAAACGATAGGGAAAAAGAGCAAAGCAAAACCAACCAACGGGCGGTAGGATTGGAAACGGGTTTTTATGGCGTGTACACGTTTGTGTACAAAATGTTTGTATTTTATTGAAATATAGCTATCTTTGTGCTGAATTTAAAAGCAAACAGATATGGAAGCATTATCAGTAAGAGAATACCGTAACAACCTCGCAGCGTCTTTCACCAAAGCTGACAATGGCGAGCAGGTACTAATTCGCAGGAAAAACGAGATTTACGCTTTGGTAAAAGTTGGTCGTGAAGATTTGATGATAACCCCGGAGCTGCAAGCAAGGATTGACAAGGCAAGGGAAGAAATCAAATCCGGAAAGTGTGTTACCCTCAAAAGCAGTGAGGATATTGACGCTTATTTCGATAGTCTATGATGTACACAATTAGGGTTTCCGACGGGGTGGATAAGGTGATTGCCAAATGGAAGAAATCAAACCCCAATTTGTTCAAGAAGTATAAGAAAATCTACAAAGAATTGTTAGAGCACCCTAAGACTGGGCTTGGGCATCCCGAAGCGTTAAGGGGCGGTGGGGATATTACATGGTCTCGACACATTACCGCCCATGACCGGATAATCTATGACATTTACGAGGAAGTGGTAGAGGTCTACATCTTGGAGGTAGAGGGGCATTACAACGATAAATGATAAAACTGTTATGGTCGAATATTGTGTTTACTGGTTAGAGAACGGCGAGCCTATGCACGAGGTGTTCTCTTCTCTTGCCGCCGCCGAGATGTACTCATGTGCGATAAGAGGGAAAGAAAACATTGAATGGGTGGAGGTGTCCGAAGAAGAAACCATTGATTTGGACGAACTGGAAGACATGTTCCCGGATGACTTCTGCGGCGTGTAATCCCCTTGGGTAGAAATGGGGTAGAATTTGTTAGGCTGTGGGGGATTTTCTAACACGCCGGGGCTTTTTGCTGGGCGGTTGGCGTGGATGTATTCCCATGCGGCATGTGTATATATAGCAAGAAGTGTCCTTGTCGGACAATTCTTGCTTTTCTCGCTTTGCTCAAAAAGATTTTAAGATTACCTTTGTGGCATGGAACTAAGACGGAACGAAAAGATTACATTCCGGTGTACCGAACTTGAAAAGGACGCACTTGCGGAGCAGGCAGCCCGGTGCAGTCTAAGCGTATCGGAATACTGCCGGAGTTTGTCCCTTGGGGGGCGCCCAAGGGAGAGGTACACCGAGGAGGAACGGCAGCTTCTCCGGGACATAGCCCAGTTGAAAGGGACGCTCCAACGGCTGAACAACTACTTCGGTGGTCGCCAGTACCGGGAAGTGTTCGAGGAGAACCGGGCACTAATTACAGAGCTCAAAAAAATACTCTCACGATGATAGGGAAAGGGAAAAGCATATCACATGGTGTGGCGGCATTGGAGTACGACCTCGCCAAAGAGATAAACGGGCAGGCAGTAGCCACCGAGATAGCCCGGCATGAACTTTATGGGTGTACTGGTGCGGAAATGGTGCAGGAAATGAAACCGTATCACATTGATTTTCCGAACGTAAAAAACAACTGCCTACGTTTCGAGGTCAGCCCCTCGATAGAGGAAAGCGCCACCTTTACGGATGCGGACTGGGCGGAACTTGGTAACGACTTCATGCAGCGCATGGGGTTGGCGAACCACCAGTACATCATCATCCGGCACAGCGGTACGGAGAGCAAGAAAGAGCAAGCCCACCTGCACATACTGGCAAACCGGGTTTCCCTTTCCGGGGAACTGTACCGGGACAACTGGATAGGGAAAAAGGCAACGGAAGCCGCCAATGCCATAGCCAAGGAACGGAACTTTGTACAGTCGCAGGACATTGGCAAAGTCAACAAAGCGGAAATCAAGGAAGCCATGGACGGCGTATTGAAGAAGATGCAGGGCTTTGACTTTACCAAATTCAAGGAAGAACTTGGTAAGAGAGGTTTTAAAGTCCGGGAAGCCAGGGCAAGCACCGGGAAACTTAACGGCTACTATGTCACAGCCCGAAGCGGTACGGAGTATAAGGCAAGCGAGATAGGGAAAGGCTACACTCTCGCCCATATCGAGCGGACACAAAGCAAACTGAAGTGCAACTCAATGAACATATCTCATGGAAACAAACTCACACCCGGAAGCGGCAGCTTCCAACGTTAAGCAGGGACAGTACAGCCCCCGGAAAAGAAAAGATACAACGCCAAGGGTAAACCCGCAGCTTGCGGTAGAACTGGTGTATCAAGAACTAAAGCGTGTTGAAGTCTATACGAAGCGCATAGAGGACGCAACAGCCCGAAAGGTACAAATAGACGGGAAAAGCCTTGAAAGTGCCGAAAATCGCCTAAAAAACGTGTTGGCGGACTTTGAACGGCAGGGGTACAGAATGAAAAACGGCGGTTATGTGGACAAACGAATTTCGTTCTACTCAATCCTTTGTGCTGTTATCTCCCTATTGTTCGCTTGTTTCATGTGCTATCTTTGGACGGATGCAGCCAAAGACCGGGACAACTACAAGCAGTATTATGAATACTACCAAGAGCAGGCAAGGGAACAAAAGGGGAATAAATAAACATCTAACTTTACGAATTATGGGAACAACGGAACACGAAGAACCCCGGTTCTTCTTCATACTGAACAAGGGTGCGAAGTCCGGCGGCGAAATCACCCATGCCGTCCTAAACGGTAGTATCGTTTCGAAGCCGGCAGGCTGGGACGCCTTTCATGGGCTTGCACTGGCGAGAGAGAAACTAAGCAGCGAGGAAATACAACAGCAGATGAAAGAACTTGGTGTAGAAATGGAAATCGTTCCTCTGATTTGACAAGATTACCCGGAGTGTTTCAGCCGGGTAATCTTGTTACTTATCCTTGATTTTCCCTTTAAGGGCGTTTATAATCCACCCTTTCGGATTGTTCTTTTCTCGTGATTTTCCGTTTAGGAGAGCCAGTTCTCCGATAAGGTCGGTTATCTTTTCTTGTGCCGTTATGAATGTCTCTTTGTTCCGGTTTATCTCTTCCGATGTGAAGCCGCAGGAATAACGGAGGTACTCGTACACATGGCTGTCTATCTGATATCGTGCTGTAACCTTTGCTTGCAATTCTTTCCCTTCCAGTTCTTCATCTCTGAACTGTGGTTGATAGACCGGGTAGAACCTAAACCCGGTCACCTTGCTACGTTTGTTGTTTGGGTTTTCACGCACTTTCACGTAGTTGAAAGTGTATGGGCAGCTCTCATCAAGCGCAGCCTTTGCTGGTTTCAAAACTCTTTCCTCAAAATGATCTATTCTGTCTTTTCCGTTCTTGTCCTTGTATTTGTCCGCAGGTATGCCAAGACGGTCTTTCAAGTTTTCAAGGGATATATCCAAAGGGTACACCTGCCCACTCATTAACATGTAAAACCTAAGGGAATACCCAGTAGGTAGCGCAAGAGCCTTGTTTAACTCAAATTCTCTGTACCCCTTGGCGAACTTGGTAAACACATCCCAAAGGTCGTTAGACACACGAAAGGTTATAATGCCAGTGCGTTTTTTATATTTTGGGTTAGATATAAATCCGCACTTCCACCATTCCTCGTCATCTTCGTAAGTAAAAAAACGTCCTGCCAAAGAATCGAGTGCGGCTATGATTTCATTGTAATCACGTCCGGAAAAAATAACGTCAGATACATGCATTTGTGCATCAACATCCCAAAGTCCATGCTCAAACTTGCGTTTCGTGCCTGCATAATCTTTCAGTTTTACTCCCTTTAGTTCAGCTTGGCACGCTTCCAGTATGCGAAGAACTATTCTTTGTTCGTGTATGGACATGTCTTGCTGTTTTGACCATGTATATACCCATGAAACAACAACATCTTTATTCTTGGTAATAGGTAGTTTCTTTTTCATAAACGATTGATTTGCTGCAAATATACACAATCCCCACATTAAAACAAAAAAAGAGGGGTAAAACTCCCAAAGTGTGGGGACTAATTTACTTTTAAACTCCCAAAGTGTGGGGACTAAACTCCCAAAGTGTGGGGAAACACATGTTCTAATCCCTTTATTTATGGGCGTTTGCGAAGAAGTGATAGAGCATATTACAGACGATGCTTATAACAGACAAGGGGAATTTATAGAGCTAAGTGGTTGATTTACTGTCGGAAAAAGAAAAACGATAGGGAAAAAGAGCAAAGCAAAACCAACCAACGGGCGGTAGGATTGGAAACGGGTTTTTATGGCGTGTACACGTTTGTGTACAAAATGTTTGTATTTTATTGAAATATAGCTATCTTTGTGCTGAATTTAAAAGCAAACAGATATGGAAGCATTATCAGTAAGAGAATACCGTAACAACCTCGCAGCGTCTTTCACCAAAGCTGACAATGGCGAGCAGGTACTAATTCGCAGGAAAAACGAGATTTACGCTTTGGTAAAAGTTGGTCGTGAAGATTTGATGATAACCCCGGAGCTGCAAGCAAGGATTGACAAGGCAAGGGAAGAAATCAAATCCGGAAAGTGTGTTACCCTCAAAAGCAGTGAGGATATTGACGCTTATTTCGATAGTCTATGATGTACACAATTAGGGTTTCCGACGGGGTGGATAAGGTGATTGCCAAATGGAAGAAATCAAACCCCAATTTGTTCAAGAAGTATAAGAAAATCTACAAAGAATTGTTAGAGCACCCTAAGACTGGGCTTGGGCATCCCGAAGCGTTAAGGGGCGGTGGGGATATTACATGGTCTCGACACATTACCGCCCATGACCGGATAATCTATGACATTTACGAGGAAGTGGTAGAGGTCTACATCTTGGAGGTAGAGGGGCATTACAACGATAAATGATAAAACTGTTATGGTCGAATATTGTGTTTACTGGTTAGAGAACGGCGAGCCTATGCACGAGGTGTTCTCTTCTCTTGCCGCCGCCGAGATGTACTCATGTGCGATAAGAGGGAAAGAAAACATTGAATGGGTGGAGGTGTCCGAAGAAGAAACCATTGATTTGGACGAACTGGAAGACATGTTCCCGGATGACTTCTGCGGCGTGTAATCCCCTTGGGTAGAAATGGGGTAGAAATTGTTAGGCTGTGGGGGGATTTTCTAACACGCCGGGGCTTTTTGCCGGGCGGTTAGCATGGATGTATTCCCATGCGGCATGTGTATATATAGCAAGAAGTGTCCTTGTCGGACAATTCTTGCTTTTCTCGCTTTGCTCAAAAAGATTTTAAGATTACCTTTGTGACATGGAAGTAAGACGGAACGAAAAGATTACATTCCGCTGTACCCGGTATGAAAAGCTGGCACTTGCGGAGCAGGCAGCCCGATGTAGCATGAGCACATCGGAGTATTGCCGGAGTTTGTCCCTTGGAGGTCGCCCAAGGGAAAGGTACACCGAGGAGGAACGGCAGCTTCTCCGGGACATAGCCCAGTTGAAAGGAACGCTCCAACGGCTGAACAACTACTTCGGTGGTCGCCAGTACCGGGAGGTATTTGAAGAGAATCAGGCACTAATCACCGAACTTAAAAAAATACTTTCACGATGATAGGGAAAGGAAAGAGCATATCGCATGGTACGGCTGCACTGGAGTATGACCTTGCCAAAGAGATAGACGGACAGACAGCTGCCATCGAGATAGCCCGGCATGAACTTTACGGGTGTACGGGTGCGGAAATGGTACAGGAAATGAAACCATACCACGCTGATTTTCCGAACGTAAAAAACAATTGCCTACGTTTCGAGGTCAGTCCTTCGATAGAGGAAAGCGCCACCTTTACGGATGCGGACTGGGCGGAACTTGGTAACGACTTCATGCAGCGCATGGGGCTGGCGAACCACCAGTACATCATCATCCGGCACAGCGGTACGGAGAGCAAAAAAGAACAAGCCCACCTGCATATACTGGCAAACCGGGTTTCCCTTTCCGGGGAACTGTACCGGGATAACTGGATAGGGAAAAAGGCAACGGAAGCCGCCAACGCCATAGCCAAGGAACGGAACTTTGTACAGTCGCAGGACATCGGCAAAGCCAACAAAGCGGAAATCAAGGAAGCCATGGACGACGTCTTGAAGAAGATGCAGGGCTTTGACTTGACTAAATTCAAGGAAGAACTTGGTAGGAGAGGTTTTAAAGTTCGGGAAGCCAGGGCAAGCACCGGAAAACTTAACGGCTACTACGTCACAGCCCGAAGCGGTACGGAGTATAAGGCGAGCGAGATAGGGAAAGGCTACACTCTCGCCCATATCGAGCGGACACAAAGCAAACTGAAATATAACTCAATGAACATATCTCATGGAAACAAACTCACACCCGGAAGCGGCAGCTTCCACCGTTAAGCAGGGACAGTACAGCCCCCGGAAAAGAAAAGACACAGCACCAAAGGTTAACCCGCAGCTTGCGATAGAACTGTTTTTTCAAGAAATGGGACGTATTGAAGCCTATACAAAGCGCATAGAGGATGCAACATCCCGAAAGGTACAAATAGACGGGAAAAGCCTCGAAAGTGCCGAAAATCGCCTAAAAAACGTATTGTCGGACTTTGAACGGCAGGGGTACAGAATGAAAAACGGCGGTTATGTGGACAAACGGATTTCGTTCTACTCAATCCTTTGTGCTGTTATCTCCCTATTGTTCGCTTGTTTCATGTGCTATCTTTGGACGGATGCAGCCAAAGACCGGGACAACTACAAGCAGTATTATGAATACTTCCAAGAGCAGGCAAGGGAACAAAAGGGAAACAAATAAACTCTAACTTTACGAATTATGGGAACAACGGAACACGAAGAACCCCGGTTCTTCTTCATACTGAACAAGGGTGCGAAGTCCGGCGGCGAAATCACCCATGCCGTCCTAAACGGTAGTATCGTTTCGAAGCCGGCAGGCTGGGACGCCTTTCATGGGCTTGCACTGGCGAAAGAGAAACTAAGCAGCGAGGAAATACAACAGCAGATGAAAGAACTTGGTGTAGAAATGGAAATCGTTCCTCTGATTTGACAAGATTACCCGGAGTGTTTCAGCCGGGTAATCCTGTTACTTATCCTTGATTTTCCCTTTAAGGGCGTTTATAATCCACCCTTTCGGATTGTTCTTTTCTCGTGATTTTCCGTTTAGGAGAGCCAGTTCTCCGATAAGGTCGGTTATCTTTTCTTGTGCCGTTATGAATGTCTCTTTGTTCCGGTTTATCTCTTCCGATGTGAAACCGCAGGAATAACGGAGATACTCGTATACATGGCTGTCTATCTGATATCGTGCTGTAACCTTTGCCTGCAATTCTTTCCCTTCCAGTTCTTCATCCCTGAACTGTGGCTGATAGACCGGGTAAAACCTAAATCCGGTCACCTTGCTACGTTTGTTGTTTGGGTTTTCACGCACTTTCACGTAGTTGAAAGTGTATGGGCAACTCTCATCAAGCGCAGCCTTTGCAGGTTTTAAAACCCTTTCCTCGAAGTTGTCAATTCTATCTTTTCCGTTCTTGTCCTTGTACTTGTCCGCTGGTATGCCAAGGCGGTCTTTCAAGTTGTCAAGGGATATATCCAAAGGGTACACTTGCCCACTCATTAGCATGTAAAACCTAAGGGAATACCCGGTAGGCAGCGCAAGAGCCTTGTTTAATTCAAACTCTCTGTACCCCTTGGCGAACTTGGTAAACACATCCCAAAGGTCATTAGACACACGAAAGGTTATAATGCCAGTGTGTTTTTTATATTTGGGATTAGATATAAATCCGCACTTCCACCACTCCTCGTCATCTTCGTAAGTGAAAAAACGTCCTGCCAAAGAATCGAGTGCGGCTATGATTTCATTGTAATCACGTCCGGAAAAAATAACGTCCGAGACATGCATTTGTGCATCAACATCCCAAAGTCCATGCTCAAATTTGCGTTTCGTACCTGCATAATCTTTCAGCTTTACCCCTTTCAATTCTGCCTGGCATGCTTCCAAGATACGAAGTACTATTCTTTGTTCGTGTATGGACATATCTTGCTGTTTAGACCATGTATATACCCATGAAACAACAACATCTTTGTTTTTGGTAATAGGTAGTTTCTTTTTCATAAGCGATTGATTTGCTGCAAATATACATAAAACCTACATTGAAACAAAAAAAGAAGGGTAAAACTCCCAAAGTGTAGGGAATAGTGAGGTGAAAAACTCCCAAAGTGTAGGATTAAAACTCCCAAAATGTAGGGAAACTCATGCTTTAATCCCTTTATTCATGGGTATTTGCGAAGAAGTGATAGAGCATATTACAGACGATGCTTATAACAGACAAGGGAAATTTATAGAGTTAAATGGCTGATTTACTGTCGGAAAAAGAAAAACAATAGGGAAAAAGAGCAAAGCAAAACCAACCAACGGGCGGTAGGACTGTGAGCTGCTTTTTATGGCGTGTACACATTTGTGTACAAAAAGTTTGTATTTTATTGAAATATAGCTATCTTTGTGCTGAATTTAAAAGCAAACAGATATGGAAGCATTATCAGTAAGAGAATACCGAAACAACCTCGCAGCGTCTTTCACCAAAGCTGACAATGGCGAGCAGGTACTAATTCGCAGGAAAAACGAGATTTACGCTTTGGTAAAAGTTGGTCGTGAAGATTTGATGATAACCCCGGAGCTGCAAGCAAGGATTGACAAGGCAAGGGAAGAAATCAAATCCGGAAAGTGTGTTACCCTCAAAAGCAGTGAGGATATTGACGCTTATTTCGACAGTCTATGATGTACACAATTAGGGTTTCCGACGGGGTGGATAAGGTGATTGCCAAATGGAAGAAATCAAACCCCAATTTGTTCAAGAAGTATAAGAAAATCTACAAAGAATTGTTAGAGCACCCTAAGACTGGGCTTGGGCATCCCGAAGCGTTAAGGGGCGGTGGGGATATTACATGGTCTCGACACATCACCGCCCATGACCGGATAATCTATGACATTTACGAGGAAGTGGTAGAGGTCTATATTTTGGAGGTAGAGGGGCATTACAACGATAAATGATAAAACTGTTATGGTCGAATATTGTGTTTACTGGTTAGAGAACGGCGAGCCTATGCACGAGGTGTTCTCTAACCTTGCCGCCGCCGAGATGTACTCATGTGCGATAAGAGGGAAAGAAAACGTTGAATGGGTGGAGGTGTCCGAAGAAGAAGCCATTGATTTGGACGAACTGGAAGACATGTTCCCGGATGACTTCTGCGGCGTGTAATCCCCTTGGGTAGAAATGGGGTAGAAATTGTTAGGCTGTGGGGGGATTTTCTAACACGCCGGGGCTTTTTGCCGGGCGGTTAGCATGGATGTATTCCCATGCGGCATGTGTATATATAGCAAGAAGTGTCCTTGTCGGACAATTCTTGCTTTTCTCGCTTTGCTCAAAAAGATTTTAAGATTACCTTTGTGACATGGAAGTAAGACGGAACGAAAAGATTACATTCCGCTGTACCCGGTATGAAAAGCTGGCACTTGCGGAGCAGGCAGCCCGATGTAGCATGAGCACATCGGAGTATTGCCGGAGTTTGTCCCTTGGAGGTCGCCCAAGGGAAAGGTACACCGAGGAGGAACGGCAGCTTCTCCGGGACATAGCCC